>Ga0180302_10000725_pt1 | contig 15040 bp, 30 predicted proteins | sample GuaBasSediGuay17_FD_121794 | JGI IMG/M metagenome (GOLD analysis project Ga0180302, IMG submission 121794) | Subseafloor sediment microbial communities from Guaymas Basin, Gulf of California, Mexico - Guay17, Core 4571-4, 12-15 cm | ecosystem: Environmental > Aquatic > Marine > Hydrothermal... | reverse complement strand
TACTAACGTTTAAAGTTACGTCGCTTGAAGCAATATTTACATCTAAGGTTACAGCACTCGAAGTTATTTTAACATCGAAAACAACACCAGCAGCAATCGAAGCAATACTAACGTTTAAAGTTATGCTGCTAGTGATTTTTATTCTTAGCTGGTCTTGTGCTACGCTATCTAATGCGTTTACTAGTTTTTCAATGTCTTCGTCTAAAATTTCTAGTTGTTCAATTAATGCCTGTACACTCATTTAGGGTTCACCTTTATGAATATTCTTGAAAATAAACCGTTTTCAACCTCCAAAGTAATTCTACATAGAAAATTGAACTCTAAATCGCTGAAAAACAAGATGTAGTTACTGTTTTCAGTTCTTGTACCAAAATCCTTAACATACTTCTTTATTTCCTCAACTTTATCATATTCCAACCTGATAGAATTGTTGTCCCACTCTAAACGTAAATTAAACTTCTTATTGCAGATCGCAACAAAACTAGTCACCACACCACTATAACCAAACTCATAACTCTTCCTACTAACAACACTAACATCACGATCATCAATAATACTAGTACTCCTATTAGCCTTAACTTCTCTTACAACAGGTTTTCTTTCTTGCTCTTTCAACATTTCAATCGCAATTGATTTAGCAACATCCCAAACAAACATAGCCTATACTTCCTTTATCAAAATACTACCATCATCTAACCGTTTAACTATTACTGCTTTTTTACGTACCACACCATAAACCAATAAACCTAGCAGCACAATTATTGAAACCCCTATGATCCACTTTAAACTACTATCCTCCATAGTGTCACACTTCCCTAACATATAGAATTAAAAATATGCTAATAAAAATTAAGGTAACATAAGACTACACTAGCAAATATCTTTAACCCTAGTTCTCTTACCTAGTTTACTAGCTATTTCACGAATACATGTAGTTAAACGCCGACATAACTCAGGATTATAACGTTTATTCCAAACCCTAAGCAAATTCAACTGCGAAACAACCTCACTATAAGGTCTCCCTTCTTTTGTAATCAACTCAATTCCTCTACGCACACAGCTAGAAACATCACTTAAATGTCCTTCCCAAACCCCACGTTCAATTTCAATCTGTCTACAAACCATTCTACCATTTTCCCTAACACATATCTTAGCTTTACGTAAAGGATAAATTTTCCTAGCCAATATCCTCACCTTTTTATCTTATAACCCGCAATACCCCCAATAGCTGCAAAACTCAAAGCTAGGAGACTGCCATCTATATTTTTCATAAGTGCTATTGCCTCTAAAAACCCAATAACAAGAATTGCGATTATTCTTACTTTCCACCTATCTTTCAACTTAGACACCTTTAGGTTTGATTTTTACTTTTTGATGTTCAATTCCCAACATAATAGTTTCACTTACATAATTTTCAATTGTAAACACCAAAACATCAAAATCTTCCTCTATACGTTCAATATATTTTAAAGGAAATCCTTTACAATCTTTACTTTTAGTAAATCTAACATAAACATCCGAACTAGGATACTGCAAAACAACTAGTGCCTTACCACTAAGCCTAACCTCATAGTCCTCTACATTCCCATCTATCGTAAGATAAAGAATTGTCGCATTTTTTAATACATCCAACTTATGACTAACCATTTACATCACCAATACCCTAACGCTTTTAGCCTCCTTTCAATTTCTTCTCTCATTTGATCATCTACTAACTCCAATTCAAGTAATTCTTCACGTAAAACTTTACCATGTAAAGGCGAGTCCTTTAGTACTGCATATTCATATTCATTTACTGCTACGCCAAACTTACAGAAAAACGAACATTTAGGACATTTCATATCAACATCACAATGCTTAAAGCCTTGATTTACCTGATCGAAAACATGAAACCTATGTAAAAGCATTACAGTCTTGCAAAATGGACATTTCTTATCTACAACAGGCATAATAATATGTCCTTTAGGAGTATTAACTACAATCCAACCCGACATTAACCTCACTCCCTAACTTAGATAAAACCTAAAAAATAGGTTAAATTAACGTCCTATGAACTTCCTGTAAGCTAAGTACAACCCTCCTAGCAATGCTGCACCAATACCTAAGCCTAATGCAATCTTTGGAAAAACTTTCCTTGCTACTGTTGCTGTGCCTACTGCTGTACCTACACCTGCACCTATCTTTATTATTGTTGGTAAATGTGCTTTCTTTCCTATTGCTGCGATTTTTGAAAACTTTAATGCTGATCCAACTGATTTAACTACTTTTGCACCTACACCTGCTACTTTACCTGCTACTTTAGGAGCATATTTAACAATAGTACCTACTGCTTTAGGAGCATATTTAATGATAGTAGGTATACTTGTTACTGCTGCTATTATTCCTCCAATCAGATCTATTCTTGCTTTCGCTAGTTGTTTAGCCTTCTCTGCAACAGAAACTTTAGGTCTTGTCGGTCTATGTACTTTTACTGCTACCTTCCTACCCCTAACCAATGCTCTAATGTTGGCATGCGATTTTCTGCTTAAAGCCAAAATACTGTTGTAGATTTTAAGTTGTTTTACACCTGCTCTACGTTTAACATGCTTCTTTGCAATAGCCTTTTTAACTTTCTCTCCTAAGAATGCTACTCTAGGTTTAAAGAAAAAAGTAGTTCTGTAGATTGCCATGTAAATCACTCTCCTCTCTGATTATTCTAGCAAAGTGTAGCCTTGATGCATTAGCTTAATGTACCCTGAAGAAACCAATGTACTAAAGCCTATCTTTACATCTCCCTTTTCGAATTCACTTAAATCCATGCCTAGTTCTAACCCTGAAATATCTTCCCAATCGAGTACTGTAACGCCTTTATATGTGCTAGGTAAGTGATATTGTGCTCTGTCCTTTCTAACTGAAGTGTGCCAATTAATCTTATAGGGCGTTTTGTTCACTTTTGGTAGTTTAATTCCATATTCTGAAACTATGCTATTGCTTCTGTTTACTGAAGAGTCAAAAGTCATAATCTGTGTTCTGTAAAGGACGTTTCCAACAGGTATATCGTCCTCAAAGCCTAAATCACTTTTTACTGCATTTACATTTAGTTCTACTGCATGCATAATTGGTACAACGATACCATTCGCCCATATCTCTTCTTCTTTCTCCTCATCTAAAACTAGCTGATATACTGTTACTTTGATTTCACCTGAATTGAGAGTATACCCTGAACCTAGTTCACTAGCTGCGTTAAACCTTGCTCTTAGCTTTAAGTTGGTGAACTGTGATTTTAATGCTGGAATTACACTTGTTGGATCGAAGAGATCTAATGGATTAAAGCCAAAGTGTATACGCCTCTGAGCATAAACATCTTGCCCTGAAACTCCTCCACTTGTTGGTAAGCTATCCTCATCTACTTGGTGATAGTCGTATAGGTTCATGTATTTTAGTTGTCTTCCATCTTCTACTGCAAAAAACTTTCTTGCTCCTGCTTCTATGGTTAGAAGGTCTATGAATCTGTCTATTGCATCTTCTTTTGGTGTTGCTCCTCCTGTAGCAGTATCTAGGTTAAGTTTTATTAGCAGGTCTATGTGTGTGATGTATCCGTTTCTAGGTAGGTCTAATGTTTTCTCTTTTGATGCTTCTATGCTTATTGTGTCTGTTAGGGTTTTTGTTTGGTATTCCATTATGCTCCTACCTCCTTAAACTCTAATTTTGGTTTTTCTTTGCTAGGATCAAGTTCTAAGTATCCTAGTTTCCCTGTTTCAGGATGTGTTATTATTGTTGGAGACCTGTAGAGCAGTTTGCCTTTTGCAGTTACTATTGGTGTTAGTTCAACTTCTATTGCCTTATCTTTAAGTTTCCATACTGTTTTCATATGCTCACCCCTAATTCTTTTAATACTGCTGGTATTGTGCCTGTTAGTACTCCTACTCCTGCTGCATTTGCCTCTGCATGCATTTTGATAGCTGCATATAGACTTGCTCCTAGTGTTGCTAGAAGAGTACCCCACTTTGCTATTTTACCGTATTTCCCTGCTAATTGCTCTATTTTGTCAAGTGCCTTCGGCAAAGCAAAAGCAGTACCTATACTTGCACCTGCAATTATACCTGTTTTAACTGCTGGATCTCCTATCCCATAACCCTTTATTCTCATTTTACCATCTACCTCCTCTTAGTAGGTATATATCTAGCACATCTCCTAACCTTTTTACCTAGTTTAGGCGAGTATACTTCTTGCCATTCCACACAAACCCTTTTACGCCCCATCTATGTCCTCTCCTTAGCACTTTCCTCTGAATCTAGCACCTACACCTGGTATGTAGCAAAGCTTCCTTCTTCCTCCTTTAGAAGGTACACATATACATTCTCCTGGTCTGAGTTTTCTTCCTCTGGCCATTTCTCATTTTCCTCCTAGCTTAGTCATACCCTCTATGTAGAGGGTATGCTAATTATGAACTATAGTGTAATACAATTAAAAATTATGATTACCTATATACCTCTATATAGTATTATGAAAACTAGGGTTAATGTTCTAATTCTATTTCTTGATCGCATGAAGCTTTAGGTTCTTTCAATTTCTTTAATGGTGTTTCGCATATCAAAATAAATCTACCACTATATTTATCTACGTAGTATCTGCATTCTCCTTCATATTCTCCTCCTGTTGGACATCTAAGTATCCATTTACCCATTTTAATCGCCTAATGTTTCCTTTATTATTTTTGCGATTTCTTTTAGAGATTGTTTCAGGTCTTTAGGATCAACATTTTCTAGTATAGCCTGTAAAATCATGTTTTTACTGTATGAAAGTAGGTATTTGTTGTATTTGAAGAAAATTGCATCTAAGATTTTGCGTAACACTTTTTCTACGATCATTCTTTCAACAATTTCCATAGTAATCGCCTAAATTTTCTTTGTTGTTTTAGCTTTCTGCTAATTTTTTTCGCATTTGAACTTTAAAGAATTCTTTTATTGCCATTAAGCCTATTTGTTCTACAGGGTTAGCTTCTCTTTTTGCTCCTCTCTGTAAAGCAATTGCTACTATTTGTCCAACTATTTGAGCAATACCTAAGATAAGTTCTTTATCCCCACTAATCTTTTTTCCTTCACCTTCACCTTCGCCTTTCTCACCTACAACCCTTTGAATCGTGTCATTCAACTGTTGGAGAGTTTGTGTTACTCCTTGCTCTAAATTATCAATTCTCTCTTTCAAAAGTGAAACAACTTGTGAAAATGTTTCTTTATCAACATACTCTTCTTTAACTTCCTCTTCCTCTAGTTTTTCTTGCTTCTTTTTGCTCATTTCTTTTTCACTCTCCTAGCTTCCTCTGATCCACAGAAGGGACATACATCTAGTTTTTCTGCTATGTCTAAGGGAAGTCTGCTTCCGCATCCTATGCATTCAACTATTTCTTTATGTTTTTTGCGTTTTTCTGCTAGTTCATGGTCTAGTTCTTCTCCGCAATCAGGACAATAAGCTAAACCTAGTATATCGTGCAGGTATTGATGTGAACTGATTGTTTGTTTTCCTTCTTGTTGTTTTGTTTGTTTTTCTTGTTTGGGTTCTTCTTTTGGTTTTGTAAAAACTTCTAGTAGTTCTGTTATTTTTGAAGTTAGGTTTTCTAGGTTTTTACTTAAAGATTCTAGTTTTTCTTCACTCACAATTTTACCTCCTTTTTGGATTTTATCTATAATATCGTTTAAAAATGCAGTTATTCCTATTTTTTTGGATTCTAAGAATTTTCTGAATTTTTCTTCTTTCTCAGGAGGCATACTAAAACTTAAAACTACTCTTCTGCTTGATTCCTGTTGTTTTTCCTCTGTCATTATGTATCCCTATGAAAACTAGTGTTGCACTATAAACCTCTATATAGCATTATATATTTAAATATTATCTACTAATTCCCTGCGTCTTCTAAATAATTCGTTTTGCTTTAATTCTTGTAGATATTCAGGCTTAGGTAGTTTAGGTTTAGAAACAGGTTTGCTTATTGATCTTATCGTTATTTCCTTCATTTCGATTTTAGGAGAAAAAAGGTATTGTTTTAGTTCTTCTACTACTAGTTTGGCTATTTTTTTAGCTAAAATATCGAGTTTGCTAGGTTCTTTAACCTTAATTACTTTTGGAGGAGATTTAGGGAAAAAATAGGTTAGTTTAAGTTGTGTTTTCGGTATGCTCCTAGTTTTTCGCCTTTTTTTCATTTGCATCTCCGTCACGGATCATCTAAAATGCGAGGGGAACGAGGGAGGAGGGCAAAAGAAAATTGGCGAACTAGGAGCATTAGTAGATCACCGTTACATCTTTGTTGGCATACTCCCTTACGTTAATGCTTAAATTGTAAATTATGGAAGGTAGATCTTTGCGTTTAACGTTTACTACTACTTTCCATCCTTTTGCTGTCCAATTTCTACGTATTTTGATCTTGTATAAGTCTTTTGAATTGTCTAATGTTTTTACTAGTAGATCTACTACTCTAAAAGCTTTATTAATCTTCAATTTCGACACCTGCAAAGAGTTCTTTTAAAATGTCCTCTAGTAACCATGCAAAGTAGTTTTTTACTTTGTTTAGTGTTATTTCTGAGTATAGTCTTTCTTTTGAAATTGTTTTTTCAATTAGCTGTAATTTTGCTAACATTTTTTCCAGCAGTTGCTCAAATTTCTCCCTTTTTATTTTTATGATTAAGTTCTCTGGTTTTTTAGCTTTCATTTAGAAAACTCCTCCTCCAACTCTTCTGCTTGAGTTTTTGTTAGCTTCCTTCGAGTTCTAAAGAAACCTCCGCAAACCTCACATGAAAAATGTTTTATGAGTACGTAGCCTCCTCCTTTACCGCTTTTAAGTATCCACCACTTTTTACGTTTAGCTAACGCACCACATTGTGGACATGGCATTTTCTCTTCATGTTTAAGGGTTTCTTTAAATTCTTCGAAACTCATGTTACCACCTCTCGCATTTTAAACATTTTTCTATTTTGATTTTTCCGTTTAAAACACATAAAGCATGATTTTCATCTAAAAATTTGAGGAAGTGTTTGCATCTTTCTCCTACAACTACTATTAGGTGTTTTTTTGCTAGTTCTTCTAAGCCTAGTTCTAACACTTTTGAGTATGGTTCTTTTAGTGCTTTGCTGAGTTTTTCTAGCAGTTTCAAAGATCTAAGTGATAGGTAGTAGGTTCTTTTTAGTTTAAAGACCATGTTTCAGTCTCTCCTCTTTTCTTTGTTTAACTAGATAAGCTATGTAAATTAGAATGTAGAATGGTGTTAGCATGATGTCTGCGAAAATTAGCATGATTTTTGTGAATCTGTTCATGTGTAGCCTTCCTCCCTTTTGTTGTTTCTGTTGGTTTTTGGTTTTGTTTTGTAGCCTAGTGCATCTTCTATGAATCCTGTTACCCATTCTTCGCCTTGTAGCATTTGTAGAAATTGGTAGTAGATTTTTCTTAGTTGTATGATTCGTAGAACTATGCTTAGTTCATAGTCTGATTCTTCTACTGCTATTTTGTCAATAAGCCTAAGATATTCGATTATTGCTTGATAGATTTTCTGTTTGCCTTCTTCTAGTTGTTTTTTGTATTTTTCTGCTAGTTCCATACCCTTCCTTATAGCATCATCAGGCATTAAAACAAACATTATTGTTTACCCCCTTCTTTGGAATAGTTTAGAAATATGCATCCGCATTCTGAACATCTAAGGAAAACTTCGCCTCCGATTACTGCGTATTCGATTTTCACTAGTTTTTTACAGTTAGGACAAAAACAGTAGTCTTTTGTCTCTGATTTTAAAAAAGAAGAAGAGGACATTTTAGAAGTCACCTGCCTTAATTTTCTCCTCTAGTTCTTTTTTCTTCTTTTTTAGTAGGTTTAGTTGTTCTTCCATTTCTTTGAGTTCTTTTTCTTCGTTTTCTAGCCATCTTCGATAATCTTCTATGTCTCTATATTTGCATGCCTGTTGTAGTTCTTTTAGTGTTAGTTCGCCTCTTTTGTATCTTTGCCAATATTTTTCCATTTCTGCGATTTCTCTACGGTATTTGTCTATGTTTTCAATTGCTCTAGTTATATTGCGTTCCAATTGGGAAATTCTACTTAGTGTGTTTCGATATTCTTCGAAAATCTCATGTAGTTTCATTATCTTGAAAAATAGTTGTCCTACAACCTGTTTTTCGTTTTCGTTCTCATCTACACTAGCCTCTATGTTGAAATATTCCATTTCCTTAGAAGTATAGTCTTTACCTATGTAGAAATTACGCCCATAACGTACACTAGTAATCTTCAACCCTCTCCCTCCTCTTCTAGTACTGTAAGATCTTCTTTGATTATTCTGAGGGATCTATCGATTTTTAATAGTTCGTTTGTAAAGCTTCTCTGTATTCCAATTATTTCCTGTTGTCTCTCTAAGATGTCTAAGCAAGATTGTATGATCTCGTCGTATTTTGTTTGTTGTCTCTCATAGTTGTATCTTAAATTTTCTAAAAAGCGTTCTATTTCGTTTATTTGCTCTTTAATTTGTTTTAGTGGTATTTTGTTTCCCTCCTTTTGTTGTTTGTGTTATCCTTATGGATCATTATGATATATAAGTTTTCCTTATGGATAACTATGATCCATAAGGATATTGTTATATGGGAGAGGGAGATAAGTGAAAGTAAAGAGTTATAAAGGAGGTATAGGTATGCCTGAAAAATCATTATCTAAAGCTATAAGTGAATTGCCTCGTAATGTTTGGATTAGTAAAAGACTTAGAACCTTCATTTACGAGTTTATGAAGGAAAACAATCTTAACGGTTCTGAAGTGTTTAATGACATTATTAGAGCAGCTATACTTTTTAGTTTAAATGAGAAGAAAGAAGAGTTCAAAAAATACTTTAAGAGCATTACACCATTACTAGCAATCTTCAAAGGAAGAGACTACTTTAAACCTGAATTGCTAGAGAAGTAAAATTTTAAGGATGAAAATTAGCCTAGACTAATTTACATTTTATTTTTTATGGTTTTTGTCGAATATTAGTCTAGGTTGAATTACCTACCTGAAATATGCATGAAATTGGGTTATGATATAGGGTAAAAATAGTTTTGTCTATGAAGTTTGAGAAGTTAGACATAATTATGGAATTTTTAGGTATGTAAATTAGTCTAGGTTGATTTTAATCTTGTTTCCATAGGAAATAAAGGGGTACAACCTATATTTCTGGTGGAAAAATGTGAACGATCTAAGGTTTCTTCTTTTCGAAAAGTCACAGATTTATGGATGTATTTTAGTCTAGGTTGATTTATGTCGAAGTATATGGTTTTTTGTATTTTATGTGCAAAAAAAGAATAGACAAAATTAAGGATGGAGATTAGCCTAGACTGATTTTAAAATAGTAATTGTCTTTGAGAAGTTCTCAAATTTCCATATGGAAAATAAAAAGTAAGTAGATTAGTGACTTTTGGGTTTTTAGGCGACGAAATTAAAATCTTAGAATGGAGTCTTTAACTTCGTAGCCATAGGGATATAACCAATATATGCAGTTGTAGCAGCACATTATTGGTTTCCATCCGTACAATCCGCAAAAAATTTTGAAAGATTTTGTTTCATCTGCAAATGGGCAATATTTCCATCTTTTTATCTGTGTGTGTTCAAAATATTTGAGTATGTAGGGTAGTCTCTCTATTTGTTTGTGCCATGTCATAATGAAGTTTTCTATTAGCTTCTTTGGTGATATTCCTATTGTTTCCGCAATTTTCTTTATGTGGTTGTATAGTGGTAGTGGTAGGTTTAGCCTTACAACCTTAAGGTTGTTTACCATTTTCCTTCCTCCTTTAGTTGTTCTACAACTTCAAACCATACGTTTGGTAAAGTTACTTTAGGAGATAGGTGTAGGCAATAGGCACAGTTCCATATTGCTCTGTAATCTTCTACGTGAGAACAGTAGCATAGGAAGCCTGTAATGTTTTTACAGAAACTGCAGTTTTTCCATTTAGGGTGATCTGATTTCTTTATTTCTTCTATTGCTTTGGGTATTTCATCTAAGTATTCTTCGAAGGTTATTAGTGTTTCTAAAATTAGTTTTCCTAGCGGCATGTTTAGTTTTTCTGCTACATCTTTGTAGATATTGTATATTTCTATTGGTAGTTTTATGAAAATTGTTTTTACTTCATTTGGGTTTGGCATAATGTTCACCTAGCTTAGATAGTGGAAAGTCACAGTTTTATATTTTTTCATAGACTTGCACTATGATGCCATAATCAACTTCCATATGTTATGGTATGCATGGTTATCCATATGGTTCACTTAGACAAAACTATTTTGTCTAGTCTATTGTCTATTTTGTCAGACAAAACTAGACTAAGATAAGGCCACATAGTGGAGTATAATGCAAGATAATGTGACAAAAATATAGTTTAGAATTGAACAATATAGGACAAAATTATATGAACCAAAAAGAGAAATATATCAACTTAACTTAGGGTATGGTATACGTCTCCAGAGACCACGTTTTAGACAAAATTAGTAGGTGATATGCAATTAAAAATTATGGTGTGGATGTGGACAACATCCTAAATTTTGTCTCGCAATTTTAAAGGTCGTAAAGGTCATAATTTTAGAAAGAAGGTTGTCTTATAATCGTTTTATTTTTATATCTCTTTTTCTTCTTTTTAATGCTTCTCTTAGCATTTTCATATATCTTTTTCTAAAATGTTCAACTATATCATCTAATATCTCAGGGTTATTTAGCAGAAAGGTTTTAAAGAATTGTTTAAATTCCTCAGGTTTCATTTGCTTTAAATAATAGTAAATTGTAGTAGAAATTAATTCTGCTTTTTGCTCAATGTCTAAATTTTCAAAATTATCCATCCAATCAAGTATTTTCTCAATTTGAAACACATCCATTATAATCACCAAAAGAAACTTGTTATTGGTTTATGTTTCTCTAATGCTAATGCTCTCTTCCTTTTTGGACATCTACTAGGTTGATATTCACACTTCTCATGATCAAGTGTACAATAGAATTCTACCAATAGCTGTGAAACTCTATGTTTAGTTCTAAACTCACAACCATAGTTCTTTTTTCTCCTAGTTCTCTCATCACTATTATCTATTTTTACTTCCATCTTTATCACCTTTGCTAAGAATTGAATCAAGTATTAAAATAAAAAGCACAGTTAAAGCCTCCATATCTGTCACGGGTTTCCCTGTAATAGCATGATAAATATCTAGCAAAATGCAAATTACTAGTAACCTGTAAAGAAAACCCATTTAATCACCTTTAAAACTTTAGATAGGGTTTTTTAATGATATTACCGCAAACAGGACAAACATAAATAATCATAGTTCTACTGCTTCTCTTCTTCATTTTAGCACCGCATACCCTACATTTCAATTTAACCAACACTCTAATGATGTTTATTTAGATGTTCAACTAATCTGTTTTGCAAATCCCATTTACTACCGCCATAAATGGTTTTACCGCATTTAGGACATTTAGTTTCAAAAATTTCAATATCAACCTCATGAATAGGCGTTTTAACCACCTCCATTTTTTTACGTTCCTTATCATAGCAAATAACCCGATAAGGACAAAACCTACAATTTTTCCATTTAAAAGGACAAACAAATATCGGTCTGCTTTTCATTTTATGCCTCCCTCTTTTTTAGGAATTCTTCTTCTCTTCTACGTGCATATTCTGCGAATTCAGCTATACTACGTTCAATATAATCAATTCTAACCGATACGTACCATTTCATCATGGTATCAAGTGAATCCCAACCACATAGCTGTGCTACAACATGTGGAGGAGCATGCCATCTCTCCAAATACCACATAGCAGCAGTTTTACGCAAAGTATGTGGACGTATAGGTCTTGTTCCTCCTTCTGGTATAAAAGCATGTTCTGCTTCAACATATTTGCTATCTACGCCTGTTATACTAGGATGTAAACCCAAATAATTAAGTTTACCGCATTTAGGACATTTTAAAACAATTGTTGTACCAAAATCTGCTATTTGCGTATCCTTTATCTCTCTGGTAAACCGTTTCTTAATCTTCTTACCTCCTTCCTCAACAGTTCTATAAAAACTACCTACTAGGATCTCTCTACAAGAATAGCAATGCGCTCTTAGCAAAAAAAGTTCTGAGAGTTCTCTAGCATACTTAAAGACTTCTCTAATCTCATTAGGTTCTAAAGTAAAAAGATACTCCATTTCCGTTAATGTTGTTTTAATAGGTATATTTCTCTCTTTCAAATATTCCTCCAACCATATTTTTGCGTCTGCAAGTACGATTTTATCCCATGTTCTATTCCCTTTATCCACAACCCTAATAATATAGTAATCTTTGTCCTTCTTATACGTAATATTGTTAAGAGTAATGCTAAGTGTACCCCTGCTATCCTTACGTTCTCTAGCACGAAAACCTATCCTAGTACCTGTTAAAAGACTAAACCAATAGTAGCATCTCCATTCCTTAATGCTTTTATCAGGGTATAGTTTTCTGAAAATTTGTTCTGCTCTCTCCGAAAAAACCTCTGCTTCATGTGGTTCAAGGTATTCTTTAATAGGTTCTGATTTTAACCCCTTTGTGCTAATTTTATCGTATTCAGGAGGATTAAGATATTTGAATAGTTGTTTTAACGGTTGTATATCTCCAAAAGTACCTTTTGCAGTAAGTTCTTTTATTGGGTTACCCTTCTCATCATATCCTACGATCTTACCCCTCTTACGCACATATTTTCTTACTTCTTCTAGTGTAGATTTATGTAATTCTCCTGTAAAAGGATCTCTCCACTTACCTGACAAGAAACCTTGCCATGCAATAACTAAATCTGCTGTCCACTTCGAAGGATGATAATAATCAGGGAAATAGTCTTTAACCCACTTCGCAAATTGCTCAATCTTAGTCTTATTTGCCTTCTTCTTTTTCTCTTTAGCAGTACTATAAGTCATAAAGTTTCGCCATGCCTCTGCAAGAACCTTACAATCCCAAATCTTTATTTTCCCTTCCTTAAGTAATTGCTCCTCATCAGGTGCTTCCTCAACTAGTTTCTTCTTCTCTTTATCTATTTCCCTCTCAACTAGCTTATCTAAAACTGTTTTAGGTGTAAATTCTTCTTTAAACTCTTTTTTTCCAATTGCTTTAAGATATCTTTCAACTGTTTTTGTTGAAACTTTAAGGATATTTGCGATTTCTGGTATCGTAGGATAAGTAAAGACTTGTTGCCATTTTTCCTCATCTTTCAACTGTTTTTTAGCTAGATCTTTAGCCATTTTAATATGTTCTTTAATTAACTGTAAAATTTTACGATAAGCAGTTTCTAATGGTACTTCTGGTTTTCTTCCTCCCTTTCTCTTAACTATAATAACTTCTTCCATTTATATCGCCTCTAAAAAATAAAAGAAGGTTATTTTTTGATTTTAGCTATTGCTTCTCTGATTTTTTCCTCTAACTCTCTGTAATCTTCTTTAAGTATGTTGTAACTGTGTCTAGCTTCTTTGTATTTCTCGTAGATCTTGTTTACTTCTTCGATTGTCAATTTACCGTCTTCAAAAGCATTTTTCAAAGTTTTAATCAAGTCTCCGAAATCATCCATCGTGGCCTCAAAATCAACTAAACTAACCTCTAGTGTGTTGATTAAGTTCTCTGAATAGCCTAGCCAAAACGCAATAGCAGTTAAAATTGCTCTAGCTTTCTCACTTTTACCTCCGAAATAGCCTATTAAAGCAATTAGAACCACTATTATAATCTCTAAGTAAACCGATAATTCCACTTGTATCCCTCACCTAAACCTATCCTTCATTATGTCTTATAGAATAGACATATATAAAACTATCTAAAAATAGCCTACCCTATGATCCATAGGGAAAATAGGTTATTCCTTGAACATGTTGTCGACCACTTCCTCTAAAAGCTTCTCTTTGACATATTTTTTAAATTTCTGCCGACAATTTTCACATAACATTTTATACACTTCTTTCCAATCAATATTAATTTTCACACTCATAAAAACACCTCCCTTATAAATTCACTCTATTTTAGACACCCAAACCGTTCCTCTAACCGCATGTGAGGATGCTGTATCAGGATTATAGGCACGTACTCTTAGCTTACGTCTAAATTCGATTGGTAGCGTAATGATTATCACATATCGATGATTAGAGTCATCGTATGTTACTAAGTTGATTCCAAGTCCTCCGACACCAACGGTGTAGCCCATCGCTGCACGCAGATAGAGCGGCGAAATGTAGTCGTTACCCTCCAATACTAGATTCTCCCCGTCGACCTCGACATAAAACCTCATTGAATCGTAGTTTGTGCGAAGTTGTATCCAAGTCGTTTTACCAGTACCTTCGATCTCCGCTATAGTTATCCAACCCTCTGGGCTTACTGTGTCCCAGACTCCCCCGCCACTTGTTGCTTTATTAGGTAACTGTATTACATTAACTGTACCGAAAACTGGTAAGCCTCCGGCGCTTTGCCCAGCTATGTGCACCTTAACATATAAACGTCTATATTCCAACACGAACCTATCTATAGCAGAATAATACCAGAAATAATCATTTGGCGTGCCTAAATCGTAGCCAAATCGAATATCGCCTTGTATACACTTAACGTACACAAACAAGCTATCGTAAGGCCACCAATACCTCAGATAAAACGATTTCCAGCCTTCATAACCAGCGTCTATGTTTATAGTGGAATATCCTATTGGGGCGAGGTTGGGGTAAGGAGTTATGTAAACCCTCACTTGCCCGCCGCTACCTCCATAATCTTTTACGTAGACATCTATGCGGTTGATAAAGCCTCTTGCACCGTTCGGAAATAGTTTACCCAATGTACCTCCGTCGTAATAGGGCGGAGGTTCGTCTCCATGGTTTTGAAGCCATCTTGCCGCACATTTAAAGTTTTCATGTTTAACGTTAAGATAAACATTTGCCTGATCGATCGAAATCGAAACAGTTCCCTGCACGTTGACGTTTAAAGTTACGTCGCTTGAAGCAATATTTACATCTAAGGTTACAGCACTCGAAGTTATTTTAACATCGAAAACAACACCAGCAGCAATCGAAGCAATACTAACGTTTAAAGTTACGTCG
>Ga0180302_10000724_pt1 | contig 15042 bp, 11 predicted proteins | sample GuaBasSediGuay17_FD_121794 | JGI IMG/M metagenome (GOLD analysis project Ga0180302, IMG submission 121794) | Subseafloor sediment microbial communities from Guaymas Basin, Gulf of California, Mexico - Guay17, Core 4571-4, 12-15 cm | ecosystem: Environmental > Aquatic > Marine > Hydrothermal... | reverse complement strand
CTCCTCAAGCCTGTGGGTCTTACCGTCTAGCGTCACCTGCCGCTCCTGCATAGCCTCTAGCAACGCTGACTGTGTCTTGGGAGGCGCCCTATTGATTTCGTCAGCTAGCAGTATGTTGGTAAATATGGGGCCTTTCCTGAGCTCAAAATCGCCCGTTTTCTGATTATAGACATATGTGCCAGTTATATCCGCCGGGAGGAGGTCGGGTGTGAACTGCACTCTTCTAAACTTTAAGCCCATAGTCTGCGCCAGCGTCTTCGCCATGAGCGTCTTAGCTAATCCGGGGTAATCCTCTATAAGGACGTGCCCTCGGGATAAGATTGCTATAAGAAGTTTTTCAATAACTCCTCGCTTGCCCACTATGACCCGCTCAACCTCCTCCACCACCCTTCTGCATGCCTGATAGACTTCCTGGATCCTCATCCTCACCACGCCAGTTACTCTACAATCTCCTCAACCTATCTATAATCTCGTCGACCTCCTGACGCGATCTAAGCTGGAGCTCTCCTTTAAGGAGCTTCCTCAGCTTCTCATCACTGACGTACTCTAGAGCGTACTCCTCTAAAGCTGAGGAGGATAGCTCAGTCCTCAGAGATATTTTCTCAAGCAACATCCCCCTTAAGATGTAGCATAGAGCATTGCTGGTCTTTGGAAGACTCTTCAAAAGCCTATGTAAGGAGAGTACCCGAGGGGGCTTCGCTCTCCTTCTAGCTCGTCTAAACTCAATTACTGTGGACCAGCGATCCGCTAGCAATTTCACGACTGCGAGGCTAATAACTATTGAGAGCGTTAACCAGCCTGCCTCAGGGCTCATTGAGTACACGACTCTAGCTAGAATCGTTGATAGGAGGATCGCCAGGCCTATCTTCAGGTAGTCAGCTAGCCTCATTTCTCACACCCAGCCTTGATAAACTGTCTTTTAGCTCGATGAAGCACGCCAAAGCTTCACGCCGCATATCCTCATCGATTATATGCGCGCTATACCTAGCCTCCTCGAACAAGCGTACTAGCCTCGATAGGGCATTTGATTTCTCAATGCCGAATATCCGTCTAACCAGCTTGGCTACCTCTCTAGCCGTTAAGCTTCCCTTAATATCTACCCCCCTCCTTTGAAGCAGTGAACACAACCTTAGGAAGTACGTTATTATGGCCTTCCTCGGGTCTCCCCCCTCTACCAGCTCCTTTGTAGCTAGCTCAGTAGCTTGAAGCAGTTCCAAATCCTCTTTAGATGTGCCCGCCACCTCCTCCTCACGCGTCTCTCGCACTGTGTAGACTAATACTATGAGAGATAGGCCCACTAGGAGAGCCACGAGAGGCATAACCGGTAGCTTCTCTGCGCCAGGGACAGGCAGGCCAATTACGCGCACTCCCTCACTAGACGTAGTGTTAACCGGAGCAGTCTTTTCAGCTCCACCTCCTCTGTTCTGAGCTATAGGCTGAGGGCTTGCGCTCCGATTGGTGTATAGTAGCTGGCTTGAGCCCTTTAAGCTATAAGCTATGCGGAAGATCAGCGCGAAGAGGAGTAGGTAGATGGTTAACAGAATGAGGTCGTATATCAAGCTTCTTCTGCTTAGGGATCTGCACCTCCTGAACAATACTCTAAAGCCCTCCCTTAGCAGGATCACCGATACCAAGACTAAAGTTAGTATCACGATCCAAATCAGCTTAATAGGGAGCAGGGGCAGAGGCACTACCAGCGGCTCTCCTCTAGTTACCTCAACTCCCACGCTGAGAGCTGAGGCTAATACTGCGTAAATCGCTGCTGCTATGAAGGCCTTCTTCACCGCTCTTTCGGAGCTTACAGCGTTTTAAAAAGTTGCCCGTGATGCCATCTATTAACCGGAAATAATATTTAATATGCTACTTATTGATATAGAGTAGTATGAAGCCATATAGTGATGGGAGCGGGCTTGCCCTCCTAGCAGCCCTGATGGCGGTAAGCTTAGTGGGGTCAGCCACCGGCGTACAGAGGGTAGTGCTACCGGCTCGCCTGATAGGCTTAGGCCTGGCGCTCCCCATAGTGGCCTTCGGTGTATCGAAGTCGTTGATAGAGGTGGTCAGTGGAGTGGTCGCGGATGAGGTGGGGAGGCGAGCCTCCTCCATAATAGGCGTATTAGCTTACGTTGGTGGGGCCTGGCTACTGTACAATATGCCCACTAGCGGGGGCGCTACTTTAGCAAATCTCCTAATTGGGGCGGGCGAGGGCTTACTGTTCACAGCTATGGCAGTAGCTGTAAGTGACCTATTGGGAGCTAGAGAAGCTGCTAAGGCGCTCGGCCTTATGGAGGCTTTCGCTTACTCGGGGTATGGAGTGGGGGCTATATTAGCTGGGATCCTATGGCAGCGGGGCAGCCTTAACACAGTGCTGATGTACACGGTCATAGCCCCTACAGCCGCGCTAATAGTCCTACTGACCATGTTTAGGGAGACTAGGCAGCTGATTAGGCGGGAGGAAACGTTTGAGGGGCAGCCCATATCCTTGCCTCAGGCTTACTCATTAATGCTCTCAAAGCCTAGCTTAACCACCGCTCTCGCCACCGCACATCTATCAAAGCTCGTGGACACCTCCGTATGGGCCCTACTGCCTCCCCACCTCATGAGGATAGGCCTTGATATAGGCGGTGTAGGGCTAGTTACTGGCGCGTTCTTAGTGCTCTGGGGGGTAGCCATGCCTTGCTGGGGCACGTTATCGGATAGAGTGGGGAGGAAGACTATGATAGCATCTAGCTTGGGGCTCTCGGCGCTGCTGATGCTGTGGTTATCGGAGAGCAGAGGGCCCTTAGACTCGGCTCTCATCTCGGCGGGCTTGGGGATTACGTATGGAGCTCAGTATCCCGTGTTATCGGCCCTAGCCGTAGATCTATCTCCCCCAGAAGCTAGGGGGAGAGCCCTAGGGCTCTATAGGGGGATCAGGGATCTAGGGTACATGACCGGTGCTATCATAGTAACTGCCGGTAGCTACCCGCTAGCAGCGGCTCTCACGGCTATAGCTGCTCTCCTCGTAGTGGGCGTGGTGAGGGAGACTAGGCCAGCCTGGCCCTTCATGAAGCTCGTGCTTCAACACTTCTCCATAATGAGGGAGTGCATTGAGGCGCATACAAGGGTCCTACAAAAGCTCATGGAGGGTGACTACAGAGGGGCATTTAACGAGGATAGGAGGCTTAAGGAGCTCGAGAGGCTAGGGGATAAGATAAAGAGGGAGATAATGGAAAGGATATGGTCCTCACCCCTCCCACTAGCTGACAGGATGGACTTTGAGAGGCTTGTAGAGAGGCTGGATAAGATAGGAGGCGCCCTGCTTGAGGCTGATGAGAAGTTATTCACGGTGTTGCCCAGGCTGAAGAGGGAGTTCCTAGTAGAGATCCTGAGCATGGAGAAGGAAGTGATGAAGCTCGCTGACAAGTTTGCGGAGAACCTAGAGGCACTGACGGTATCACCTATCTATGCCCTAAAGCTCACTGGGGATGTAGAGCAGGGGGAGACGAGGATAGATGCTCTCAGGAGGGCGCTAGTCAGGAAGATAATGAGAGAGGCTGAGAGTGGAAGCATAGATTTGCTAACCTCATTCGAGCTGAGAGATGTGGTCGACCTAATAGAGTTGATAGCTGATGACCTCGAGGATGCTTCAGACATAGTCAGGATAATATGCTATAAGCATGTGGCTTAGGGCGCCGCTCAGCGCAGCCGAGCTCATCCGTGATCAGCCCTTGCAAGCTTCTTCCTCGCGGCGCGTTAATATAGCGCACTTACACGTACTTGGGCTTTACGCATGTACCCTTCTTAGCCTAGGTAGTAGTGTCTCATAACGACGGGCCATCTCCTCGCCTATCTTCACAGCCCTCATTAACGCCTTTCCAAACTCAGTGAGCAGCACGCGCCTATTACGCCCCTCCTGCACCCTAAGCACCAGCCCCTCCTCCTCAAGCTCTCTCAATAGCCTGCTGTAGCTAGCTTTAACTTCGGGTCTTTCGGGATCCTCTCCACAATTAATAATTAATTCCTTGATGCTCTTAGCCGACCCCCTCAACGAGTACAGTGTATCCAATATCCTCAGTTTTCTCTCTGAGAAAAGCAAGGAGATCGCAGTCCTCCGCTTAGGCAGGGCTAACGTGGCAATAGCCTGGGCGTGGGCAGAGTCCTTCTGCTCGATCCAGTCATCGAACTCAGGCGTCCTAGGGTCAGGTATAAAATCACCCCTGATGTCCGGTATTACGCTGTAGATCTCAGCGCCTTCAAACATCATAGCTACAGCTCCGGCGGCTGCGGCCATTAGGGACGGCATATCCGTCACGTCGATGTACACCTTTGAAGTCCCCCTCTGGTTAAGCTCGTAGTATAGGATTGCGTAAAGCCTGCTAAAGGCGCTGGTATAACTCAACGGGTTTACCGGCAACTTGACAGGCCTGAAGAAAGCTAGTAAGCGTGATAGCTTTAGAGCATTCCTCCTGGACACGGCTCTGTACCTATCCCGCTTATCGGTCTTGCCATCATAGAGTATGTAAACCCTCTCGATGGGATCACGTAGCCTAATCTCCTCAAAGCCCTCTAGTATTAGCGTCGGGTGGAACGACACGTAGTGGACACTCACAGCCATGTACTATCGCCATTATACCGTGGTATCATCTACAGTTGTGGAATAGAGGAAACCAGTATATATACCTATCCTAACAGTTGTCGAATAAGGGTTAATGGTAACATTTCATCGTTACCTTCCTCCTGGCAGTGGAAGTCGGTTAGTAACGAGAAGAGATTACCGTTAACCCTACTTGCAACTCTCTCCAAATCGATGTAAAATGTTTCTACAACCGCAATTATCCTTAAATTTTTAAGGATATCAGTTTCTCATCTCTTAGGATGCGTGCGAGGGAGCCCTGCGTAAGCTTCGAGAGAGCGGATATCGAATTACTGGTTGAGAAGCTTAGGCGCATTTATGAGGAGAAGAGGAGGTACGTCCAAGCAACTCTTGATGGACGAATATTAGTGAAGCCAGCTCCGATAATGGAGCTCTTCGGTCGAGTGATAAGGGGGATTCCCGTAGATGACTCGAGGCTTCGTGTGTTAGAGCCCAAACCTCACTTAAAGCTCGTCATAGCCGTGGACGCTAGCGCGAAAGTGCTCTTCAATCTCGGGACCTCTAGGATAATCGTCAGTAAGGTTGTAGTCCTAGCGTACAGGGGGTTAAGGCGTGTTAAAAGCATACGCATGAAGCGGCTGGGGCTTGTGGAGAGCAAGGCTCAGGCTGGCGAGTGGCTATTACGAGTGGAGTATGAGGCGGCACTCAGGGCGTTAAGAGAATTAAGCGGTAAGGGATACCTGCTGATGGATAGGGGGCTGCTGGCGCCCCCCATATTAAGGCCTAGCACCAGGGAGCTGATAAATAGGGTTAGGAGGAGGGCGCTCGCTGAGGGGATCATAACAATTGGCGTACCCAAGATCACTAAGCTATCGCTGGATACCGGCGAGAGCGTCCTTAGCTATCTAACAAAGTTAGCTGAGAAGAGGCTTAGGGGTATGGCATGGTACTACTATCCTCTATTCAAGCTGGAGAGCCTGCCCCCGTGGGTATTCGGAGCACCCGCTATAGCTAGGCTCTCGGAATACAGTGAGAAGGTGCTTAGGATTGATGTGGCTAGAAAGGCCTTAATGCGGCTAGATTGTGAAGAGATCCTCGAAGAGCTATCATTCCTCCAGGATCCCACAACTCCTGGATACCCGTACCCTCTAAGAGCTGTACACGAGGAGTCTAGGATAAGTGATAACGAGGCCGAGCTAGATAGACTAATTCTGCTGGAGGAGCTGGGAGGCGAGGGCCTCCGAGAAAAGCTGCTAGTGAATGTGAAGAGCGTGAGCTATAGGGAGAAAGCTCTATGGGGTGAAATCCCCTGAGGCTGGGGGTTGTAGTCTGGGTTGAGGGATTAACCGTAAAGTTTAGGATAAATGATGGAGTGCGCATTGAGAGAGGACAGCTAGTAAAGGTTGAGGATGGAGGGAGGAAGTACATACTCAGGGTATTTGACTTCAGACCAGAGTCGCTGTTAACCCCCGCTGAGATAGCAGTCGCTAGCCGTATGGTAGAGGCGGGCGAGTCCGTCAGGCTCTACGATGGAGGCCTCAGGCTCTATGACACGGCTCTAGCCACGATACTGTGCCAGATCGATGAGGAGGGCAGGGTACAGGGGCCTACCTCAGTACCCCGCTTATTCACGTACATCGAGAGCTTGGAGGAGGAGGATCTCAGTCTGCTTAAGCTGGATACTGGCGGCCTCTTCATAGGCTACATTAGAGTCGGGCACAGGCCATCAGAGGCCCTTGTCTCACTCGATGGAAGTAAGGTGGTGCCTCACCACATACTAGTCTGTGGAGTAACCGGCGCTGGCAAGTCTAACCTCGGGAAGGTATTAGCAGCTGCAGTTATGCTGGCCCCCCCATGCTACAGCTTGGTGATATTTGACTGTGAAAGCGAGTATCTGCTAGGCTCTGAACCGGGTAAGTATGGCTTAGCGCATCTGCCAGCAGCTGAGGAGAGGCTCTTCGTAGTCACGCCCAGGGTAGAGGAGCCCTCTAGGCTCAGGCTACGCCTTGAGGTTGGGGGCGAAGAAGTAGTGAGGGAGATACTAGCCCATCCGCTTAAGGTGGATATAACCACTCTTCACCCCTACGACTTCACGATGACTGGAGAGTTTACCGAGCCTCAGGAAGAGCTACTCTGGCTAGCCTACAGGAATCTGGGCAAGGAGTGGTTAGTCACGCTCCTGAACGCAGATGTGAAGAGCATATACAGGAGGTTGGGGACGCTAGCGTCAGTTACTACAATCAGTGTGACTAAGAGGAAGCTTCGCCACTTATTAGGCTCTAGGGACGTCTTTGTAGACTCGGCTCCTACAGACCTTTTCAAGGCCGTATTAGGGGCCGTGTACAGGGGTATGGTAGTGCTCTTCGACATGCCGTTCACCACTGAGGGTGAGGAGAAACTGCTGACGATAGCTGTTGCTAGGAGGATATTCCACATGTACGAGCGCATGAGGAAGCAGTTCCCACTCGAGTGGGAGAAGTTGCCCTACGTGCTTATAATGGTGGAGGAAGCCCATAGGTACTTATCAAAACAGGCACTGAGCGGGGGAGAGCTGCGAGAGAATATCTTCACAATAATAGCTAAGCGGGGGCGCAAGTACAAGGTTGGCGGGCTCTACATAACCCAGATGCCGGGCGAGTTAACTGAAGCCATCATTAGGCAGGCTCTTACTAAAATTGTGCTCTCCTTACCAACTAAGCCTGATTTAACTAGGGTAATTCAGTACAGTCCCTATCTCGACGAGGCTGAGCAGGAGATAAGGACTCTTGATAGGGGAGAGGCGCTTCTCGTCTCTCCCCCTAGCGGCATAAGGTTTGCAGTCCCTATAAAGATATTCAATTTCGAGAAGCTTGTGGAACAGCTAGTGTCTAAGCAGGAGGCTCGCGCTTGGGCTGAGCTCAGGCATTAAAGCTATAACCTAGGCTCACAGTCTCTAGCTGGCTGGGATAACCGAGTAAAAACTACCCTCTAAGTTCATTGAGCAACTTGAGAACGTTTAACGTGACGCCTCTCTCCTCTGCAAAGCGTAGAACCTCGTCTCTCCTGGGCAGACCCGCCTGAGCGCCCTTCTTAGTCACCTTAATTGAAGCAACCATATTGGCGAAGTCGACAGCCTCGTCTATATCAGCACCGAGGGAGAGGGCTAAAGCTAGGGCGCCATTGAACGCATCTCCTGCACCCACCGTGTCGATGACGGGGACCTCATAGGTCGGGACTCTCCTGTGTCCTCTCTCGTCAACTATCATCGCACCCCTCTTGCCGAGCGTAACCACGACCATGCGAACCCCCTTTTCCCTGAGTAAGTTGGCCGCGTTCACAACATCTTCATCCGTCCTTATAGTCACTCCAGCGAGCGCCTCCAGCTCCCTCACATTAGGCGTTAGAACATCTATGAGGCTGTAAACCTCCTCGGGGATCGGCTTCGCCGGAGCTGGATTCAAGATGGTTAACATGCCTCTACTCTTAGCGGCCCTAACCGCCTCGACCGCTGTCTCTACGGGGATTTCAAGTTGTGCTACAACTGCACTGGCCTCAGCTAGCGCGGCCTCAGCCTCCCTAACGTCATCTGGCGAAATCCTCGAGTCCACGCCTGGCGCTACAGCTATCATATTCTCGCCACTCTTATCCACGAATATCAGCGCTACCCCACTATGAACATCGGGATCCTTCTTGACAAAGTCTACTCTTACGCCATTCCTCCTGGCGTTATCCAGTAGCAAATCTCCTATGTAATCCTCCCCAACCCTACTTATGAGGTAGCTTACTCCTCCAAGCCTTGAGATAGCAACAGCCTGGTTTGCACCCTTACCCCCTGGCGACATCTCGAAATCTCTCCCTAAGACCGTCTCACCTGGCTTAGGGAGGTGATCGACGTAAACGGTGAAATCCATGTGCATAGTGCCAACTACGACTATGGATGGCCGCTTCACAGTTTACCTCACACTCGCTTGGTAAATCTATTTTCCGCACAGCCGCAGATTAAGTGACTTGGAAGCTACGATGAATGAGTGAGACGTTATTTGAGCATAGGGAATGTCTCATAGAACTCTATCTTAATTCCCTTAAATCCAAGCGGCCTTAACACATACTGGTCAGTCCATGATGCTTCATCGATGAAGCTTTCAGGCGATACGAATGGAGGATCTACAGCTTTGTGGTGAAGCGGACCCAGTATATTCCTTAAGGTATTGACTAGCACTATCTTAAGCTTATTAGAGCCCCTCCTCAGCAAACCTGTCACCTCCACCTTATATGGGGGCAAGAATACTTCACCCGCTTTCACGTCATTCACGTACACTATCGCTAGCGCTGCATTCAATTCCTCGAGTACTAGGAATGCCCTATGCCCCGCTAGCTCATCCAAATGCACCTCTCTCTCGAGTTCCATCCTACCGGCGTAAAATGGGTAGCCCTCTTCGCATAAATTCTCGGCCTTACAATACTCCCTCTCCCCCACTATCCTGACCTGGCCTCCAGGATCCGCCTCTACCCCGAACTCTCCTACGATGTAGAGGTTCTCAAACTCCGGCTCTAGCCCAACCACGCCCTCTACCTCAACCGTGTTACGCCCCTCCTTCAACAGCTCAGCTACGTCCATCATCCTAAAGCTGGGGTCTAGCCACGAGCCCGCATCAACCCACTTCAGCTCTCCCCCATTAATGCGGAATTTATAGGCCTGTGGATTCTCAGCTACTAGAAGAGCGCTTCTAGGCCTTACATCACACTTAAATTCGAATCTCAGAGTAAAGCGGGTGCCCACGCCCCTCTTAACAATCTCTCTCCAAGCTTTCCATAGAGGGAGGGTCTCGCTGAAGCCCTCACCAATGCTGTACCTACAGTAATCTAGGACTACTACGTTCGGGTCAAGCCTCTTAACTCTCCACTCGCCCGCGACTTCCACCTCCTTAACTTTCTCCAACCCGCTTCCAGCTCTGGCGGGCTGGCCTGGCCGCATCACTATTAATGTGGAGCCTATAGGCGGTAGTTCAACGTGCATCCACGTTCTCCCTCCCTCAATTCTCGCCGGCAGGCTCGAGATCTTCCCTGTCAGCGCATCCCACAGCTCAGGGGCCCAGGACCCGGCCACACCTACTTCCACCTCACAGTGCTCATTCCTGCTAGTATTCACGAGAAAAAGTATCATCGCGTTACCATCCCTCCTCAGGTGATAGAGCACGTCTCCTCGAGGATCTCCCCTGATGATTATAGGCCTTGAGACCCCATTCAGCGCTCTCTCCAGCTCACGTACATCAAGCCGCTCGACTACTACAGCTTTGTCGAATAGCTTCCTGATCCTCTCGTCGACTAGCCCGTCTATTCTCGAGGGCGCTTGTTCGACAGCTATCACTCTCCCCCCATTGTTCACGAACTCCTCGAGCAGCTTCACAGTAGTTGAAGAGAGGGTTACTGAGGGAGGCACTATGATCACATCATACTTAGCTCTGCCTATCCTTAGGCTAGCTCCTTCAACCTCTGCGTATTTTGCCATTAAGAGCTCATCGCCCAGCTCGAAGTCGAGGTGGAGTTTAAGCAAGGCTCTGAGTAGCCACATTAGCTTGTCGTTTAGCCGCATCACCTTAGTCTCGTTGAGAGGAGTGTAGAGTGCCCACGCGCTCCCTATCGGGTGTATTACGAGGATATTAGCTACTCTGACCCCTCTTGAGAGGACGTAACTTAGCCTAGCGAAGTAGTCCTCTATGAGCCTGTTGTACCTCCACCACGGCTGTGCCCAGTGCAGGTTAAGACCATAATCCCTCTTCCTCCTCCCCCGCAGGGAGTAAGGGACTAGGTGGTGGTTGAGCAGGTTAACGCCTAAAGCGTATAAGAAGTCGCCTATCCACTTCCTATCAGCAAACGTTAAGTAGTTGCCCGTGCAGCCGTACGTCTCGCAAAGTACTCTATCCCGCCCCAGCTGATTAGCAACGCTAGCTACCTGCTTGGCCGTAAGAAGGCTGCCCCATATGTGCATGCCCAGGTGGTCTATGCCTGGTATATGTTGATACTCGTAGTGGGGCATTACAGCGCCGGAGCTCCTCAGCTGGCCTAGGAGGCTATCCTCGCTCAAGTAGTGGCCCGTGAACTTGAGACCATATTTCTCACACCACTCGAATATCTGCTTGGAAAATGCCTCTACGAACATGAGGGTAACCGTCCTCCAGAAATCGTAGCGCGTCTTCATGTAATCGCCTAAGTCTAGGAACAGCTCAGGCAGGCGGGGTATGAGGTCATAGCCGTTTAGCTCCTCAAACTTGCGGGGGAGGTCCTCCGTCCAGGGCAGAGATAGGGGAGGAACTCTAGGCCCTCTAGGTGGCATCGTAACGCTCCGAGCTGGTCTGCTTGCCTCTATGTTGGGCTCATCTGTAAAGACCCCAGGTATCGTTTTGCCTACCTCCTCCCTGTACCTCTCGACATAGGGCCTATAAGCTACCTCAATGAACTCTCTCACCACCTCAGGGTTGAGGAGGTCAACATAGCTAAAGCCCTCATACCACGTCTCTCCGATGGAGGCCGTGTACCTAACGAATGTCAGGTATAGGAACCCGCTTTCGCACTCCCCTGGCTTAGCTGGCTCGTAGCTGAGGGGAATCCCCCGCTCATCCAGCCTACACTTGAAGGTGGCTATAACTTCCTCGCCACTAAATGCCCTTTCAGAGGCCACCATGACTATAGCTTTCGCCCTCCGATCGGGGCCACGAGCTGGCACTATGCCTCCACCGAACCCGGAGGGCCAGCGCAATTCATCATAGAGCCACAGGTAAGCTCTCAACCTCTTAGCCTCCTCGAGCGCCGCCTCGAAGGCCTTAAACCAGTCCTCGCCTAAGAAGGGCGTGGCCAGCCCCTCTCTTGCATGAAAGAAGGCGCCTCCAAAGCCAGCATCCACCATTCGTCTGAGCTGTGCGCGTACCTCATTGGGGTCCAGGACGTCGTTAATAGACCAGAAGGGCATGCCCCTGAACTCGTTAGGCGGCTTAATGAATACTTCGCGCCTCAACTCACCACCCCTTAAAGTGGGTCCAGTGCTTGGCTAAAATCGCTAACCTCATGCCGCCTCGACATCTAATTATATGAGAGTGGCATATCGCATTGGGGGAGAGAAGTGTCTGAGTACTTGAGGGTGGATCGGGAGAGGTTGCGTAGAGATCTGGAGTGGCTGAAGCAAGAGGCGGTGAGGCTTGGAGCGGAGGAGGCCTTCCCCATACCGATAGAGAAGGTTGTGGTTAGGGACTGGGTTAGGCTGAAGTGCAGGTATGGCTGCGGTAGCTACGGCAGGCGCTTGACGTGCCCACCCTACAGCCCAACGCCTGAGGAGATGAGGAGGGTACTCAGGGAGTACGAGATAGGCCTTCTCGTGAAATTCGGTCCTTCTGTCGTTGAGGGTGGGGCGGAGGATGGGGTAAATGTTCATGAAGTCATGTTCAAGCTTGAGAGGGCAGCATTCCTCAGGGGCTATTACCCGGCTTTCGGCTTGGCGTGCGGGCCCTCTACTCTATGCCCAGAGTGTAATGTGGAGGAGGGGATCTGTCGAAAGCCTCATATGGCTCGCCCCTCTATGGAGGCCTGCGGCATAGACGTTTACGCCACCGTCAGGAACATAGGGCTGGAGTTAAGGGTAGTGACATCCTATGATCAAAAGCCTACCTACTTTGGCCTCCTATTGTTAACGTAGACGCTCAGGCTCCACGTGCTACTCGATGTTTCAAGTACGCTATAACACAAGCTGCGACGATGGATGCTAGGATGAGCAGGGCGTGTAACCCCCTCTCTCGGGCTTCACCAGCTCCTTTAAGGTATTTATCGAAGAAGCTCAGCGCTCGAGGGACCACCTCCTCCAATGGTACATCATGTCCCGTATCATACCAGTAGACCTCCTTGGGCTCGCCAGCCTTCTCCACAAGCTGTCTCTGAGCCTCGGCTGGGACTATCTCATCGTATCTGCCGCAGTGAAATTGGATGGGTCTAGGTGAGAACCTCCAGATGAAGTTCAGCGGCTCTACAGGCCTTAAGAGCTCCTCTACCTCGCTCCAGCTTATATTGCTCTTCGCGATGTACTCTCTAATTGGAGGTATTGCAGGATGCGTGCTCTTCTGGAGCATGAGTGTCATGTTACCCCCGCCGACGACTATTACAGCAGCCTTTATGCGGGGTTCAACGCCCACGAAGATTGCTCCGATTATCCCACCCATACTGCCGCCAGCGTAGCCTATCCTATTACTATCTATGAAGTCTAATGTCTCGAGGAGGTCGACGCCCCGCCTGAGGTCTATCACCGTCTGTATTATACCCCTCCTGCTATCCTCTAGATCCCTAGAGTACAGCTCTTTGCCTGGAACTCGCCTCTCCCCGTGATATACCGCATCTATGGAAAATATCGCGTAACCCCTCGGCGCCGCTACTCTAGCCAGCAATATCGCATCTTCCTTGCTACCCCCATACCCGTGCAGGAAGATTATACATGGATACGGGGGTTTACCGATTTTAGGCACAATTAGTAGGGCCGGCACTCTAACGTGGTTAACGCTATCGTAGTACACCTTATATACCGTAAATGTATCCTCCTCCCCCACCTTGGTTATCTCAGGATTTAGGGGCTCAGATTTATCATATTCATAGTATTTCACTAGCTCCTCATCAGGCTCCCCAGCAGCTGATAACAGTACGCCAGCGAGGAGCCCGATTAGGCTTAACCATGTAATGAGGATCTGCGGCATCACTATCTAGTAGCTGGCTAGCCTAAAAGTGATTGCCCTAGCGGGAGAGATGGGTAGTGCCTAAGGGTATCCTCTCAAAGCCTGGCTGAAACTCCACTTTCATGCTCTTCCGCCCCTCAACCTGGCATAGTATCCACAGGTAACATATCCTGCTATTAGGGGTCGCTACATTGGGGTGATAGCCTCTCAAAATTATTACGGCGTCATAGTCCCGCACCTTAAACACGTCTACACCGTCATAGTCCTCCACTACCTGCAACCCGTAGCCTCCATTAAGGCCATAATACACGTAGATCTCCAATTTGTCATCATGTTTATGAGGAGGGAAGCTAGTCCACTCCCCCGGCCATCCCTCAGTGAAGCCGGCCATTAGCCTATCGCTCGGATCGGCTTCCCCTATTGCAACGTAGATATCCCTCCGATAGCCCTCGAGTCCTGAGGTAAAGCGGCTAAGCTCGCTGAACTTCTTCACAAGCCGTACCCGAGACTTCCTGGAAGGCGCCTCGCCGATCACTATGAGACTCCCCCTGCCCTCAAGCACTAGACTCGCGGGACCGGTTAAGTAGAGGAGGTCTTTAGGCGATAAGCTCACCCTCCAAGTATTACCTCTGATTGAACACGGGCTCTTAAGGCAGGCGATAATTGCCTCCTTACCCGCATTAAGAGAATAAGCAGTTTCATTGCTCAGGAGAGCCCACTTGAAGGCGTAATTGCCACGCCTGTACAGCTCAACCAGGCCTGTAGCAGACTCTAGCGCATCCACCTTAATAGCCCTGCCACTCATCGAGAGCTTTGTAGAATCCTGCTTAAAGCTGTTAACTCCCGCAGCTCAGTGCAGGGAGCTTCCGTAGATGCTAACCCTATTCCGTGGCCCACCCCTCAGCTAGCAAGTCCGCTCAGTTGATAAGCAGGTAGGGAATTAATCCGTGGTGACAAGCTTGTGGGATAAGTTCTTTGACAGATTCGTGTCAAGTCATGTGGGAAGCATTCCTCTTGACTACTCGCTGGAGAACGTGAAGAAGAGCTTTACAGATATGGTGAATGTGGGGATTGACGTAATCCCAGCGCCTCAGCTAAGGGATTTCATCTCCATGTACTTAGAGCCTCTAGTCGAAAGGGGGATTTTAAATAGGGTACATGGGGGATACGCCGTATCAAGCGATTTAGACGAAGTAAGGAAGGTAACCCCCTCCGTACCCGAATTCAGAGTTGTAGCTAGCCTAGCGAGGGAGAAGCACGTGAAGTGGCTGAGAGCGCCTATCACGGGAGCGCTGACGCTGGCCTCTAGGATATACATGGGCGACCCGTCTAGGGGCATCAGGAGCACGGTGCTTATGGAGCGGGAATTAGTAGTCGAATGCCTGTCACAGTATGTATCGAATATAGTGAGGAACGCTATAGAGCAAGGCTTTAACGTAGTGGTGATAGACGAGCCTATGCTGAGCAACATAGTGGGGCGGAGGGTGCTGCTCTACGGGTATTCTGAGGAGGAAATACTTGAGATATACTCGCGTGAATTGAAGCTAGCTAGAGGGCTCTTGAGAGGTACACACGTGTGCGGTAGGATAAGCGAGCGATTAGCATCCCTGCTAGCAGAATCTGAGGAGCTCGAGTTCATGAATCACGAGTTCCATGACACACCGCAGAACCTGGAGCTACCGTGGAGGAGGATTCTAGAGGAGGGTGACAAGTTCCTCAGCCCCGGTGTATTCAGCTCTAGGCGCGCGGAAGTGGAGAGCGTGAAGGAGGTGGCGAGTCATG
>Ga0180302_10000723_pt1 | contig 15049 bp, 19 predicted proteins | sample GuaBasSediGuay17_FD_121794 | JGI IMG/M metagenome (GOLD analysis project Ga0180302, IMG submission 121794) | Subseafloor sediment microbial communities from Guaymas Basin, Gulf of California, Mexico - Guay17, Core 4571-4, 12-15 cm | ecosystem: Environmental > Aquatic > Marine > Hydrothermal... | reverse complement strand
GGGGCCAGGTGCAGGGTGGTCGGCGGCTTCACCTCAGCGTGCATAGTTGGCGAGGTGCTAGTCAGGGTGGTCACCAGCGACAGGCGCACGCCCTAGAGGGCCAGGGCTGTGTCGGTGCCTGGCGAGCACGAGGTCCTGCTGAGCGACAGGCTCCTCGACGCGCTGGGGATTGAGATCGTGAGGGCGGGCGACGGGCTCTGGAGGTTCCACAAGGAGCCCTCCAGCGTCTCAGGGAGAGCGCCGAGGCCCGGCTCTGGGTCTGACGCGAACCTGGGCCAGTGGACGCGTCCTCGCGCCAACCCTTAAATATGTGGCGGGCTGACCTTGCCCGTGTACTGGGAGTCGCTCGTCGAGTTCGCCAGGGAGGCCGGGGTCGAGGAGGGCGAGCTGAGGAGGGGGCTATTCGAGCCCGGCGCTGAGCTGCGTGAGGTGCGCCGCGCTCTGGACGTCCTGGCTGCGTTCGTCGAGCGCCTGGTAAGGGGCGAGGTTGACGACAGGCTGAGGGTCGACATAGGCTATGCTCCCCCCGGCGTCTACGTCATCGCCACCTACCTCGAGTACGTCGAGGACCACGTGGGGGCGGTGGGTGTCGTCCACAGGATCGTGCACATGAAGAGGCGCGTGGGCCCCTCGCTCTGCGGTGGGCCGGGCGAGCTGGACGCCCTCATCTCTGGCGTGGTGGAGAGCACCAGGGAGGAGCTCGACTACTTGTCCAGGGTCTTCAGGCTGGCGAGACGCCGACCTGAGAGCAGCGCCAGCTAAGGGGCTGGGGCCAAGCTTATTACTTATTGAATTATTATATAGTTGATGGAGGAGGCTCTGAGGAGGGCCCTGGCGCTAGCGGTCATGACGTCAGCCGCCCTGCTCCTCCTCTCTCTGGCTCTAAGGCCGCGCCCCGGCTCAGGGGGAGAGGTGAGCGTCCTCGCCGCTGCAGCGGCCATTAGGGACTGCTTGCTGTCGTTCAAGCCGCTCGTCGTCCTGCTCAAGCCGGGCGGCTTGGGCTCCCTAAGAGTCGTGGTGGCGCCCGGGCAGCCAACCGTCGTCGTCCCGTCAATAGAGGTCATGCAGCGCGCCCTCAGAGTGATGGTAGTCTTCAGCGGCGAGCGCGCCCTCTCCAGGACACTCGAGTACAGCGTGATAGCCCTGCCCAGCTCGGGCTTAGTGATCCCCCGAGACGCTAACTTCTCGAGCGCTAGGACTGTCGTCATCCACGGGGACGGCTCGAGGCTCTACGTGGAGCTAGTCCCCTACTACAACTGCACTCGCAGGGGCTGGGAGCTGCTCGTCGAGCTCTTCCTCTTCAGGTGCTCGCTGGAGCTTAAGGAGAGGATGACGGTTCGCTTCCTAGGCTGCGTCGAGGCAGCCCGCTACCTCAGGTGCTACGAGGGCGTTGGCGCCGTGGAGGTCTACCTCAACGGCAGGCTCGTCGTGCGCGAGTACGCCAAGGCCGTCGTGCTGAGGGTCGTGTACGAGGTGTGGGAGATTGGGTAGGGGGCAGGCCACGGCCCTCCAGGTCGCTGTGGTGGCGGCGTGCCTCGCGGCGCTGCTCTCCCTGCTCCTCCATGCGCTCAGTCCGCTCTCGAAGCTCAACCCGGCCCCCCTCATCGTGCTCAAGGTGGCCAGGATCGCTGAGGAGGCGGAGGGCGTGGTGGGCCTGAGGCTGGGGGCCAGCGTGAGAGTGGCCTTCCTCGCCAACGGCACGGTCGTCGTCGAGGCGAGGTGGGGCTCCGGCAGGGCGGTAGTCCTCGGCAAGCGCCTCGTCCCCAGCTCGGCTGAGGGCTTCGTGATCTACGTCATAGCTAACTCCACCCACGCCTGGGTCTCTGCGAGCCTGAGGCGGGGCTAGCAAAATTAATAATTTATTACAACAAAATACATCTCAGTGGTGGTCGGAGTGAGTGGCAGAGGGCTGTCCTACCTGGTCTCAGTGCTGATAGTGACGGCAGTCGCCGTCGCGGCCGCGATAGTCGTGGTCGGCGTCCTCTACCCCAGCATCGTGGGCCTGGCCGTGAGGCGCGAGTGGAGCTTCACGGTGACCGTGTACGACAACGGGCACGTCAGGGTGGTCCTGGAGAACAGGGGCTGGGGGGTCTCAATAACTGGCGTCGAGGTTAGCATGAGCGTCGGCGGGGGCGCTGCCTCCACCGTCGACCTCAGCTGGAGCCCGCCGCTGCCTCTCGACCCCGGCAGGCAGGCCATAGGCGTGGGGGCCGCCGCAGCAGCTCCCCCCGGCACGACCTACGAGGGAACCATCACGGTGACGTTCAGCGATGGAAGCAGAGACAGCAAGCCGTTCAAGGGGGCCGTCGTGGCCAGGGGCTAATCAAAGTTAAACTCACATAGTTTTTACACTCATGAGGCGGTGATCCCCAATAACTTGCAGTGATTAGGGAACGCAAGTGAGGAATCTCTGGGGTGCCCAGATACCTCCTTCTCGAGCCTCAGCGACCGCTTAGCCACTGGGTGCTGCACTTGATTTGGCTGAGCGCAGGGGACGCCTATCTCCCCAAGAAACCTGCATGTCTCATCCTCCATCCCACAGCTCTTGCCCTGGATTAGAGCGAAGAGCGTCAGCTCGCAAGGGCCCGTCAGTAGCCGCAGCCTGAGGAGTCTGGGGGCTATCAGCTCACAGCGCTCAATCTGGTCCCATACTCGCTGATAACCCTGTCCACGACCTCGTGGGCCCCCTCGCCCTCGGCCCTCACATGCTCATAGTCGACGAGTAGTGGTACCTGCACTTCACGTGCGCTCCTCTCAAGCGCGGCGATGAGCCTTGAGTATACATCGAGCTTGATTGCCTGAATAGCTGCTAAGCCCGTGCTGGGGTGCGCCGCGAGCCGCATGGCGAGCAGGGCCAGCCTGTAAACGCCGAGGCCCTGGTCACTCAGCCTGACGTACACAGGCCTGTCCTCACTGCCCACCCTAACTAGCTTGCGCAGGTGGTACTCTGAGTCCTGCCTCACGATCTCAGTGACCTCCTCCCCGGTGAACTTCGAGATCAGCTTGGCGTACTTCACGTGCGCGCCCTCCTTCTGGAGCCTATACCACCACTCCTTGGTGGCCAGTTCATGACGTAAGTCATCGAGGAATTGGGCGCTGCTAGGGACGTAGACCACGTCGCTCCTTAAGAAGTGCCCTCCTGAACACCTCCTTGGGCTCCTCGCTCCCCATGATCGGCCTCTCAACCTCGCCGTCCCTAACATCCATCTGAGCAGGCCTCTCAGCGCTCCCAGCCCTTACGGCGACCTCAGCCCCCCAGCTGTCATTTAGCCTGATAATGACCTCGCGGTAGCCTCTAGCTACCGCGAGCGTGTACCTCAGCTCAGCCTCACCAGCATAGGAGTGGATCAGGTATCTCGGCTCACCGCCCCTCAGATTGACTGGGGCGCGGAACCTAGCCACGCCTGAGCTGACTGGGGCCCCGTTAGGCATAGGGCGCTCGGGTGCGGGAGCAGGGAGAGGGCGTCAATCACTGTAGTCTTCCCAGAGTTGTTCGGTCCTATCAGCACGTTGAGCCTCCTGGGCCTCAGCGGCGCTGCCGTGTGCCTGACCCCCCGAAGTCGGTCAGCTCCACCGAGGTGACTAGCAGCTGCATGGCTCTCACGCGTGTAGTGGTGGGCGCCCCTTAACATGTCTCGTTCCGAGAAATTTTTAAATTATTAGTAAATAGAATAAGCGATGGCGCGGGTGGTGGATGAGTACGAGCTTGGAGGGGGCGTGAGGGTAGCCGTGCTGAGCTCAGGCGAGTACCGCGTCACGGTGCCCCGCCCCAGCGGGAGGGCCGTCAGCGTGCTCCGCTCCCTCCCCTTCTACCTAGACCCCTCAGACCTGGTGGACGAGGGGAGGCTGAGCGACCTCGTGTCGGGACTAGCCCGCAGGCTCAGCCTCTCTGAGCCGGACGCCGAGTGGCTGAGGGCCAAGCTCAGCGGCTACGGCCCCCTATACCCGCTCATGGCGGATCCTAAGGTGACGGACATCAGGGTGCTCCCGGGCAGGCCAGTGCTGGTTAGACATCAGGAGTACGGCGACCTCCTAGTCGCGGTCAACGGCGAGCCGCTCGTGCTCTCGGAGGCGGAGGTGCGCGGCCTGGCCCTGCGCCTGGCCTCCAAGGCCGGCGCGGCCCTCAACGCTAGGAGGCCAGCCATAGGCGGAGCTAGGCTGCCGAGCGGGGACAGGCTCACGGCCAGCCTGGGCGTCGTCGGGGAGCCCCAGGTCGTGGTCAGGAAGTTCCCCAGGCACCCCTGGACTCTCCACAAGCTCGTGGCTAGGGGGATGCTGAGCGCCCGCGCGGCCGCCCTCCTCTGGCTCCTCAACGAGGCCAAGGTCCCCATCCTGATATACGGCCCGATGGGCTCCGGCAAGACCTCGCTGGCCGGGGCTGTGATAGCCACTGCCAGGCCGAGGGCCTCTATAGTCATCATCCAGGACATCCCGGAGATAAGGGTGGCCCACCCGTACGCCCACTACCTTTACCCGGCGCCCACGCTCGAGTACTCCAGGCTGCTATCCTTCGCCCTCAGGACCTCGTCGGACTACCTGGTCGTGGGCGAGGTGAGGGGTGAGGAGGAGGCCAGGGCCTTCGTCCAGGCCGTCAAGACTGGGCACGGGGGCGTCACAACCATGCACGCCGACTCTGTGGAGGGGGCCCTCAGCAGGCTCAGGAACTACGGGCTCTCCCCCGCCGACCTGGCCAGCGTTCGGGCCTTCGTCCGGACGGGCGCGTTTGAGGCGAGGGTCAGGGGCCTCAGGACCCTAGCTAGGAGGGTCCTGGCCGTCGACCTCCTAGAGGGCTGGGACGGCAGCCCCTCGCTCCTCAGGGTCGTCGAGTACTGCGAGGAGGGCGGCTCGTGGGTGGAGAGGGTCGAGGACCCCCGAGTCCTGGACCTGCTCGGGCTGAGGGAGGGCGTGGCGCTGGCCAAGCTGAGACTGAGGGAGGCCTGGCTCTCTCTGCTGGCCGAGCGCTACGCCGAGGGGGGTCTCGTCGAGACCGCCGAGGAGTGGTACGCGTGCCTCGAGGCCTTCTACTCAGAGGAGGACAGGCTCCTGGGGTTAGTCGACGAGCCAGATAGGCTAACTGTCTCGCTGCTGCAGCTGGCGGCTCGGCTGCCGAGCCAGAGGTGAGGCGCGTGCCCAGGCGCTGGCTACGCTCGGTGGCCGGTGAGTACTGCCTGAGGTTCGGCGGCGAGCCGCCGCGCGTCTACAGGACGAGCTGGGGGCTCCTACTCACGTCAGCGGCCCTGCTCTCCGTCCTCGCGCTGCTAGCCGCCCTGGTAGCTCTCGGGCGCTTACCGCCTCCAACGAGCCTCAGACCGCCCCACGTGCTAGTGCTAGCCGCGATGGCCAGCGCCGGCGCCTCTGGCGCAGCTACTCTGGCAGCGTCACTGGCCCCCTACTTCAAGCTTAAGGCCCACTTCGATGAGTTAGAGCGGGAGGGGCTCTGGGTCGCGAGCGTAGCCAGGTTCCACGCCGCCTCCAACTCGCCCCCGCTGGCCCTCTTCAGGGCCCTAGCCAAGTCCCCCTTCGAGGCCGCTCGCAGGGAGGCCGCCGCGTTCCTGAGGCTCTCCGCAGTTGAGGGCGAGCTCGCGGCGCTGGCCAAGCTGCTAGCTAGGGTCCCTAGGGGCGCTTGGTACAGGCTGCTGCGGTACGTTGAGTCCGTGGCTCTGCACGGGCAGGACCCCGAGGCGGCGGCCGAGGCCCTCTACAGGACCGTGGAGTCGGAGTACAGGGCTCGCATGGAGCGCAGGGCCTCGGAGCTCCAGGCGCTAGCCGTCGGCTCGGCCTCCCTGTTCACGCTGCTGCCCATGACCATGCTCACGATGGCTGCTGTCATGGCGTCGAGCGCCAGCGCCCCCCTAGCCGTCGCCACAACGCTGGTCAACGGGGCCGCAGCGGTCGCTGTCGCGGCCCTCTCGTCGGGCGTGCTCGGCGAGGGTCGAGTGATGACGAGGAGGTACCTCCGTTGCGCCCCGCTGGCGCTAGTCCCGATCGCGTCGCTCCCGGCCCTAGCCCTCAGCGGACTCAGCGTCGGCGAGTCCTTCACGCTCCTGGCCGCCGCCACGGTGGCGTCCCTGGCGCTAGCCGCGCTGGAGCTCAGGCCTCAGGTGAGGGCGCTTGACGAGTTAATGGAGCACACGCCGCTGCTCCTGAGCGACGCGCTAGTCTACATGCACCAGGGGATGGACCTGGTCTCAGCCCTAAGGGGGGCGCTCGAGGCAGGGTCGTACCCGGAGGACTTCAGCGAGTTGATGAGGGCGCTCGTCAGCGCCGCCTCCGTGAGCGGATTTGAGGGAGCGCTCAGCGAGCTTGAGGGGCTGGTCCAGCGCCCGGTGTTCGCCAGCCTGGCCCTAGCCGCTGAGGCGTCGCGCGCTGGGAGTCTCGCTGCCCTCTCAGCGGTCGCCGAGGCCCTGAGGGACTATAGGGACGCGGTCCTAGCGCTCAGGGAGAGGCTTGGCGCCGTCAGGGTCGTGTTCTCAGCGGCCACCGCGATCTCCGTCGCCCTGACGGGCTACATCCTCAGGTTCGTGGCCCCCGCACTAGCCGACGTCGGCGCTAGGATCTCAGCGGCTCCCGCCGAGCTCAGGGCCGCCTTGCCCATGGAGTTCTTGGGGCCTGAGGACCTCCCCGGCCTCAAGTGGCTCGTGTGCTTAACCCTGTTTGCCAACGTGGTGGTAGGCGCGCTCGCGGTGGGGACGGTGAGCTCCCTCAGGCTGGCTGGCGGCGTGAGGTTTGCCCTGCTCGTCTCAGCGCCCACAGGGCTCGCCCTCTCGCTGCTCCTGCTGGGGGTGGTCTGATGGAGTACTCGGTGGACGCCCTCGCGTCCCTCGTTGTGTTCTCGCTGGCGCTATCGGCCGCGCTGGCAGCGCTGGCAGGCTCGCTAGAGGTAGTCACAAGCGCTTCTACGCGCCGAGGGCTGGTGAGAGCCGCGCTGCCGATAAGCATAGAGGTCGAGTCGCTGAACGGGCGCTGCGTCGTCAGGGCCCCTCGCAGGTGCCTGGTCAGCGTGGTAGTAGTGTCGCCGAGGAAGAGCGGCTTGGAGTACAGGGTCGTAAGGGGGCTGGCGCCGCTTGAGGTGGCTGCCGCCGAGCGGGACTGGGTGGTGGCCTTCACCTATGCGTCGGTGGCCGTGAGGCCGGGGGCACCAGTGCGGGGGAGGGCCGTGGTCACGATGTATGGGGTAGCCCGCGCCGAGCCAGAGCTGGGGCCGTACGTCGTGATCGGGGGCTCTGGCTACAGGGTGGTGCCTGACCTGAGGCCAGCTGCTAGCGCCGCCGCCCCTGAGAGCTCCGCGTACCTAATCCGCAACTCGACCCTGGCACTGGGGGTGAGGGGTTGAACTTCACCCTCGACGCCTGCGTGGCGGCCCTCATCCTGGCCGTCGCCCTCGCCTACTTCGCTGACTCCGTGGCGGGCGCCGCGTGGGGCGCCCGCGAGCACTACGACGACTCGCTCGTGGTGCTGGGCAGGCTCCTCAGGCACTACGACCTGCAGCGCGCGGTCTACTCGAACAACTCAGCGCTCGTGGAGGCGGTCATCCGCGCGGCCATGCACCCGTCCCACGAGTACTACCTAGCCGTGGTTGACCTTGAGTCTGAGGCGGTCGTGCTAGAGTGCGGGAGCTCCAGGCTCTCCAGTCACCTGGCGTCTGTCACCCTGCCCGGCTGGAACGGGACGCTCAGGCCTCTCGTGATATGTTTCAGGGTGGGGGGGGGAGGGTGAGCTACACGGCCATGGCCCTAGTCATGGCCCTGGTCCTGGCGGCGGCCGCGGCGGCCATCCAGCAGAGCAAGGTCGAGGTCTTCTACGTGTGGCCGGCTGAGGTCGACAGGGGCCTCTGCGACGCGATAACGGCTAACGTGGCGGCGTACTACTCCAGGGTCGGGGACAGAGCAGCGGCGCTGGAGTTCCTGAGACGGAACCTCGAGGTGGCGCTAGAGCACAACCCACTGTTCAGGGTCCTGGGCTACGAGGTGATCGACATGACTGCCGCGTCAGGGGCCGACTGCGCGTGCGTTAACGTGACGGTGGCGTACGACTTGCCGTGGGGCCGCTACGTCTCGAGGTGCTGGCTGCTGGCTGTGATCCTGAGCAGGACTAAGGTGGTCGACCCGCTGACAGGCGAGGAGTACGTGAACCTCACCGTCGCCTGCGCCACGGAGCTGGGCGCACCAGTTAACCTTAGGGCCCTGGGCGGGGCCCGCCTGGCCTACTCCTGCAACAGCACTTGGGTGCTGGTGGCCCCCTCCTCGGCCAGCTCGGTCATATTGGAGGACTGGCGCGGCGTCAGGATCGAGTTGGCGCTGGGGGGTGGCTGAGCTTGGAGGAGCTCGTGGTGGTGTTCGCAGTCCTCACAGCCGCGACTGCGGCTGCGCTCTGCGTGCTCGCCTCGTGGAGGCCTGCCCCCACGCTCGACGTCGTGGCACTCCACCTAGCTATCGCCGAGGCCGTCAGCTCGCCGGTCAATGAGGTGGTGGTCGTGGTAGCGGTGCCCAGGGGGGTCGAGGTGATCCTCGAGGGTAGCTCCGTCACCGTGAGAGGAGCTCTAGTCGACCCTAGGGTCCTGGCCTTCAACCACACGGGCATCCTCAGGGGCGTCACGGTGCACGCCGTAGAGTACGACCCTAGCAAGGTGCAGTTCGAGAGCGTGGTCGTGTTGACTGGGGTGACGACAGTGAGGCTCGTGCACAGGTTCGGGGTCATCAGGGTGATGCCGGTCGGGGGGCGCGGGCCTTGAGGGACACTCTCGCGCTGGTCCTCGCGCTGCTCGCGCTAGCCTCAACTCATGCCGCGCTTTGCCAGCCCCGGTACGACACATACATCGTCGTTAGGAACACCAGAGGCGAAGTGGTGAGCCACCTGGTGGAGGTGTACGTGGAGGGCTGCGCGGTCACGCGCCTGAACATCACCCACTTCGCCCTGCGGCTCGGCAACAGGTCCGCCGCTCTAGTAGTCGTCAAGGACGGAGCCGTGGTCTACGAGGGCAACTTAACTCCGCCGGGGGAGGGCAGGGTTCAGCTCGTCGAGGTCAGGGCCAGGCTCCAGCACCTGACGATGGTCATCGAGGGGCTGCCCGGGGAACTCTTGGTAGTGGTCAAGTACGCCGACGTGACATTCTCCAGATACACTAAAGGAGCCGTGGAGCTGAGGAACGTGCCCTACCCGGTGAACCTGACGGTCTCGGTCCCCCGCGCTGGGTACTCCGCGACCCTGGTGTATCGAGGCGAGGAGGTCGTCAGGGTGAGGGTAAGGAGGCCCGAGTGCAACGTTTACCTCAAGTTCTACGACGCCCTGCTGAGGCCCCTCCCGGCGCGGCTGGTCAACGTGACCGGTGCGAGGCCTCATCTCGTAAATGAGACCCACGTGGGGCTCAAGCTGTCTCAGCCAGCCAAGCTTGAGCTCTACGTCCGCGGGGTGAGGGTCACTGAGGTTGCCGTGGCGCCGCCACGGGGCGCCTTCGACGTGAAGGTCGTTGAAGTCAAGCTCCCGGTGGGGCCGCTTAGGGTTCTCGCCCCTCCAGGGTCGACGGTCGAGGTGGAGCTCCCCTCTGGGGTCAAGCTGTCGGCTGAGTGTGAGGCTGGCGAGGTGGTATTCGAGCGCCTACCAGCGTGCAGGCTGCTGGTCGCCGTCAGGCGAGGAGGCGCGTTCGTGAGTAGGCATGTGGACTTCCCCGGGGCTCTAACGATCAGTGTTGGCCTTGAGGGAGAGGGAGGCGAGGGCGACTGGCTCAGGCTGCTAGCGGCGGCGGCTGCAGGCCTCTCAGCAGCCCTGGCCGCTGCCTCGCTAGCGAGGAGCGCCGCTCCTAAGCGCACTGCCGTCAAGAGGGCTAGGAGAGTCCGTGTTAGGCGCAGGGCGAGGGAGGAGGCGAAGGGGGAGGGAGGAGGGGCTGAGGGCAGCGCCAAGCCCCTCGACTTAGGCGACATGACGGGCAAGGACCTCGCCGACTTCATCACCAAGCTTAAGAGGCACAGGGCTGAGGTCGAGAAGCTCAGGAGGGCAGGGGCTCTAGGCAGCTCAGGCGAGGGGCAGCGATGAGGCTGCAACACATTTAATGCCGGCACCCCCTAGCTACACGGGGTGGTCACTTGGGGAGTCAAACTGCCGCCATCCACGGCCACGGCTACTACGACGAGCGCGGCTGCTTCATCGTCCCAATATATCAAGCTGCCGTGTTCGAGCAGATAGTGCGCGAGCGGGCGAGCTGCGCAAGACGGACAGGGGGACGGACCTTAAGTACTCTAGGGAGGAGAACCCGACCGTCAGGCACCTAGAGCTGGCGCTGGCCAAGCTCGAGGGCGGCGAGGACTCACTGTGCTTCTCCAGCGGAATGGCGGCCATCTCGACGCTGTTCATAGGCGCGCTCAAGTCCGGGGACGAGGTGGTGCTCTCGAAGGAGGCCTACGGCACCACCATACAGCTGGCTCAGGAGCTCTCCAAGTTCGGGGTGAGGACCAGGCTGGCCTACCCCAGGGCTGAGGACATAGCAGGGGCCGTGACGCGCGACACGAAGCTGGTATTCGTGGAGACCATGACCAACCCAACGCTGAAGGTCGTGGACGTCAGGGAGCTGGCCAAGCACTGTAGGGACTTGGGCGTGGTGCTCGCCGTTGACAACACGTTCGTGACGCCAGTCATCTACAAGCCGCTCGCTGACGGGGCGCGCTTAGTGATCCACAGCCTCACGAAGTACCTGGCTGGCCACAACGACGTGATATCGGGCGCCCTGATCGGATGGCGCGAGCTCGTCATGGAGCTGTGGGACTGGAGGAGGAAGCTTGGGTGCATAGCGTCGCCCTTTGACGCCTACTTGGTGCTGAGGGGGCTTAAGACGCTGGAGCTCAGGGTCAGGAGGCACTCTGAGAGCGCAGTGGCCGTGGCCGAGTTCCTGGCAGAGCACCCGAGGGTCGAGGAGGTTCTATACCCCGGCTTGAGCGATAGCGAGTACCACGACCTCGCCATGAAGCTGTTCAGGGACGGGCTATGCGGGGGCGTTGTGAGCTTCAAGGTGAGGGGCGGCTTCGAGGAGGCCCTCGAGGTGCTGAGAAGGGTCAGGCTCATAAGGCCGTCGCCCAGCCTGGGAGGGCCGGAGAGCCTAATGATAGTACCGGTCACGAGCGTCGCAGCCAGGATGCCGCCGGAGGTCAGGAAGGAGCTCGGCATAACCGAGAACCTCCTCAGGCTCTCGGTGGGCCTCGAGGACGTTGAGGACATCATCGAGGACCTTGACAGGGCCCTGCAGGGTGCCCGGACCTGATGCAGCGCCCGCTGGTCGCGTTCGCTGCCCTAACCCTGTGCGTAGCGGTCGCCGCGAGCTCGCTGTCCACAGCCGTCCCCCAGAGGGCTTACGAGCTGGGGGCCTCTGAGCTCGAGGTCGGGCTGCTTGGGTTCTTGGCCTCTGCGGCCTACACTGCGCTCCCCTTCGCCTTCGGGCTAGTGGCTGGGAGGGTGGGGAGGGTCAGGCTAGTCCTAGCAGCACTCGCCTCATATACCGCGCTGACTGTCCTCTACTCAGCGCCTCAGAGCGTTTATGAGCTGATGATCGTCAAGCTAGCGGAGAGCGCTGTCGTGGCCGCCATCTGGCCCTCCCTCGACGCGCTAACCCACGACGTCCTGGGTAGCAGGGGGCTCAGGCGGGCGCTCAGCGCGTACTCGACGTCCTGGAGCCTGGGGTACACGCTGGGCCCCCTCGCGATGGGCGTGCTGATGGACTGGGGCGGCTTCGCTGGCGCCCTCGCCCTCCCGCTTGCGTCACTACTGGCAGCGATCGCCGCCGCGCTGCCCCTGCTGAGGCTTGATGCGCGGCGGCCTGAGGCCAGTGTCAGAGGCGTGATCAGGGTCCTGAGGTCCAGGCGTTACGTCAGGGAAGTCATGGTGCCAGCCTTCATGCTGGGCTACGACATCGGAGTGCTCATCAATGTATTTCCAGCCTACGCAAGGCAGCTCAGCGTCAGCCCGTCAGTGATAGGGAGCCTCTTTGCGACCTTCATGGGGGTCAGGGTGGCGTTCTTCGCTTACGTGCGGGCCCCCTCGACTACTAAGGGGCTTAAGGCCTGGAAGTCGCTCGGGCTGCTCGGGCTCGCCCTCTCGATGGCGCTCATCCCGGCCAGCCAGCAGTGGTGGCACGTCATCTTCTGCACCGTTGGGGTATCAGCCTCGCTGCTATACCTAGCCTCCATGGTCTCAGCGCTCAGCGTGCCTAGCGAGTCAAAGAGCGCGTCGACTGGGGCCTTCGAGGCGCTGTGGGGCCTCGGGTCGGTGGCCGGGAGCCTGCTCAGCGGGGTGGTCGCCCAGGTCTACTCCTACGACCTCGCCTTCGTGGTGAACGGGCTAGCGTCCTGCGCCGCCTCAGCGCTCGTCGCCGCTAGCCCTGCTGCTGAGCGCCCCCAGAGTCGATCAGGGCCTTGAGAGCCCTCGCCCTCTCGAGGCTATCGCAGGTATACGCGATGCTCTCCGGAACCCTGATCTTGCTGCCACAGTACGGGCAGGTAGTGGTCTTGACCCCCGCCCTCACTATCTTGCTCCTGCCGCAGCGCTCGCAGACGACGACGTAGTACGTAGCGACCACCGACGAGACAGATAATAGGGGGGCGGATATAGGTGTACCGTGCCCACGCCTAGGGACTTGGCCTACGCCGTCTTCAGGGGCGAGAACGAAAGGCCGGGCATCCACATCGAGTCAGATGACAAGCGGTTCGAGTACGAAATGAGCGACTTCATAAGCTCGAGGGCCAAGCTCGCGACCTGGGACGCCTACCTGGGGGAGGGTGGCCCCTTTGCGCGGAGGGAGGGAGAGGGGTTGCTGGAGTGGCTCGAGAGGGTAGACCCGAGCGCCTACGACTGGGAGGAGAGCTACGAGGAAATCCCGAGCGCGATAGAGTCGTTCGAGAGGAAGATGAGGGAGTTCGCCTCCGGCGACCGCTTCGTCGTGTTCAAGGTGCTGGGGCCGACAGAGGTGGCTGAGGGATTCTTCGCGCCAGGCATCCGCGCCAGCTCAGGCCAGCTCGCCCACAGGTTCGGCTTCGGCGTCCTAGCCTCACTGGACCTCAGCAGAGCCGCGAGAGTGTACGAGAGGATAGCAGCTGGCGTCATGGAGCTCGTCAGGGCTGGCGCCGAGCTCGACTTCGTCGACGGGGTCAGGGTGGCTGACGACGTTGCGACTTACTCCGGTCCCGCGTATCCCAAGGGGTTCCTGAGCCTGTACCTGGAGTGGCACAGGCGTCTGGCTAGCGCGATTCGCAGGCGCGGGAAGGTGGCCATCCTTCACACGGACGGCGACGTGACTAAGCTGGGACTGCTGGGGGAGCTGTGCGGCGCCTACGACGGGCTGCACCCGCTGGACCTGGCTCCGAAGTCCACGGTGGCCGATGCGCTCGATTGGGTGCGCAGGATCTGCTCAGCGAGGGGCGAGGCTCAGGCGGCCGTGTTCTTCACGGGGGTGCCGATAGAGCTAGTGTTCGGCGGCGCGACTTCTCAGGAGCTAATCGAGGTCGTGAGGAGGCTCATTAGGTGCCACGGCGTGGAGCGGCTTGTGGTGGCGACGACTCACAGCCCTTACCCTGGCAGGGGCTACCACGAGGCCAGGCCAGCTGAGAAGGTCAGGGCCGTTCGCGACTACGTGCTGAGCCTATCAGCCCAGCACTAGCGAGCCCAAGTTGTACGTCAGGAGGCCCACTAAGATGGCGAGGCCTAGCGTGTACGCCGTGGAGAAGAGCGTCCACCTCCAGCTATTCGTCTCCTTCCTTATGACGGCTATCGTGGCGATGCACGGCTGGTAGACCATCAGAACGGCTAGGAAGGTCAGCGCCTGGAGTGGCGTCCACACAGCCTTGAGGACCTCGCCCAGCCCCTCCTCTTCGACCATGTAGATGACGCTCATCGCGGCCAGCACCTGCTCTTTAGCGAGCAAGCCGAAGATCAGTGAGACTATGGCCCTCCAGTCGAGGCCCATCAGCCTGCCTAGGGGCTCGAGTGCCCTGCCCAGCTGCGCCCCGAAGCTGGTCTCGACCTCATGGGTCGGGAACGTGTACAGGAGCCAGATGAGAATCACGCCGAGGAATATTAAGGTGCAAGCCCTCTTCAGGAAGGCCTTGACCCTCACCCATGTGAGTATGGCGACGTTCTTCGGCGACGGCACGTGATACTCCGGCAGCTCTATTATCAACTCGACGGCCTCCCTGCCCCCGAGTAGCCTGTTCAGCAGGGCCCCCGTGAGGGCCACCAGGGACAGGCTTAGACCCATGAGCCACAGCATGACCAGCGTGGCCTCGACGGGGTCGAAGAAGAGGCTGGTGATAAACACCATGACGCCGAGCCTAGCGGCGCAGGGCACCAGCGGGTTGACCATTATGGCTATCAGCCTGTCCCTGTGACGCTCGAGCCCCCTCGTCGCCATGATACCCGGCACGTTGCACCCGAAGCCCATCAGGATGCTGAGGAAGGCCTTCCCGTGGAGGCCGAGCGCGTGCATGAACCTATCCATTATGACGGCGGCCCTCGCCATGTAGCCGCTGTCCTCCATCACGGCGTAGACGACGAGGAATACGGCTATCATCGGGATGAATGAGAGGATAGTGTCGAACGCCGGGAGCACGGCCTCCTCCACCAGCCCCCTCAGCAGGGGGTCGCCCACCCTAGAGACGTAGTGCTCAACCAAGGCCTCGCTGAGGGCCCCGAAGGCCGATGACACTGCGTCGGAGAGCAGGCCGCCCAGCGTGAACACGGAGAGGAAGGCGACTGAGAACGTGCTGACGAGTATGGGGAGGCCAGCGACTCTGTGCAGCACCACCCTGTCCACCTTCTCGCTGATGGTCCTCAAGTGCTCGGGCTGCCTCACTGACAGCCTGTAAATCGTGTCGACCATCCTGTGTCTTAGGCTGGCTATGACCACGCTAATGTTAGGCACACTCTCAGACGCCTTCCTGCATGCCGTCATCACGAGGTCACGCCTGGGCAGCTTCTCAACGACTTCCACAGCCTCTCTGTCGCCCTCAAGGAGCTTCACTGCCAGCCACCTGGCTGGGTAGCCGTCCACCCTCTCACTGCCCAAGGCCTTGAT
>Ga0180302_10000722_pt1 | contig 15063 bp, 16 predicted proteins | sample GuaBasSediGuay17_FD_121794 | JGI IMG/M metagenome (GOLD analysis project Ga0180302, IMG submission 121794) | Subseafloor sediment microbial communities from Guaymas Basin, Gulf of California, Mexico - Guay17, Core 4571-4, 12-15 cm | ecosystem: Environmental > Aquatic > Marine > Hydrothermal... | reverse complement strand
GTTGAGCATAAGCAAAATAGTTTAATGTTTTTGGTGCAAAGTTTTTAAGCCTTTTTAAAGCTTCAAGTTTTTCTTTTCTTTCGATTTCGGATGCTTCTAAAATTTCCCTTAAAAACCTTATAGCATTATCCATAACTCTTCTTCTAACGGGGTAAGGAATACCATCCTTACCTCCAAATGCAAAAGAAAACTTTAATGGGTCTTCCCAGCTAGGTTTAGCACCATAAATAAGTTCTGAGATTAGGGCTAAAGCTTTAATTGTTGAGGGTCCTATACCCTTAACAGCTAAAATCTCCTCAAATCCTTTAGGTTTAACCTCATAAGCCTTGTATAATGCATCCCAGTTAACGTTTTCAGGTAAAAGTTTATAGTTAAAGGTTTTAAGCTTAACTTTTAATTTCTCGTTTTCATCGGTTAAAAATGTTTGATTTGGTTTTAAGATTGTAAGCCAACATCTCCTAACCTTATCTGGATTTTCATTTAAAATATCAACACAAACCTTTCTACATTCTCTACTTTCTACGGCTACCATGTTTAAAACATTTTCATGAATCATTTGGCCAGAGAAACCTTGATGAGGTTCTTCAACAAAACTTTTAACTTTACAGCTAAACCAGTGGTATCTTCTAGCTGTTAAAGTTTGAGCATTTAAACCTTGCTGAATAACAGCCCATAACCCATCCTCAGCAATAAAAAAGCTATGATGATAAAGTTGATAGCCTGCTTGAATAGCAGTATTATCAACTTTAGCAACCATTCTACTAGCATACTTTAATCTTTCAATTTTCCATCCTGGAAGATTAAACTTTTCACCAAAAATTTCAACCTCATTTAAAGTTTTTTTAGATCTTCCACCTTTACCACCAGCTACTTTAACACCAAGCTCACATTTATCAAAAACTTCTCTTAAAACTCCGCAAGTTACAGTTGTTGAACCGCTTGAATCCCAATCAAAACCTAAAACATTTGATAATGCTTGAAAAAAGAGGGGGTCTGAAAGTCTCTCTAAAACTCCTTTAACACCAACTTCTTCAACCATAATGGTAAAAATATTTTTAGCAAGAGAAGTCATTCTAACCCAAAGCCATCGTGGAACACCGCCTCCATGAAGAGGCATTTCAAAACTTCCAGTTTTAAACATCAAGGTAACTTTAGTTGAACTTAAATATTAACTGTGAGGTAAGTAAAAGTATTTAAAATGGGGAATTAGATTTTTAAGGTTGCTCCTTTAGATGCTGAAGATACAAGCTTAGAATATCTGTAAAGGTATCCTTTTGTAACTTTAGGTTTTGGTGGAACCCATTCTTCTAATCTTTTTTTAACTTCTTTAGCTGAAATGTTTAGGTTTAATTTTCTTGCTGGAATATCTATTTCAATCTCATCTTCATCTTCTACTATGGCTATGGGCCCTCCTTCAGCAGCTTCAGGTGAAACATGCCCAATACATGGGCCTGCTGTTGCACCAGAAAATCTTCCATCAGTAATTAAGGCCACATGAAACTCTAAACCTAATCCTCTTAAAGTTGAGGTTGCAGCTAACATTTCACGCATACCTGGTCCACCTTTAGGCCCCTCATACCTTATAACTATAATAGAGCCTTCCTTGATTTCACCATCAATCATTGCTTTAACAGCATCTTCTTCACAGTTAAAAACTTTAGCTTTACCTTTAAATTTAAGCATGGATGGATGTATAGCTGATTGTTTAACTACAGCTCCTTCAGGTGCAAGACTACCTTTAAGAATTGCTATTCCCCCTTCAGGGTAGACAGGGTTTTCTACTGACCTTATAACATCTCTCCTCAAAACTTTAGCATTTTTAATGTTTTCTCCAACAGTTTTCCCTGTAACTGTTAAACATTTTAAATGTAGATTTTTTGAAAGCTCTTTCATAATAGCAGGTATTCCTCCTGCTTCATGAAGGTCTAAGACGAAATGTTTGCCAGCTGGATTTATGCTTGTAAGGCAAGGTGTTTTTCTGCTAATTTCGTCAAATTTTTCAATTGGAAGTTCAACTTCAGCTTCATTAGCTATAGCTATCAAATGTAAAACAGTATTTGTTGAACCTCCAAGAGCCATATCAACCATTATAGCATTTTCAATAGAATATCGATTTACAATTTTTCTAGCTGTAATCTTTTTTTCTAAAAGAGAGATAATCATTCTGCCAGATTCTCTAGCAATTCTAAGCTTTTCAGCATAAATTGCAGGGGTTGTTGCAGAGTAAGGTAAAGATAAGCCTAACGCCTCGGTTAAGCATTGCATAGTATTGGCTGTATACATGCCTGAACATGAGCCAACAGTAGGGCAACAACAATTCTCAATAAGCTTAAAATCCTCTAAACTCATTTTCCCGGATTTAAAAGCTGAAATTGCCTCAAAAATATTGGATAAACCTATTTTTTCACCTTTAAAATTGCCAGGTAGCATAGGTCCTCCTGTAACAAATATTGCTGGTATATCAAGTCTGCATGCAGCCATCAGCATTCCAGGAATAATCTTATCACAACTACAAATACAAACCATAGCATCAAAGCAGTGAGCATTAATCATAAGCTCAACAGAATCTGCAATAAGATCCCTGCTTGGTAAAGGGTTTCTCATACCTTCATGTCCCATAGCAATTCCATCACAAATAGCAATTGTATTAAATTCTAGGGGAGTTCCTCCTGCTTCCTTTATTCCCTGCTTAACAGCTTCAGCAATCCTGTTTAGATGAATATGTCCTGGAACAACCTCATTCCAGGAGTTTACCACAGCAATTAAGGGTTTACCTAAATCCTTATCATTTAAACCTAAAGCTTTAAACAGGCTTCTATGAGGAGCTTTTTCAATACCAACTTTAACATTTACACTTTTAAGCATAGTTTGCTTCACCACTATTAAACAAGGATTTAATCTGGTGAATCTAACATTTAAAACCTCTCTTCCATGTAAAAAATTCCCCTTTAATCTAGTACGGTAAAAGCCTTCCTAACAACATCAAATGCTGATTTTCCAAAAATATAGATTACTGGTTCTAAATGTTGACCACCTAAATCCACAATTACGTTTGGTGTTTTCTTTAACCTTTTAAGTAAGTTTTCAAGGTTAGGCATAAAGTTTTCAGGTTTTTTATGGGGGCCAAGATTTACAAGGTAAAGATTCCTTTTTTTAAGTTTTTTGATAAACTCTTCATTAAACCTTATGTTGATAGCTGCTTTAACATTTTTATCAACATTTTTAACCTTTAATAGTACAATGGAAAGGTGGTAGCTTCCTCCATAACTTGGGGGACTCATAGGTTTAACAGTAAAACCTACACGCATAATTCTTCCAGGTATAGCTACAACATCTTCTGCTGTTTGTGCATTTGGTGGTGCTAAAGCTATATTTATACCAACCTCAGGTACAAGCTCATACGATTTTGGATGTTTTACAAGCTGCTCTACTGCTTGCTTAACTTCAGCTATGTAGGGGTCTAAAATTTCAGCTGTAAAAAAATCTCGGCATAAGGTGCATGTTAAAGGTAGCTTAGAGTATAATTGGTGATGCAGCCGACATAGGGTGCCCTGCGAAATAATGTAGTTTACTGCTGATGTGAAAGCTTTAATAAAAAGTTCAGAACCTCCTTCATTAAGAGCGTTTTCCAGCATTTTCATCACGTTGTTAACTACCTCTTTAGGTAAACCTGTTTTCCACAATTTTTCCAGGTAGTAGTTTTTAGAATACCGCATATACTTGTTAACCATTGTTTGGCTAACTCCAAGAAGTTTTGCAGTTTTAACTTGGCTGAATCCATGCTCTGATAAATTTAAAGCTATAAGAGCTTTAAGATTTGGAATCACATATTTTACTGCAACTTCATGTGGTAGCATTCTTTATTCCTCTTATTCTACATATTACTCGGTTTTAATTAAACTTATAAATCGGTTATAAGGGGATTCTATTCCAAGATTTGAGGTGAAACTTTGAGTAGTGCAGGCTACTCTCTTGAACCTATACCTCAAAATGGTAGAATCTACGGTTTTTGGGACCACTTTGCAATATGGTTTGGTGCTGATATGGGTATTGCAGTATTTTGGGCAGGTTCACTTTTAACTCCTGGTTTATCTCTTAGTGATGCTATTCTAGCAACCATCATAGGTTTAGCTGTTGGTAACTTGTTGATGGGTTTAATTGGTTTGATGGGGGCGCGTACAGGTGTACCTACAATGGTTTTAGCTAGAGGTTCTTTAGGTATTCGTGGTAGCTACCTACCCTCACTACTTAACTATCTTCAGCTAATTGGCTGGACCTCTATAATGATTATTGTAGCTGCTAAAGCTATGGAAGAGGTGATAAGCATAGTTTTTGGGGTTAAAGGCTTCTACATTTTATGGGTTATAATTTATGGTCTTATTGTAACTTTATGGACTTTAGCTGGACCTGAAAAATGGAAACCTCTGCAAAAAGCAGCCTTAATACTGTTGTTGATGCTTAGTGTATGGTTAGCTTATGTAACTTTAACAAAGTTTAACTTTTGGATGCTGCTGGCTAAGCCTGGCTCCGGTGAATTAACATTCTGGGTTGGCTTAGATCTAGTTATAGCTATGCCTGTTTCATGGCTTCCTCTTGTAGCTGATTATACAAGGTTTTCAAAAACTGTTAAGCATAGTTTTTGGGGTTTATATTTTGGACATTTTTTGGGGTGTGGTTTATGCTACATTTTAGGAGCATTAACAAATGTAGCTGCTAAACTTCCAGACCCCATATCAATAATAGCTATTTACGGTTTAGGTGTTCCTGCAATGCTGATTATACTTTTCTCAACAACGACAACAGCCTTCCTAGACATATACTCAGCTGCAGTATCATTTAAAAACGTGTTTACAAAAGCTAATGTTAAAAAGCAGATTACTATTGTAGGTGTTATTGGAACAATTATTGCTATATTTTTCCCTCCAGAGCAATATGAATGGTTTTTACTGCTTATTGGTGGTGCTTTTACCTCATTAGCTGCTATAATGCTTTCAGATTACTTCATTATAAAACGCTATTACGACCCACAAGGATTACTTAAAGTTGATGAACGCTACTGGTACAGCTATGGAGTAAACCTTATTGCTGTTATTATATGGCTGGTTGGCTTCATATTTTACCTACTGATAGCAGCAACAACCCTGCTAGGTGTTAGTATACCTCTAATTGAGGTTGTAGCATTTAGTTTAGGTTCATCAGCACCAACATTTATACTTGTATTTGTGCTTTACACAGTTTTAATGAGGTGTATTAAGGTTGGAAGCACATAATCTACTTAAATCTATACGTAGGGAGCTTGAACCACTAAATCGTGAAATTCTTAACCATCCATTTATTAGAGAGGTAACCGCAGGAACACTTCCTTTCCAAGCTATTCAAGAGTTTGTTAAACAACAATACTACATAGTTTACCATGATGTTAGAAGCATAGCTTACATGGCTTCTAAAACAAAAAATCTTGGTGAATTAGATTTTTTCACAAAACTTTATCAGGGAGATTATCAAGCTATCCATAATCTGCTAAGAATGGCTGAAAATGTTGGTCTTAAAATTGTGGAGCTTGAGGCTGCTAAACCAATACCTGAAGCAGTTGCCTATACACATTACTTAGCATGGCTTGCACATTATGCTAATCCTGGTGAGCAAGCATTTGCCTTAATAGTAAATCTTCCAGTATGGGGTGAAAACTGCCTAAAATTGTCAGAAGCATTAAAAACGAAATACAATGTTAAGGAAACAGCATTTCTTGATGCATTTGCAGGACCTTATGATACTCTTGAGGAGGAGGCTTTAAAGATAATAAAGCCTTACATAGCTGAGGAAAAGTTTAGAAATGTTGCTTTAACAATCCAGCATTATGAATACCTTTTCTGGGAAGGTCTTTATAGGTATGTAAAAAAACTAAAACTTAAGTTTCCCATTTTTTCATAGGTTAAAGCTGCTACTATAAAAGTTAAAATTTTGTTTAAGCTAAAATCTATAGTAAATAGGAGGTTAAAAAAGAATTTTAGAGGTTTTAGATTTGAGGGTTGTTGGAAACATTTACATGTATCCTGAGGTTGGATTTGATTGTAACACTTACCTTATTAAGGATGAGTTAACAGTTGTTGTTGACCCTGGAACAAATTTTAATAAGCTTGTTAAAGGTTTAAGTAGAGATGGCTTTAACGTTAAGGATGTAAACCTTATAATAAATACTCATAGTCATCCAGACCACTGTGGTATAAATAAAGTTTTAAAGGAATCTTCAGGTGCAAAAATAGCTATGCATAGATTTGAACTTGAACATTTAAATTTAAGTAGAAAAATGGCTAGATACCTACTTGCAGGTTTGGATGATATGGATTTTAAAGTTGACTTTTATGTTGAAGATGAATTTTCAACAGGAAAACTAAACTTTAAAATTATCCATACACCTGGACATTCCCCTGGACATATTTGTCTTTATAACGAGGATTTTAAGGTTTTAATATGTGGTGACCTTGTTTTTAATGGTGGTGTTGGTAGAACTGATTTTCCAGGTGGAGATTCAGTTCAGCTTAAAAATTCGATAGAAAAGATTGCTAAACTTGACATAGAATATCTTCTACCCGGCCATATGGATATTGTTGTTGGAGAAGTAAATGTTAAAAGAAACTTTGAATTTATCAGGCAAGTTTACTTTAACCTCTTATAAGGTTCTATAGGGGTGTTTTTATGAAGAAAACTGGTATTTTTTACCATGAAATCTTTGATAAAGAAGGTTATAAAGCTTTATATGTTACTGTTGCTGCAGGTTTTGAAGCTATTAAAAATGAAAATTTTCTTAAGCTTCCTAATATAACCTTGTATAAGCCTAAACCTGCACCTGAAGAGCTTATCTTAAAGGTTCATACTAAAAGGTGGGTTGAAGAAGTTAAAAATACTGGATACTATAATGTTTCCCTTTATACTGTTGGTGCTGCTGTTGAAGCTTTAGAGAAGATTTTGGTTGGGGAGATTGATAATGCTCTTGTTTTTGGTGGTGTAGGAGGTCATCATGCTCATGCAGATTATGCTTGGGGTGGATGCTTTTTTAATCCAACTGCAGTAGCTTTAAAATTTGCTAGAGAAAAGTTTAAGCTTGGAAAAGTTATGATTGTTGATACTGATACTCATCATGCTGATGGTACAAGAGACCTTCTACTTAATGATGATAAAACTTTGCATATATGTTATTGTGGCTATGGTAAAACTGTGAATGAAACTAAAATCTGCTTTAATCAAGCTAGTAGTGATGAAGATTTTCTTGAAAAACTTTCCACAGACCTTCCACCTTTAATTGTTAAATTTAAACCTGAAATTATTCTTTGGAAATGTGGTATGGATACCCATAAAGATAGTTATGGAACTAGAAGATTAACCGAAAAATGTTATCCTAAGATGGCTAAAATAATTAAAAGATTTGCAGATGAAAATTGTAATGGTAAAATTATTGTTGGTGTTGCTTGCAACGCTCCAGCCTATGTTTCAAGTTATACTTGCCCAAGAATATTGGATTGTTTAGCTGAAACAGGGAAATACGTGGAAGACTAAGAAGAAAACATCGTTAGATTAGCTTTTTAAGGGTTTGGAAACCATAAGGGTTATATCTTGGTTTTTAGGATTTTTTAGGGGAGGGTTAAGCTTATGTCTTCAGCCTACATCCATGCAGCATTAGTTTTGTATTATGCAGGTCAAGCTATAAATGAAGAAAATATTAAAAAAGTTTTGGAGGCAGCAGGAGTTCAGGTTGATGAAGCTAGAGTTAAGGCTTTATCTTCAGCTCTTTCAGAGGTAAATATTGATGAGGCTATTAAGTCAGCACCAACTATAGGTTTTGCAGCTCCAGCTGCAGCTCCGCAAGCAGCAGCTCCAGCTGCTCCAGCAGAGGAGGCTAAACCTAAGAAGGAGGAGAAGAAAGAGGAGGAGAAGAAGGAGGAAGAAGAAGCCTTAGCTGGGCTTAGTGCACTCTTCGGTTAAACCTTAAATTTTTAGGTTTTTTGTTGTTTAAGCTCCTCCAAAATTTGTTTAGCTCTATCTATCCTTATTTGTCCTTCACTAACCATAACTTCTACAACTTTATCAATCATTTCACCTTCAGCTCCAGCTGATATAGCTATATTTCTTGCATGAAGCCTCATATGGCCTCGCTGGATACCTTCTGTTGCTAAGGCTCTTAAAGCTGCAAAATTTTGGGCTAAACCTACAGCAGCTAAAACTTCTCCAAATTCTCTTGCAGATTTAATTCCAAGAATTTTTAAGCATATTTTTGCTATAGGGTTAACTCTTGTAGCTCCTCCCACGATTCCAACAGCTGTTGGAATTTCAATTGTTCCTACAAGATCTCCATCAGCATTTTTTTCCCATGTTGTTAAGGGTAGGTATCTACCTGTTCTAGCAGCATAAGCATGAGCTCCAGATTCTAAAGCTCTAGTATCATTTCCTGTTGCTAAAGCTACAGCAATAACTCCATTCATTATACCCTTATTATGGGTTGCACACCTGTAAGGATCTGAAGCTGCAAAAGCATAAGCATCAATAATAGCATCAACAACTTCTTCTCCACCAAGAACATCCTTACTTATAACTGTTTTAGCTCTAGAAATTCTTAAAGTTGCAAGGTTTGAAACAATTCTTAAGAGAACCCTTCCACCAGTAATTTTTTCAATTAGTGGTGCTACAGCTTCAGCCATAGTATTTACAGTATTTGCACCCATAGCATCCTTACAATCAACATGAAGCTCAACAATAAGCATTGGGCCTCTAAAAGTATCCAAAACTTTAACGTTAAGATCCTTAGCTCCACCACCAAGCCCAACAAGCACAGGATCTTTCTCATTAGCTTTTTCTAAAATCTTGTTTTTTTCAAGAAGAATATCCATCTTAGCTCTATAGGGGTCTTTAACGCCAACAACCTGGACTTGTCCAATCATCATAGGTTCAGTACTTGAAGTGTAAAATCCACCTTTAGCTGCAGCAAGTTTTGCAGCATGGCTAGCTGCAGCAACAACAGATGGCTCCTCTATAGCCATAGGTATCATGTAGGGTTTACCGTTAATGATAAAGTTTACAGCTATACCTAGTGGAATATGCATAACTCCAACAACATTCTCAATCATTCTATCTGCTATATCTAAGGGTAGGGAGCCTGAATTTTTAAGAGTAAGCATTTCCTCCTCAGTTAAACCTGCAAAATCTGCAACAATTTTAAGTCTTTCATCTAAACTTAGATTGTAAAACTTTGGGATAATGGATGTTTTCATGGTTAATTCACCTTACAATGATAATATACTACATAGAGGTTGTAAAGAGAACCTAAAAAGTTTAACTTTAAGTAAGCTAATAATAAACTAGACAAGAAAAAGGTTTAAAAGGCAAAGAAGTTTGAGCAGTAAAGAGGAAGTAGAGAAGCTTCTTAAAGTTAGAGAAAAACTGGAAAAAAAGATTAGTAGGTATGAAGCTGAAATTAGGTATTTAAGGTACCTGCTTTCAGTTGTAAATGAGCGTTTAAGTGAGAAAAGTTTTAAGGTTGCTGAAACACTTTTACCTCAAGTAAAGCCTGAGCCTCAACCATCTCCTAAGCAGGTTATACAGTTAAAATCTGGGGATGGTATTCTTCTTGCAACAATGTATGTTGAAGATAACGAGATTAGGGTTACTCCATCAGAAAATATTAGGTTTAATGTGAATATCCCCCCTTTCCAGCAGTTTTTTGTTGGTAAAGTTTTGAATGGTATGATTTCTAGGGATAGAAGTGAAGCTATGGCTGGAACAATAACTCCTGATGAGATACTATCCTACAGGATTATTGAGGATAAAGATGTTTTAAAGGAAATTATAATAAGGAATTACAGGGAGCAGCATAGAATTACAACTCTAAAAAATGCTATAAGATGGACTCTTGAAAAAATGTATGAAAAAATTAAGCTTCAAGAGGGTGCTTTAGAGGAGTAGGTAAATGCTTATAGCTTAAGCTAAAACAATAATAGGTAGTCAAGCTTCTACTTATTAGAAGATTTTAACCAGCTTAGGGGGTTAAATTTTGCCTACAAACATTCCTATCCAGAAAATTGACAAGTATATTTGGCAGATACCAAAATTTAGGGGAGATATGCGTGTACCTGGAGTAGTTTATGCTGATGAAGTTTTACTTGGAAAGATGAGGGAGGATAGAACTCTTGAGCAGTGTGCAAATGTTGCAACCCTTCCAGGAATATATAAGTACTCTATAACTATGCCTGACGGGCATGAAGGCTATGGTTTCCCTATAGGTGGGGTTGCAGCAACAGACTATAATGATGGAGTTATTAGTCCTGGAGGTGTTGGCTACGATATTAATTGTGGTGTACGCTTACTTAGAACAAATCTTAAGGAGAAAGATGTTCAACCAAAACTTGCTGAACTTTTAGACACCATTTTTGTGTATGTTCCTTCAGGTCTTGGAAGTAAAGGTAAAATTAGGCTTTCACCTCATGAGCTTGATAAACCTATTAGTGAGGGTGTAGAATGGGCTATTAGGAATGGTTATGGTTGGGCTGAGGATGCTGAAGTTTGCGAGGAAAATGGTCATATGGATGCAGCAGACCCTTCAAAAGTTTCAATGACAGCTAAAAGTCGTGGCGCCCCACAATTTGGCTCCCTTGGAAGTGGAAACCACTTCCTAGAAATCCAAAAAGTTGATAAGATTTATGATCCTAAAGCTGCAAAACTTATGGGGATTGAGGAGGAAGGTCAAGTAACAGTTATGATTCATACAGGGTCTAGAGGTTTTGGTCACCAGGTATGTTCAGACTATTTGCGGATAATGGAGAGAGCTGTAAGAAAGTATAATATAAGGATTCCTGATAGGGAGCTTGCATGTACTCCTGGAAGTTCAAGTGAGGCTGAGGATTATTTTAAGGCTATGGCTTGCGCTGTAAACTATGCTTTTACTAATAGGCAATGTATAACTCACTGGGTTAGGCAGGCATTTGAAAAAGTTTTTAAAACTTCAGCTGATAAGCTTGGCTTAGAACTTATTTATGATGTAGCTCACAATATTTGCAAAATTGAGGAGCATAAGGTTGATGATTCTGGTAAGATTAGGAAGGTTTGGGTTCATAGGAAGGGGGCTACAAGAGCTTTTCCTGCTGGCCATAAAGATTTACCTAAAAAGTATAGGGAGATTGGTCAACCAGTTTTAATTGCTGGAACAATGGGTACTGCTTCATGGGTTTTGCTTGGGCAGCCTAAAGCTATGGATGTTAGCTTCGGCTCAACAGCTCATGGGGCTGGAAGATATCTTAGCCGTGCAGCTGCAACAAGAAGATTTGGTGGGTCTGAGGTTAAAAAAGCCTTAGAAAGGAAAGGTATTCTTATACGTGCAGCAAGCATGACTGTTGTAGCTGAGGAGGCTCCTGAAGCATACAAGGATGTAGATAGGGTTGCAGAGGTATCCCACCAAATTGGGATTGCAACAAAGGTAGCAAGATTAGTTCCACTTGGATGTGTTAAAGGTTAAGGTTGATGTCCCTATTAGATGAGCTTAAAAGTCTACCTAAAGATAGGCTTATAGACATTTTTACCCTTTTTAACAAGAATTGGTGGACTGTGGATGGTTTATGGTTTAGGGTTGTTGAAGAAGAATTTGGTTTAGATGCTGCTTGGAAAGTTAACTTTAAAGTTTCTGAGCGTATGGCTCCAATAATGGCTAAAAGAATTTTAAAATTTTTAGGGTTTAAAGGTGAAAAAATTTCTGAGCTTGTTGAAGCTTTAAAATTTTTACCGTGGTCGGCTGTTCAAGGGGCTGAGGTTAAAATTTTAGGTGAGGATGAAGCTATTTTAAGTGTTGTTGAATGTAAACCTCAAAAATTTAGGGTTAAAAATGGTTTAAAAGAATTTCCATGCAAAGATTTAGGTTTAAGATTTTTTGCAAGATTTGCTGAAGCAGTAAACCCGAAAATAAGGGTTGAATGTTTAACTGCTCCGCCAAATCCCCATCCAAATAATTTGTGGTGTCAATGGAGGTTTAAACTGGAAAAGTAGTTTAAACTACTTTTACTAAACCTTTGCTGATACAGATTAAAGCTATCATGTAATGGTTTACCTTTTTCTGGCAATTTTACCTATAAAGTTTCTTTTAGGCAAGTGTAAGGAATTTGGGAGTTTTTGTTAAAGTAAGTATTAAATATTCCTCCCTTGTTAACCTGTTTTTGATGGTTTATGGTTGATGGAAAATTTGATTATGACTTAATTGTTGTTGGTGCTAGTTTTGCTGGTTGTGTTGCAGGTAAGATTGCTGCTGAGAAGGGTCTTAAAACTTTAATTGTTGAAAGGTCTTATAAGCCTGGTGAGAAGATTGTTTCTGGTACTGGTTTACCTATCCTGGTTTTTCAGGATTTTCCTTGGGTTGCTGAAGCACCTTTAGAAAGGCCTTGGTTTGGTGTTGTATCTCATTTTTTGAGGGATGGTAAAATTGAGGTTACTGTTAAGGTTGAAAGATACGATTTTCCATTTTGTTATGGTATTTATTGTCAACCATTTGTTGAGTTTTTAGCTAGAAAGGCTGTTGAAGCTGGGGCTGAACTTAAAACTTCAACTGTTGCTGTTGATGTTATTAAGGAGGATGGTTTTATTAGGGGTATTATTACTGATAGTGGTGAAAAATTTAGGTCAAAGATTGTTATAGCTGCTGATGGTGTTTGGTCTTTAATTGGGATTAAAGCTGGAATTCGAAAAAAGTTTTCACCTAGTGATATGATGCATGGTTTATGGTTAGATTTTGAGATGCCATCTGAAAAGGATTTGGATGAGGCTTTAGGTGGAAACTACTTTATAACTTTCTGGGATTTGGATGGGAAGTTTGTTCCACCTCCAGGAATTTCAGGGTATTTTGGAATTTTCCCTTATAAGAAGAGTTTTCATTTTGGTATAGGTGTTAGTGTAAGTTTTCTTGCTGAAGTAGGTTTAAATTTTGAGGATATTTATAGAAAGTTTTTTGAGCTTGATTATTGGAGGAAAAATTTTGGTAAAGCTAAGCTTAGAGCTAAAATGTGGAGGCCTTACCCGATTTATGGTGGACTTGATAGGGAGCAGAAAGGTATGGATAAAACTTATGGTAATGGTATTTTAATTGCTGGGGATGCTGCAGGTTTTGAAGCCTCATCTCAAGGTGATGGGATACATACAGCTATGCTTTCAGGTAAAATGGCTGCTGAAGTTGCTGTTGAAGCTGTTTCAAAGGGTGATTATTCAGCTGGAATGTTAAAAAAGTATGAGGAGCTTTGGAAATCTTCTATAATTGCACGTAGACTTAAAGATTATGGTAGAAAAAATCTTATCCAATATGCTGGAAATCCTGTTTTAATGAAGAGAGGTATACTTGAAATCTATAGTATGCCTGTTTTTCTAGGTTTGGATGTTCTCTAAGAAGGTTGGTGTTTGAGTATGGTTGAGGAGAAAATTTTAGGTGTTGAGTGGGTTCCAGGTACAGGTACATTCATAACTATTAATTCTGAGCTTTGTACTGGTTGTGGTAGATGTGTTAGAGTTTGTCTTGGAAGATGTATTAAAATTAGGGAGGGTAAGGCTGTAATAGAAAATTTTGAAACATGTTTTGAGTGTGGTGTATGCTGGTTTGTTTGCCCTGAAAATGCTATAAGGTTTTCATGGCCTAAAGGTGGGACAGGTGTTAGAATTATGTATGGTTAAATGGGTTGGTAATGGTTGATTAAGCTTAAAACTATTGGTAAAATTTTGATGGGTATTGGTTTAGCTATAATTTTTTTTGGAGGTTTTATTATGGTTGCTGCTATCCTAAACCAGCAAGCTGGTTTTGGTGTTATTGTTGCTTTGGCTGCTGGTTTTATGTTGATTGTTTTTGTTGGGCTTCCAGTATCTATGATTGGTTTGATAATTTACTTGGTGGATGTTTATTTTTTGGGTGGAAAATATAAATAGGGATAGAAGTCTATTTATTGAGGCTTTAAGTTTTAGTTTTATTGTTGCGGGGTTTAAGGTTTATGAAGTTTTGTCCTAAATGTGGTAGAAGGTTAAAGCTTGCTGGGCAGGTTTTAAGATGCCCTGTTTGTGGTTTTGAGGAAACTCCTGAAAAAAAGGTTTATTATGGGGTAGGTTTTGGGGAGAGGAAGGAGCCTATAATTGTTATTGGGGAAGATTTAGCAGAAATTAGAACAATGCCAACAACTAAAGCTGAATGTCCTAGATGTGGAAATAAGGAAGCATACTACTGGTTTGTTCAAACAAGAAGTGGAGATGAACCTACAACCCAATTTTTCCGGTGTACTAAATGTGGCTTAACATGGAGACATTACGCCTAAAAAATTTAAAGCATTTTTAAGCAGAAAATATTTTACGAATAGCTTCTAAAAATCTGGTTAAGGTGGATTGTATGCCTACTGCTGCTTGTGGGATAAATTGTGATGTTTGTAGAGCATATATTGAGGGTAAATGTCCTATTGGTGGTTGTATTGAAGGTTCTAAGGCTTCCCAGAAGCTTGAAAAACAAAAAGCTACTTTTGGATTTACATGTCCAGTTTTGGAGTGTGCATTAAAGAAGGGTGTAGATTTTTGTCTTAGAGATTGTGGAGATTTTCCATGTGAAACCTTTTATAAGGCTGGCTTCCCCTACAGTAAAGAGTTTCTAGATGTAATGAAGAAGATTATGGGTAAAGAGTAACAACCATTTTAAAATAAACCTTTTTTAGCTTATTGTTTACTTTTGGCTTGTATATTTTTAACAGGTTTTATGTTTATCGTTAATTTTAAATCTTTAAATTAGCGGTCAACGTTTAACTTTGTGGGGGTTTAGTTTTGAGGATTATTAGGGGTCGTAGGATTGGGAAGATGAAAAGTTTAAGGGTATATAGGGTTGGTTGTAGGGGTAAAGCTAAGGATTAATGGTAGGGTTAAGGATGTTGTAGCTTCTGCTCTGGTTAAAAGCTATTAAAGGTGAAACAAAACTAGTAGGCTAAACAAGACAATATAGGTTTAGGTTATTAGCTCTTTTCCATATACTAGCTTTATGTTTTGCTTTTTTGCTTCTGTTTTTAGGTAGTCTAATAT
>Ga0180302_10000721_pt1 | contig 15063 bp, 16 predicted proteins | sample GuaBasSediGuay17_FD_121794 | JGI IMG/M metagenome (GOLD analysis project Ga0180302, IMG submission 121794) | Subseafloor sediment microbial communities from Guaymas Basin, Gulf of California, Mexico - Guay17, Core 4571-4, 12-15 cm | ecosystem: Environmental > Aquatic > Marine > Hydrothermal... | reverse complement strand
CAATTGCCTTGCCCCAAACATTGTTTAAAGTGAAAAAGAGAAATATGAAAAGGCAAACAAAAATGATATATTTTTTCATAGAGATTAAATTTTAGATAAATCTTGAAAGAAAATCAATCATTATGAAGAAAAAAAGAATTATTATGCATATCGATATGGATGCTTTTTTTGCTTCAATTGAGATTAGAGAAAACCCAAAACTTAAAGGAAAACCAGTAGTTGTGGGAGCTGACCCCAAAGAGGGAAAAGGAAGAGGGGTGGTCTCTACTGCTTCCTATAAAGCAAGAGAGTTTGGGGTTTATTCAGGCCAGCCCATTTCTCTTGCCTGGAAAAATTGTCCTCATTGTATTTTTCTGCGACCCAATTTTCCTTTATATCAAAAAGTTAGCCAAAATATTTTTAAAATTTTAAAAAAATATTCAAAAAGAATTGAAAAAGCTAGCATAGATGAGGCCTATCTTGATGTAAGTTTTCTTGGCGATTTTAAAAAAGCAAAAAAGATGGCTGAAAAAATTAAAAAAGAAATAAAAGAAAAAGAAAAGCTAACTGCTTCAATTGGAATTGGTCCCAACAAACTTATAGCCAAAATAGCTTCTTCTTACAGAAAACCTGATGGATTGACTGTAGTTGAAGAGAAAAAAGTAAAAGAATTTCTTTTTCCTCTTCCCATTGAGAAACTTCCGGGGGTTGGCGAAAAGACAGCCAAAATCCTTAAATATTATGGGATAAGAAAAATAAGAAACATTGTTCAGATTGGAAAAAAATTTATGAAAGAAATTTTAGGAAAAAGAGGAGAAGAACTTTTCTATTTGGCTCAAGGTATAGATAATTCTCCTGTCCTGACAAAAAGAAAAGCAAAGTCAATTGGGAAAGAAATTACTTTTGAAAAAGACGAAAGTAGAAAAGAAATTATTTACAAGACTTTAAAATCTCTTTGCCAAGAGGTATTTAAAGCTTGCCAAAAGCGAAATTTTAAGTTTAAAACTATTATGGTAAAAATAAGGTATCAAAATTATGAAACCCATACAAAACAAGAAACTCTTCCTTCCCTTCCTTTGACTTTTTTGGATTTTTTTCATATTGCCAAAAGGCTTCTTTCTTCTTTTTTGAATAAAAGAAAAATAAGACTAATTGGAGTTCGAGTGAAAAAATGAAAACTGCTTTGGCTTTTCTTTATACAAAGACTACAAAAAATAGTATAAATGCTCTTTTGGGAGCAATGGAAAAAGAAAAAGTTGCTCTTCCAGTTTATTTTTTAAAGGAAAAAGAGAAAGTAAAAGAAAGGTTAAAAGAAATTTTAAAGAAAGGAAAATATAAAAAAATTATTTTGGCTTTGTCTTTTTGTACTCCTCAAGTTTTTGAAATAAAATCCCTTCTTTTAAAGCTAAAAGAAATCAAAGAAAATCTTTTTATCTTGGGAGGGGGTCCTCATCCCACTGGTGATCCAAAAGGAAGTTTAAAGCTAGGTTTTGATGTAATTTTTGTAGGAGAAGGAGAAAAAACTTTTACTCAATTTTTAAAAAATTTTAAAAATGGAAAAGATTGGAAAAAAATAAAGGGAATTGCTTTTTTTGAGAGAGGGAAATATATTTTCACTGGTTTTCAAAAACCAATCTCTCTTAATGACTACCCTCCCTTTTCTTTGAAACTAAAAAAATTTGGTCCAATTGAAATCCAAAGAGGATGTTTTTTTGCCTGCAGATTTTGCCAGGCTTCTTTTCTCTACCATGCTCCTCCTCGTCAAAGAAGCATTGAAAATATTCTGTTTTGGGTAGAAAAACTAATTGAAAACAAAAAAACAGACATTCGTTTCATTTCGCCAAATGCTTTTGGATTTGGCTCTGAGGATGGGAAAACGCTCAATCTTGAAAAGCTTGAGTTTCTTTTAAAATCAATTAAAAAAATTTTGAAAACCAAAGGAAGAGTTTTTTTTGGAAGTTTCCCTTCCGAAGTAAGACCAGAACATGTAACCAAAGAGACTTTGTCTTTAATAAAAAAATATGCCTCAAATGATAACATCATAATTGGGGCTCAATCAGGTAGTGAAAGAATTTTAGAAAAATGTAATCGATCTCACACAATCAATGATGTAATAAAAGCAGTAAAATTGGCAAGAAAATTTGATTTTAAAATAAATGTTGACTTTATTTTTGGTCTTCCGGGAGAAAAGAAAAAAGATATGGAGAAGTCTTTAAAATTAGCAGAAAAACTAATTTCTCTTGGAGCTAAAATCCATGCTCACGCATTTATGCCTCTTGCAGGAACTCCTTTTGCAAAAGAAAAACCAAGTCCAATTCCTGAAGAAATTTCTCTCAAACTTCAAAGATTAGCTTCAAAACAAAAACTATATGGAAAATGGCAAACTCAACAAAAACTAGCTCAAAAAATTTGGGAGATGACAAAAAGAAAAAAATAAATTAAAAAAGGAGAGAAACTAATCTCTCCTTTAAAAAAATTTAAAAAGATCTTGATATAGAAATTAAAGCTTTTTTAGCTCTTTTTAAAGGTTTTGTTTTGTGACTTCCTTTCCAGACTACAAAATCGTGTTTTATCCCAAACGAGTTTAAAAGCCTATGAAATCTTAGATTTCCTTCATAAAGACCAAACTCATCATCTCGGGAGACATCAATATAAATAATTCTCATTTTCCTTAAACTTTCTTTATGTTTCTCGATCCAAAAAATCAAATTCTGTCTTTGCCACTTTTTCCAAATCTTTTTATTTATTTTTCCTGTCTTGGGATCGAAAGGAAGATCTACAAAAAAGGGAGGATTTTGGGGATTGGGAGAAAAAACACTGCTTAAAGCAAAAACCAATCTTGTATAATATCTTTCTTTTTTGGGCAGAAATTCTCCTTTTTTATTCTCTTTTCTTGCTTTCTCAAAAATCAATTTGGCACTCTCAAGATCTAGAGGAGAAGAAAGGCTCACTACCCCACCAAAAATTTGAGGATATTTCATGGCCAACCTCATCGCTCCATATCCTCCCATTGATCCTCCAGCCACAATTCTATATTCAAAAGAAGGAATGGTTTTAAAATTCTCATCAATTGTAGTGACTACTTCTTTTACAATATAACTTTCATAATCTCCCACTACTTCAGAAGAAGCATAAAAGCTTCCTCCAAAGAAAGTCTTTCCGTTGGGAATCACTACAATCATTGGGATAATTTCCTTTTTTTTAATCAAACTGTCAAAAAAACAAATAAATCCTCTTTTTCCTAAAGCCTTAAGATAGCTTTCTTCATCTCCATCAAAACCAGGAAGAACATATAAAACTGGAAATCTTTTTCCTTTTTGAGAATACCCTGGAGGTAGATAAACAAGAATTCTTTTTTCATTTGAATCCCCTATCAGATTTCCTGAAAGATAACTGCTTTGAATTTCAAGAAAAACAATTTTTCCTTTAGGACAAATAAAGCACAAAAGAAAAGCGCAGCCAGAAAAAATAAAGATAATAAAAACGCTCAAAAGAAATCTCATCTTTCCTCTCCTCCTTTTTTAAGGATCCAAAAGATCTTTTAACTTTATTTTTTTGAAAAATCAAGCCTCTTGACATTTTATTATTGACATTTTGAAACTCATTTTGTATACAAAAAAAGCCATCTTTTAGCTCTTTAAAAAGGAGGAGAAAGAAATGAAGGACTTTATCTATTTTGTGGGTGATGTGAAAAAACAGACAACTGAAGCCATTGACTTTTCTTATATAATCCTCCAAAAGCTCGAAAAACTACCCTCTTTTGAAGAAAAGGTAAAAAATTTAGCTTTGGTCTTTTCTCTTTTTCCTTTCTTTCCTTCTTCAGGAAAAGAAATAGATCTCTCTCAATTTTCCCGATTAAGAGAAGGAAAAGAAATTCAAAAAGAAGAGATTAAAGAAAATCTTCCTCCAGTTGAAGAGATAGTGGAATTTGTTCTTTCTCTTATGAAGGAAAACGCTTCAGCCCAAAGACTGGCAGAAGAATTTCTTTTGTGGACAGAAAATAAAGGTTTGAAAAAGAGAGCAATTTATCTTGCAGTTCTTCTTAATTCTGTTGCTATTCCCTGGATAGACCTAGAGAAAGTTAAGCAACTCAAAGACAATTTAACCGAAAATTTTGAAAGAAAAATCAAATGGTTTCATAATCTCATATTAATGATTTTAAAAAAAGAAGAAAGTTCTCCCCTGGACAAAGCTCTTCAAATTTCTCTCCTCCTTCCTTTTATCTTGGAAATTGAAAAGTTAAATGCTGTCGACTGGGCTTATATTCTAATAGCAATTATGCAAATGATGGAAGAATCTCTTCCCAAAAGAAGGATACAAATTTTTGTTCCTTCAGATCTAATTGAAAGAATTTTTGGAAAAAAGGAATAAAAGGAGCAAAATTGCTCCTTTTTATTTTATTTGACAAAAAAATAAATTTTTTGTATAGTTTAGCTGATTTTATCTTTGGGGAGGTGAAAAGATGGGAAAAAGACAGCGAACTAATCACCAGGTAAAAAAGATGTTAAAAAAAATGCATGGCAAAGTAGTAGAAAGGCTCTTTGAAAATCCAACCGAGCTTGGTATTTCAGAGACAAATCTGGTCTTAAAACTTAAAGAACCAAAAGAAAAAGGAAAAGAAATAGGCGATCTTATTTTTGTAGAAGATAAAGAAGAAAGAACAGTCATTCATCTTTTTGAGGTAAAAGTTGGACTAAGACAAGTAAAAAAAGGAATTTGGCAGCTAAAATTAAGTAGAAAATTCTTTGAAAAAAATTGGAGAAGATGGCTCTTGAGAAAACTGAAAGTTAAAATAAAAAAAGGAAAGCCTGTCTATCTTATTACTTGTCTTCTTCTCTGCTCTTTTTTGGCAGGAGTTAAAGATTGGATTGTAAGAAAAGACACATATTTTTTGGGAAAATTTATTTTCTATCTTTAAACAGCGGGAAAACCGCTGTTTTTATTTTTTACTTTAAATTTGCCACAAAAAAAGCCCTGTTTCAGAATCAAAAGCTCTTTCGATTTTTTCTCCTTCTATCTCAAGAATTTTCATCTCTCCTGCAAAAACTATTCCTTCTATTAAATGGCCTCCAAAAACATTCCCTTTTTTATCAGCTAAGGCTATATGAATATGCAAAAAAGACTTTTTCTCTTTTAGAGAAATATTTCCCAAAAGAGAAACTATTTCTAAAGGACCTTTCTTTTCCAATTGAAAAAACTTCTTTTTTCTTTGATCAAAATATCCAAATTTAGCCTTTTTTAAAGCACCAATCCCAACAACTATTCCCTTTTCTATTTTCTTTTTTTGACAAAAAGAAGTTAAAGCAGAAACTAGCTCTTCCCCTAGTTTTATTTTTAAAAAATGAATTTTTTTAATTTTAAAGGTTTTGCAATTTTTCATTTTTTATTAAACTCTTTTTCTAAAATTCCAAAAACTATTGCATCTTTCCACTTTCCAAAACGGTATTTATGCTCTCTCAATTCTCCTTCTTTTTTAAAACCCATTTTCTCAAGAACTCTTTGGGAAGCAATATTATCAGAAAAGACAAATGCAAAAATTCGATGAAGTTTCAATTTTTCGAAAGAAAAATTTAAAACTAGGCCCAAAGCCTCTGTCATCAGTCCTCTTCCTCGCCAATCTTTTCCCAGCCAATATCCAACCTCTGCTTTTCTATCAATCCAATCGATTTTTTTAAGGCTAATACAACCAACAAGCGTTTTTTCTTTTTTTAAATCTATTCCCCAAACTATTTCTTCTCCTTTTTTTAGCTTTTTTTGGGAATCTAAAATGAATTTCTTTTCTTTTTCAAAAGTAACTGGAGGCTGAAATGAAGTGTTTTCAAAAATTTCTTTATCATTTAAAAGGAAACAAAGCCTGGCTGTGTCTGAAAGCTTTAAAGCTCTCAAAAAGACTCTTTTTCCTTTAATTTCAATTTTTTTGGAGGAAAGAAGAAAGGGAAGCTTTTTCACAATACTCCAAGAACTCTTAGAATCAAAAAGAGGTTTAAAAGAATACTAATTATCGAAACAAAGATTAAAATTTTGTTGGTAAAAGAAAGCCGGATTAGCTCTTCAGCTAAAACTCGATTTTCTTCGGAAATATCTTCAATGGTGGAGGTAACTTTTTGAAGTCTTTTTAAAATCTCCTCTCTTGTCCGAGATGGAAGCTTATTTTTATTTCCAGAACTTTTCAACAGTTTTTTCAATATTTTTGAAAAAAGACTCATATCTTTTTATTCTTCAAATCTTTCAAAGCAAACAATCTCATCTAAACTCTTTCTTATCTTTGGTGTTGGAGAATCAGCTGGATATCCAACAGGTAAAATAGCTACTACTTTATATTTCTCTGGAATTTCCAAAATCTTTTTGACTTCCTCTTGTGAAAAAGCTCCTATCCAGCAAGTTCCCAAGCCCTCCTCTACTGCTTGCAAAGTCATATGATCTACTGCAATTGCTAAATTAACTGCATAACTTGGTACTCCACTGCTCATTACATCCTCTGGATCCAAGGCTACCGCTACAATTACAACTGGAGCTTGAGCAATAAAACTTTGACCATGGGAAGCTTCAGCCAAAGCTTCTTTTTTCTTTTCATCTTTAACTACAATGAATTTCCAAGGTTGAGCATTATGAGCAGAAGGAGCAAGCCTTGCTGCTTCAAGGATTCGATTAAGTTTCTCTTCAGGAATAGGATCATTTCTGTAAGCCCTAACACTTCTTCTCTCTTTTATTGCCTCAAATACATCCATTTTTTTGAAAATTTTTCATTTAAAAAATTTTTTGACCTTTCCAAAAATATTACCAAAATAAGACAATTCTTCAAAGAAATTTATTATTCTTCTTTAATTATCTTCACCACTATTTCTCTTTCTCGAGGCCTCTCGTCAAAATCAATTAAAACAATATCTTGCCAAGTTCCAAGACAAAGTTTTCCATCTTCAATTGGTAGAAAAAGATCTACCCCAACTATTGCTGACTTTATATGAGCAGCTCCATTATGATCTCCCCATTTTAGGTGATGTTTGTAGTCGGCATCTTCAGGAGCCCATTTTTCAAAGACTTCCTTTAAATCTTCCATTATCCCTTCTTCATATTCCATAATTGTCAAAGAAGCAGTAGTTCCTTTAACAAAAACCAAAGCCACTCCAGATTTCACTTTTGATTTTTCTATAATTTCTTCTACTTTCTCTGTGATTTTTATAAAATCGTAATGTCCTTTTGTAGAAACTTTAAATGTCATAATTTTTTATTTTAAACTAAATAAAATTCCGATCAAAATTCCAAGCAATACTCCTCCAAAGACTTCAAACGAAGTATGACCTATAAATTCCCTCACATAAGAAAGTCTAATTTTTTGTCTTTTTGCTAAACTTTCTGTTATTTTGTTTAAAACTTCAGCCTGCCTTCCTAAAGTTCCTCTTGTGATCCTTGCGTCAAAAATTACAATTACTGCTAAAACTGCAGTTACTGCAAAAATAGGAGAGTCAAAACCATATTCTATTCCAGAAGCTGTGGCTAAGGCTGAAACTGCCGAGCTGTGAGAACTTGGAAATCCACCTGGTTGAATAAACCATTTAAAATCAAATTTTCGGCCTTTAGATAAAAAAACAATTATCTTTAAACATTGAGCTAAAAACCAGGAAAAAATAGTAGCCCATAAAAGATCGTTTGAAAATATTTGATTAAATTCTTCCTTATATAATTTCTGTTTTTATTTTAGGATAACGCCAAACACTAATAACTTTTATTTTATTTTTTCTTTTTTGGCATAAAACCCAGATTTCTGTTTTTTCCTTTTTCCCTACAGTCTGCACCATAGCAATAGTTCCTTTTATTATTCCTTTTTCTTTTCTCTCGGGGGAGTTCACTATTCTTTTTACTCTACTCTCTGAAATTTTATAATATTTCATCCTCTCTTGGCAACGTTTGGTGAAAAAGATTTTAAATTTTAAAAATTGATTTTTCTTTTTCATTTTGTTTTTTTAAATTTTTCTTTATCATTTTTGATATCTAAAGCCTGAAATATGATAAGCTACTATTCCAAAAGCTACTGCTACATTTAAAGACTTTTTTATCCCTCTCATTGGAATTTTAATTATCTTGTCGGCTCGCTTTAATATAGAAGGAGAAATTCCAGAAATTTCATTTCCCAAAATTAAAGCCATTGGAAATTTGGGTTTAAATTTATAGAAAATTGTTGCTTCTTTTTTTGTTTCCAAAGCTACAATTTCAAAGCCTTTCCTTTTGAGTTTCTCGATTTCTCTCCAAGTAGAAGTTTTTTTCTCAAAAGGAACACTATCCTCACTTGAGAGAGCGGTTTTCTCAATCTTTGGATGAGGAGGAGAGGGAGTATAGCCCCCAAGAATAAGTTTGTCTACTCCTGCCCCATCGGCCGTTCTAAAAATAGCCCCTACATTTAAAGCTGAACGAAGATTATGGCAAATTACATAAAAAAGTTTTCCTTTTTCTATATCTTCCAAAAAATTTGTCCTTTCAATAAATTTTTTTAAAGCCAAAATAGCTTTGGCCCGATGACTGATTTTGTTTTTTCTTGAAAGAGACATTTGAGCAAAAGTGATTTTTTCTCCTTTGGGAACAAAAATAGAATCATAAGGAAGATTTTTTCTTATTTTTCCTTTTGGCTTTTTTGTGATATATCCCTCAATTTTTCCTTTAAAAAGCCAGTATTCTTTTTTTGGAGAAACTAAAGCAATTGCGGTTTTAAAATAAGCTTTTCTTTTTTCTTTTGGCACCTTTTTTAACTTCTCTAAAGTATATCTTATTAAATCTTCATCGCTAGCATTCTCCCCTGCCCAGCGAGATGAAAAAACTCCTGGCGCTCCTCCTAAAGCTTCAATACAAAGTCCTGAATCATCAGCAAAAGTCCACTCCTTAGTCTTTTTGGCAACATAGATTGCTTTCTTTAATGCATTTTCTTCAAAGGTCCTGCCCCTTTCTTTTGGCATCTTTTCAATTCCTACTTCTTTTGCTCCCAAAATTTTCAATTTTAAATCAGCGAGAATTTTTTTAATCTCTTTTAGTTTTCCCTCATTTTGAGTAGCAAAAATTAATCTTTTCATTTTTCAAGATAAACTTTTCTTATAGGATAAGAAATCTCAATACCTTCTTTGTCGTATCTTTTTTTCAGAGCTTTTATAAACTCATGGATGACTCTATGTTTGTAAATTGGCTTTTCTACCCGGAGAAAAACTGAAAATTCAATATTTGATTCTCCAAAAGTATGAAAGCGAAGAAAAGGCTTGAAATCTTTCACCGCTCCTTTTATTGATTCTTGGATTTTTTTAGCTTCCTCAAGCGTAATCTTTTCAACCTTCTCAAGATCTGAATTGTAGCTCACTCCACATTTAACGCTAACTGTCATTTCTTGTTTTGGCAAAGAAAGATTTTTTATTATGCTTTCGGCTAATTTAGAGTTGGGAACAACAACAAAATTATTAGCCAATGTTCTAATCTTTGTTGATCTCCATCCAATATCTTCAACATAACCCGAAATCCCTCCTTCAAGCTCAACATAATCTCCTACTGAAACTGGCTGATCTGAAATAATATGAAGTCCTGCAAATAAATTTGACAAAGTGCTTTGAAGAGCTAAAGCTACTGCCACTCCTCCAAGTCCGAGACTAGCTACAAGAGGGGTAATTTTAATGTTAAAGTAATCCAAAATTATCAAAACTGCTATCAGATAAATAATAGCACTTATAATTTTGGCAATAAGCTCAGGAGTCTTTTTGAATTTCTTTTGAACGGTAAGCCAAAAACAAATAAAAAAACTAAGAGTTCTTGCCAAAACAAAAGAGAAAAGAGCTACAGAAATCACAAAAAAACTTCCTTTAATGAAGGAAAGATATTTTGAGAAAAAAGAAAGAGAAAGAAGAGAAAGATAAACTCCCCAAATAATCAAAAAGACATAAAAAGCTCTGACAATTGTTTTAACTAATCTTTTTTCTATTTCAATCCCACTTTTTGCAAAAAGCTTTTCAATTTTTCTCTCCAAAAACAAATGCAAAAGCCTAGCTACTATTATTGTAGCCACAATTATTCCTCCTGCTTTAAGATATTCATTTGAGATAAATTGAAGAAAGATCATATTTTCTTTAATTGAGCCATTATTTCTATAAATGATTGGATTTTTCTTTCAAGCTGAGAAGGAAGAGGAAATTCTTTGAAGGATTCTATTTGTTTTGAAAGAGACTCAAGAAATTTGTTTTTAAAATCAAGATAAACTTTTCTTTTTTCTTCCTCTGAAAGAGAACTTTCAGGAGAAAATAAATCTAAAATCGCCTCTTCAATCTCTTCTTTTTTGCAGAAGAAAATAAAGAGAGGAAGGTGCTTTTGCTTTTTCAAAACCAAACCTTCTTTTTCCTTTCCAATCCCATAGTCTATCTTTGCTCCTCCTTTCTTTAATATCTTTTTTATCTTTTCTACTTTTTCTTGAGAAAATTCTGTTGTCACATCCATCACACAAACTAGATCTCCTCTCTCCTCTTTTTCCAAAATTAAGTTGTCAACTCCATGAAAATAATCATCAAAAAGGGAAGTTCTCACACAAATAAAATTTTCTGGCAGGACCTCATTAAGAATGATTGTCTTTAACATCTCAAATTTTTCTCCTAATGTTTTTAGTTTTTCTTCCTTTAATAATCTTTTTATTTCTTCCTCTGTCATCAACTTTTTTAATCTCTCAAGAGCAAAATTTACTATTTCCCCTTCTATCTCTTTTTGTCTTAAAAATTCCCTTCTCTCTTTAAACTCAAGATATCTTTGATAAAGTTTTTCAAATCTTTTAAAATGTTTTTCTTTAAAAATTCCTTTTTTCTCCAAAGATTCTTTTATTTCTATTTCTTCAATTGCTGATTTTACAAGATGAAAAATTCCTTTTCGATAGACATCTTTGAGATCTTTTTCTATCATTTTTTCTGAAAAACCTTCAACTTCCGCAAAACTTTCCATTTCTATTCTTCCTTCATCATTTAAAGGCAGGTCTTCCTTTTCTTTTATCTCATTTATCACTTCCCTCAGCCTTTCTTGCATTAAGGGAAGACTTTCTTGGATCTTTTCTTTTATTTCTCTTTCTTCTATTTCAAAATGAAAAAATTTTTCTCTCATAAAGGAATAAAAACTAACACAGTTTTTAAATTTTATCAAATAAAAAGGCGCAAAAAAAATTTGCGCCAAATTAAATTAAAAGATAGGAAACTCCTAAAACTTTTCTCTCTTCCTCTTTGTTCCTTACAAGACAAAGAGGAACAGTTGGAAGAGCAAAATGGAATCTTTGAGCCAAAGTATCTGGAAGAAAAATTTCGGGCAAAAAAGTATTTTTGCATCTTATTATTCCCAAAATCTCACTTCCCAGAATCTTCATCCCTTCTCCAATCGAAACGTTTTTGAGAACAAAATCTCCTACCGATGAATCCACCAAAAGCAATTCTCCGTGAATTTCAACATTAGAAAGATGGAAAAGATTTGCTTTGATTTTTGAAATTATAAGGCTTCCTTTAATCTGAGTATCTTTAATTATTAGCTCATCTACTCTTCCTTCTCTTATCCAAAAAATTCCCTCTTTCACATTCTCCACTTTATGATGGGCTTGAATAACTTTTCTTACAAGAATTCTTTTTGCCTCAAAACTATCTATTACAACTGAATCAAATAAAAACAATCGAGCATGAGAAAGAGCAGAAACAGGTCCAATAGTTATCTCATCTTCTGCTTTTACCTCTTTTAGTCTTATCGGATCTTTAATTTTTTCAATTGGTTCTTCTAGTCTCTCGCTTTTTCCCCAAATATTTATACTTCCTTTCACTTTTATCTCAAAGAAATGATAATAACCCTCCATTACTCTTTTTTGAAGCTCCAAGGGCTGAACTTCTTCTTTCATTGTCACTTCTTGCATTATCTCTCCCCCTTTTTTAAATTTCTGCCTTATTTTTACAACAAATTTTAAATTTTGTCAAAAAAAGCAGGGAATTTCCCTGCTTTGAGGTTTTTTTAAAAGTGAGGAAGAAGCATTCTTGTAAAGAGCTTGAAAGCAAAAATTTTGGGAGAGAAAATATCTTTTACAATTTGAGAAAAATGGTAAAATTTTTGCACTGTAAGAAAAGTCAAATTTTCAAGCTCTTTTGGAGAAAAATTTTTTGGTTTGAAAACAGCATGAAGCCCATCAAAAAACTGCCACAAAGAAGGCTTTTTCTCTGGAGAAAGTAAAATCCTTCCTTCATTTTTAAGCCTTTCCCACAAAGGGGTTCCCGGAAAGGGAGTCAAAATGCTTGCCCACATAGAATGGAGCTTATTTTTCAAACAAAACTTTAAAGTCTGAGCAAATGTCTCTTTTCTATCTCCATCTCCTCCAAAGACAAACATTCCATGAATAGGAATTTTCCATCTTTTTAGAATAGAAATTGCCTCTTCCATTTTTTCTTTTGTTTGAGGCTTTCTATATTCTTTTAAAGTTTCAGGACTTACTGACTCAAATCCAATAAATTGTCTTCCTGCATTTGTTTTTCTCATCAGCTCAAATACCTCTGGAACTATCTTTTGAGCTCGAAGAATACTCTCTACACTTATTTGAGCATTCCAAACTTTACACTTTACTTCTTTTTTCAACAAAAGCTCTAAAAGTTCTGCCACTCTTTCGGGATCAATTAAAAAATTATCATCAACAAAGAAAAACTTTAAATAACCTCTTCTTTCTTGTCTTTTCATTTCCTCTACTACCGCTTCTTTTTCTCTAAATTTTATCCCTCCAGGAAAAATCTGCTTTACGCTACAAAATTCGCAGTTGAAAATACAACCTCTGCTGGTCTCGATAGGATATCGGTGAATCAAAAACCATCCCTTTCTCCTGAAATTCTCGATTAATTCAAGATCAGGAAAAGGAAACTTGTTTAAATCCACCCTTTCTTTCTTTGAAGGATTATGAACTATCTCCTCTCCTCTTTTCCAGGAAAGATTAAAAAGAGAAGAAAGAACTTTCTCATCCTCATCCAAAAGAGCCATTATCGCTTCATTTATTACCTCTTCTCCTTCGTGTCTTACTACAAGATCTGCTCCAAAAAGGAAAGGCTCCTCCGGGCAAACAGTAGCATGAGGGCCTCCCATAATTATTTTGATCTTCTTGCCAATCTTTTTAGCCAGAAGTTTTATTTTTTGAGAAAGCTCGTAAGCTCGAGGTGCAGTTGAGGTCAAAACAGAAAAACCAACAATATCGCTTTCCATTAAATCTTTAATTATTCTTTCTGAAATTGGTCTTATCGTTTCGGAGAAAATTTTTACCTCATGGCCCGCTTTTTTCAAAATTGCTCCAAGTTGTGGAAGTCCTAATCTTGGAAGAATCATCCTTCCCTGAAACGCGATTCCGGGAAGACAAGGCTCAATGAATGTGATTTTCATCTCTGTCCCCTCCTTTTTAATGTGCTATTTATCTTCCATATTTTCCCATAAGGGTGGCATCAGCTATTATATGTTCCTTCATTGCTTCCTCTAATTCTTTTATTGTAGCTGAAGCTTTTAGATCTAATTTTTTGTCTAAAGCATAAAGTTTAAAAAAGTATCTGTGAACGCCTGAGGGAGGGCATGGTCCTCCCCAACCAGGTCTTCCAAAATCAGTTACTCCTTCAACTCCTCCTTCAGGAACGCTATTTTCAGCAATCTCTTCTATTTTGGGATCTATATTCCAAACTGTCCAATGAACCCACCTTCCTCCAGGAGCATCAGGATCATCTACTATCAAAACTAGACTTTTTGCTTCTTTTGGAACATTTGAGATTTTTAAAGGAGGATTTATATCCTCTCCATCACAAGTATATTTTTTGGGAATAAATTCTCCTTCTTTAAAAACAGGACTTTCAATTTTCATATTTTTATTTAAAGATTTAGAAGGAAAAGAAACCTTTTGGGATTTTGGCTTTAAAAAAAGAAATATTCCTCCAAAAAGTAAAATGAAAATCAGTATAAAAATTACCCAAAAGCTTTTTTTCATAATGAATTTTAAAATCTCCTCGACCTTTTAAATTCTTACCAGCTCATATTTTCTCTTTCCAAGTCCCAAACTCTCTCCATATCTTACCTGAACCTCCGGATCAATTTCAGGCTTTTTCAAATTTTCTACCCCAACCAAATCTAAACTAGCCTGATCAATAGCTACCGGGTCCTCTGAAGCCAAAATTCCAATATCAGGCAAAAATGGCTCTTGAGGTTCTCTTACACAATCGCATCTTTCGGTGATATTTAATAAAACATTTACAAAAAAGGCTTTTTTGTCTTTTAAAATTCCAAAAGCATACTCTGCAATTCTTTCTTGAAGTTCTGTTGATGAAGCACTTTCCCAAGGAATCTCAATTGCTCCAACAGGACAAATTGAGATACAAAATCCACAATGAATGCATTTTTTATAATCAATCTTTGCCTTTCCATTAACTAAAGAAATTGCATTTCCAGGACACTCTCTAACACAGGTCCCACAACCAATACAAATTTCTGAATTTTCTTTAAGCTCAAAAGTTTTATGCATTTCAAGCTTTCCTGCTTTTGAGCCAAGCCCCATACCTACATTCTTTATTGCCCCTCCGAATCCTGCTGTTTTGTGACCTGTAAAGTGAGATATAGCTAAAATAGCATTATATTTTTCTACTTCTTTTCCCACTCTAATTTCTTTAAAATGCTTTTTGTCAATTTTTATTTTTATTTCATCTTTTCCTCTATCTCCATCCGCAATCACAATTGGAGCAAAATCGAAGCCATTTTCGATTGCTAATTTTTTATGGGAAGGACCAAAAGAACGCTCACTTTTATAAAGAACGGTACAATCCATTAAAACCACTTCTGCTGTTTTCTCTTTTAGTTTCTCAAAAATGGCTTTTGAAAAAGAAGGATTTATAAAAGTTTTATTATTTCTTTCACCAAAATGAAGTTTGATTGCAACTCTATCTTCTTTTCCAAAAAAATCAGAAAAGACTTCAAAAATTTTCTTTCCAGCCTCATAAAGTCCTTTTTCGCTTTTATCTTTTGTCTCAAGAAAATAAACCTTGCTCATAGGTCTTAAATTTCCAAATTTTATCAAGAATAATTTTACTATAACTTTAAAAT
>Ga0180302_10000720_pt1 | contig 15100 bp, 16 predicted proteins | sample GuaBasSediGuay17_FD_121794 | JGI IMG/M metagenome (GOLD analysis project Ga0180302, IMG submission 121794) | Subseafloor sediment microbial communities from Guaymas Basin, Gulf of California, Mexico - Guay17, Core 4571-4, 12-15 cm | ecosystem: Environmental > Aquatic > Marine > Hydrothermal... | reverse complement strand
GACTAGATGTAACCTATGTTAGGGAAAGTAAGGAGTAGGAAGGTAAGAATATTAAATTTTCCATCTTTTTTAACGAATATACTTAAGGTAATCAAAAGAGGTAAATTATCTATAAGGATAGAGAATAGAGATGTATGTACTCTGGAATTTAGAGATAGAAGTCTACTCTTGGAACTTAAGGATATAAGAGCTTTAAATTCTATACGAAAACTTGCAGAAATAAAGATAGATGTGAGAAAACCATTAGTGATATTATCAGAGGTTAAGAAGATAGCTAATATACTAAGTGATGCGAATTATACGATAACACTTATATGGGAAAGAAAACCAATAGTAGTTCTTGGAAAGCATGCTAAACCAGGACCTTTTGCAAAGCTCTTAGGTATAGAGCATATAGAAATTAAGGATATAAGGAGTGTAATGAAGCTTATAGTATATCCTAGGTAAAATACAATCTCCAATATATTATGAGAATATATAAATTACATTATTAATAGTACTTGATGAACAAGACGATATGTATAGTAGTATCTCATACACATTGGGACAGAGAGTGGTATCTAACATTTCAAGAGTATAGGTTAAGGCTTCTAAAAGTAATGGATAAGGTCGTAAATTTACTGCTTCATAATCCTAGGTTCAAGTACTTTCTATTAGATGGGCAATCATCCATAATAGAAGACTACCTTGAACTTAGGCCTGATAGGGAAAGTGTAATAAAGAGTCTTGTGTCAAAGGGTAAACTCCTCATAGGACCATGGTACACACAACCCGATGAAGCTCTTGTAAGTCCGGAGAGCATAATTAGAAATTTACTGATAGGCCATAGGATAGCTAAGTCCTATGGAAGAATTATGAAAGTAGGATACCTGCCTGATACTTTTGGTCATACAACCCAACTTCCACAGATTTTAAGAGGATTCAATATAGACAGCTTCATATTTATGAGAGGAACTGGAGACGAGTTTGATAAGATGAAAGTAGAGTTCATTTATGAAGCACCTGATGGAAGTAGGGTTCTAGCATGTTACCTTGTAAGGGGATATTGTAATGCAAATATGCTAGGCTTAGATAATCCATATAAAGGAAAGGCCTGGAGATCGCCAGATGGATGGAGGACGGTGTTTCTTGACATATACTACAGAGAGCAACAGCCAGATATGGAGAAAGCATATAGGAGAGTTAAAGAAATTGTAGAATTCATAAGACCGAAAACCGTAACTGGAGTAATATTACTAATGAATGGATGTGATCATCAACCTCCTCAAGAGTACATATACTCTATAATAAAGTTTATAAATTCACGAACTCGTGAACTATACTTATACCATGGTACACTTGAAGAGTATGTAGAGTACCTTAGAAGATCTAAGGAGAGATTGAAGATATTCAGGGGAGAACTGAGGGGTGCAAAGAGACAACCGATATTAGCAGGAGTTCTTTCAAGTAGAATCTACTTAAAACAGTTAAATTATAGGAGTCAAATTCTACTTGAAAATTACGCCGAACCCCTATCTACAATATCCTACATATTGGGATTTGAATATCCCTATTTGGAGTTACTCAGAGCCTGGAAGGATCTTTTACGAAACCAGGCTCATGACAGTATCTACGGAAGCAGTACTGATCAAGTCCACCTAGAGAATGAGGCTAGATTTCAAAATATTATAGAAATAGGTAGTAACATAGCTTACGAATCCGCTCTAAAAATCTGTGAGAAAGTGAAATACGACGAAGAAGGGATATTGAAAGTCTGGATCTTTAATCCACTTAACTGGAGGAGAACAGACTATGTAAGAGCTATCCTACCTATTCCCTCAGGAGACTATGTTCTCGTAGAGCCAAGCGGTAAAGAATACCCTGTACAAGTGCTCAAAGAACTGGATGTATGGGGAAAGTGTATCGAAGTACTCTTTGTAGTAGAGGACATGCCCCCTTTAGGCTATAAAGTGCTACACCTGATAAAGAAAAAGGGCGACCCCAAACCCTCATTGAGAATAGGAAAAAACTGGATAGAAAACGAATATTTTAGAGTATATGCAGATCCAGAGAGAGGTGGGGCTCTTACTATTTTAGATAAGACTACGGGGAGAGTACTCAGAAACTTGAACGTATTCGTAGATGAAGGAGATGCTGGTGATGAATACAATTATTCACCACCCAGGGAGAAGGATTTAGTTATAGAAAGTACAGAATTTAAATCCTTCGTTGAGTCTAGATTAGAACTAAGTAGAGCAGTTCTAACTATTTTCACTAATATGAAAATTCCGCGCAAATTAGAAGGACAAAGGAGAAGTCAAGAATTAATCGACATGCCTATAGAAGTGGAGGTAAGTCTATATCCAGGTGTAAAAAGAGTAGATGTAAAAGTAGAGCTTGATAATACTGCCGAGGATCATAGGTTTAGAGTTAAATTTCCAATAAGCCTTAATACGGAATTTTCATATGCAGACTCTCACTTCTATGTTGTAAAAAGGCCTATAAAACCCGCTAGCGAAGGTAAGGATTGGGTGGAAAGTCCTCCTACAACTCATCCACAACTCTACTGGGTAGAGGTTACAGATGGAAAATACTCCTTAATGGTAGCTAATAGGGGCTTACCAGAATACGAGGTGAGGAAGAAGAACGGAGATACCATCATATATTTAACACTCTTCAGAGCTGTAGGATGGTTATCTAGAGGTGATCTACTGACAAGAAAAGGTCATGCTGGACCTCACATACCTACGCCCGGAGCACAATGTAAACGTAGAATGGTGTTTGAATATGCCATAATACCGCATTGGAATACCTGGAGTGAGGCTAAGGCGTATAAACTCGCTAGAGAATTTGCAATACCCCTCTTCTGTATATCATTCCAGAGAGGTGGAAAAGAGTTACCCAGAGAGATGAGATTTATAGAGATAAAACCAGACAACCTTATAGTTACCGCTCTGAAGAAGTCCGAAGATGATGAATATGTTGTACTTAGATTCTACAATATACTACCAAAGAATACAGAAGCTGAAATCTTCATTGGTTTCGATGTAGAGGAATTATGGTTAGCTAATTTAAATGAGGAACCTATAAGCAGACTAAGGATTGAGAAGGGAATGGTAAAACTAAATGTCGAACCTCATAAGATAATTACATTGCTCATAAAACCTATTATCATGAAGTGATTTTTATTTACCAACTTCGATTTCAACTACTTCCTTACAAGCTTTCTTCAGTTTCTCCAGTAATCCATGAGCTTTCCTAGGCTCTACCTTCATAGTATACAGTCTTCTTCTAGTCTTGACTTTGATCTTAACTACATCAGTATATTTAACGACTTTACATCTCATAGCTATCTTAGCTAGTTCCAATAGTCTACTTTCATCGAAGATCTCAGTAGGCATATAGATCTCAAAGGGATATTTGGGAGCACATTTTTAAATATTGAGGTCTCTGCTATTTCCTACAGTAAGAGCATTACTGAGGGTACTAGATGAAAATTAAAATAATATTTAGATTCACTCGGGAGAATAGAAATAGTATAGCATATTTATTGGGAGCACTGGAAAACAGAGGCTTTACAAATGATATCATCCTCTCAGAGGACATCATTAATGATGTAGTAACGTTTTCGGATAGAAAGATTATAGTTCTATACTCGCTAATGGCTACTCAAATTCCGAATCTATATTACGAGGTGAAAGATCTGTATTCTCTAAAGAAAAAGTACGATATAGTACTTGTAGCTGGCGGTCCTTATCCCTCAGGTGATCCTACAGGTGCTATCAAAATGGGTTTTGACTATGTCGTATTAGGTGAGGGTGAAGATACTCTTCCAAAACTATTACTCAGATTAATCCATGAGAAATCCGTAGAAGATATCAATGGCATAGCCTTTAGAGATAATGATAGGATTTTGATAAAACCCAATCTAACTCCCGTGGACTTAAATGCATATCCTCCTTGCTCTGATAGGTTCAGACTACATCCACCTATAGAGATAAGTAGAGGATGTACCTACAGATGCAAATACTGTCAGGTACCTCGTCTCTTTTTAGGAGGTGTAAGACATAGGAGTATAGATTACATTGTCAAATATGCTAGGCATTATGCTAGGATGGGCATCAGAGATTTGAGATTCATAGCTCCAAATGGTTTTGGATACGGATCTAGAGATGGTAAAAGTCCAGCTCCCAAGTCTCTAGAAAAGTTGCTGAGAGCTCTCAAGGAGATAAAGGACATCAGAATATTTTTAGGAACCTTTCCAAGTGAGGTAAGACCAGACTTCGTAACTCGGGAGATCCTGGATATTATCTCGAAGTATGTTTCAAATAGAAGGATAGTAATAGGAGTACAAACAGGTAGTAATAGACTCCTTAGTTATATTAATAGAGATCACACAGTGGAGGATTGTTATAGGGCTGCAGAGATAGTACTAGAGTATGGATTTACACCATATCTTGACTTCCTCTTCGGACTACCTACAGAGAACGAGGAAGATATTGATAGAACTATAGAGGTTATAAAGGACTTCATAAATATGGGAGCTATTATAAGAGGTCATACCTTTATACCACTACCTGGAACACCCTTTGAAAATAGTCCCCCAGGGAGAGTGCATCCTAAGCTTAAGAAATTCCTAGAACGCATGATAGGTAAAGGTGTGATTAAAGGTGAATGGAGACAACAGGAGAAATTGGCACATGATGTAGTCAAGGTATTGAAGATGATAAGAGATTCATAATGCTAGGCCAGAGTCTAATCTTTAGACAATCCAGAATGACATTAATTGAAAAGTATATAAGACCGTGTCTAAGTGTCCACATAGTGAGAAGAGAACAGGTTATCGTAGAAGTATTAAAAAACACAAGAGGAGTTCTTGAGGTAAAACCATTGAATAGACTTGATAGGGAGACTATCAGTAGGATTGAAAGAGAATACACTAAGAGCATAGTTAAAGGAATAGGAAGACCAAGAAACCTAGGTGTTGAGGAGAGCTTAAAGAGAGAGCATGTAGTAGTGATATTTACAACATCAGAGTTCGAGTGGTCTAAAGGCCCATATGCGGTAATTAAAGTAGATGATCGTGTCATAGGGATAATTGATGAGTATGGTCTCAAATTAATTTCGAATAGACTTAGAAAAGTCCTTAAAAAAGGCACTCCTGAGATAATATTCTTGCCATTAAACCTTAAACTTAGGATCCCTACAGTACGTAACTTAGTTGTAGCGCCTACATCACCACCTACTGATAGTTATTTAAAAAAGAGGTTTGGAATAAAGGATAGGAAAGACATAGGAACTATGTTAGTGGGTTTCGACCTATTGGATAAAACCTCTCAGTAGTTCGATACTCTTTTTAATGCCACTCTCATATTCCTCCTTTCCTTCATATTCAAGTGAAATCCATCCCTTAAAGGAAACTTCTCTTAGTATCTCAAAGACTCTATCATAATCTATATCTAGTGTGTACCATACTCCGCCCCCAAAGTAGGTCTTAGCATGTACCATTACTGTATATGGGGCTATCATCCTAAGTTGCGTGTATGTATCGCTTATGAAGTTACCAGTATCCATGACTACTCCAAACCACTTAGAATGTACTCTCTCTAGAATTTTCAACATAGTCTTAGCATTAGTAGTTAATCCCCAGTGATTCTCCAGACCTAGTATCACACCGTAGTCTTCAGCCGAATCCAGACAAGTATATATGCAGTCTACAACCCAATTTACAGCATCCTCCTCAGTATACCCAGGAATAGGAGGTTCTATGCCTCCTTTAGCCATAAGCTCATCAAAGCTCTTTATAGTCCGCCACCTCCCTGAGTTGATTCTCACTAGACTAGCTCCTAAGGAGTGTGCTATCTCTATCCATTCTTCAACATATGCTATCTGTTCTGCTCTCTCTTCCTTATCTGGGGATACGAAGTCATTATGAATAGCTATTGCATATATTTCTAGTCCATTAAGAAATGCTGATCTCTTTAGCTCTTTAATGTAGACATGAGATTTTGATTCAAAGTGATCTACCAATATCTCTACTCCTTCGAAACCGTGTTCTGAGGCCTTTTCTAAGTAGTATTTTAATGGCATCTTTCTCTTCTCGAAGTGCCAATATGAGTATGTAGAGGTTCCGAGTCTCATATTAAAGCTACTACTGTGCTATATATAATAGTTAGGACTTAACAACCTTTCATTCTATGAAAATGGTAGAGTTCTTTAAGAGACCGTCGAGTAAATGACTTAGTGTACTCTGTTTGTGTCTAAACAACGGATCTTAGTGCACGTTTTGAGGTATAGGGTATACTTTTAAAGCGTGTTACTAGCAAATTAGCGAGGTGAGGGCTATGTTTAAAGTAGGTATAGATACGTGGATTTATCATCCAGCACTTAGTATTGAGAAAATTCTAGAGAGAGTGGAAGAACATGGTTTTAAGTACGTAGAGTACGCTTACGAGCACTTTAAGACTATTAAAGAGCCGGAGAAACAATTAAAAAGACTTGTAGAGATTTCAAGTTCATATGATTTAAAACCCGTCCAGATGCATGCACCTTATGGTAATGAAGAGTATCAATTAGGAGCAGAAGATGAAAACTTGAGAAAATATGCGTTGAAAAAGATGATCAAGTGGTTAGAATACACGAATATGCTGAACTGTGAAGTCTATGTTATTCATGTTGCTATGTCTAAATTTTCAGTAAATCGTTCTAGTATTGAAACATTCGAAAAGCTCGTTAAGAGAAGTTTGGACTATATAAGAGAACTTGCCAGGGTGGCACATGACTTAGGCGTCAAGATAGCTGTAGAGAATCCACTTCAGAAGACATTTGGAGCAACAGCTACCGATCTAATTTACCTGAGTAAATATACAGATCCAGAAGTTGTAGGAGTGTGTCTTGACACAGGTCATGCATTTTTACATGGCTTTAATGTAGGCAGTATGATTAGAGAATTAGGGGATATGATCATAGCCACTCATGTTCATGACAATGATGGAAGACTTGATTACCATTGGCCACCGAGCATGGGGTGTATAGACTGGAGATCCGTGCTAAAAGCTCTGGAAGATATAGGGTATAATAGGCCACTCATATTAGAGGTCGCTGGGAGTAAAGATCTTCACATGTGTGAGAATAGAATTCAGCTCATAAGAGCATGGTTAAATTATATGAATTTAGAACTAAGATAATCATATTCGATAAGCTTTGATAGGACTTATATCCTTTCTGAACATATCTATTCTTATTTCCCTGCTCTGTAACATTGCCCTTACTATCATTCTACCCAGATTGGTAAGCTCTACCATTCTTTCTCTACCTCCCCTATACTTCATCACTAATCCTCTTCTCTCTAAAGAATTCACCACTCGAGAGAACTTGTTTTTTATAGCAGGGATTTTAGGATCTTCATTACACCATACTATGAGTTGTGAGAGAGATTTAGCTTTTCCTCCCCTATCATATAGTACTTTTAAAACTGCTATAGAGATCTCTCTATCTTCTCCTCTAAGTAGATCTAATCTGGCCATAGGACCGGGTAGTTCTATTCCTTCTGGCTCATTCCCTCTTACATTATCCTTTTCCTCAACCCAATCCTCAAATGCAGGAGTGCCTGGTGGAGGAATAAAATCGCCCCTACTCTCTGCTGGAACGTAATACATGTATGCTCTAGGAAACATAAGAACTACCATTGTAGTAGAAACTACCGCTATGGGGGGCATATCCGTTACATCAACATATACATCACATTGATTTTCTTGAACTTCCGACTTTATTATAGCATATATAGTAGAGAATGTACTTTCTTGTGATAGAGGATTTATCCCTACTAACTTAGGTTCAAAAAAGGTCAGCATAGACTCTAATTTTTTAGCATTTCTTCTTGAAACCCTACCATAACTGTCATCCTTTCTATCGTAGAGTATGTATATCCGTTCTATACCCCTAGTTCTCATGATATGCCTAAGTCCATCTAATATTAGTGTTGGATGGAATCCTACGTAGCTTATGGTTACTGCCATAGTAGCTCAACAGTACGTTATATTTGATACTATAATTATCTATATGTTACTAGGATATATACCTTTCTAACAATAACATTACTCTGCAGATTGTATCTATTTTATGATATCATGCTCATCAGATTGTCCATTTTTAGTATCATAAAATAGATACAATAATCTCAATATCAACTGTTTACGATCTGAAGATACTGTAGTAAAACTATAGATACCATGGTGTCCTTTTTAGCTTTTCACTCGTAAGTAGAGAGAGTGAGAGTATGGTGAAAGTATACACTACCTATACTGAAATAGCAGAGAAATTGTAAATAGATGGTATCGTCGATGTAGTCGAAGAGCTCAGAAGAATGTATAATACCCCTAGATCTATGGAGTTGACACTGAATGGAAAAGTTATATTGACACCCTATCCTATACTCAGAATAGGTTCGAGAATTTTAAGAGGTTACTATATTTCATATAGTAGATTTAGGACACTAGATCCTATTCCACATGCAAGGAGAGTCTTAGCAGTAGATGCATCCATAAAGGTGTTGTATAATTGTGGTCCTTACAAAATAGTAGTGTCTAAAATAGTCTGGGGATTATGGAAGGGATTTAATAAGAGGTTGGGAGGAAGGAGATATGCTATTACAGTAGTTTGGAGTAAGTCTGAAGCTGCTGAGTGGCTCCTCAAAGTAGAACTACAAGAAATTCTCAAAAGGGTAAATCTAGTAGGAAGAGGAGACTATGTTCTCTTAGATAGAGCCTTGATGGCTGTTCCTGCCCTTAGAAGATTTACTAGGGAGAGATTCGAGAGATTAGATAAGTTTGTAAACCTGAGAGGAGCTATCCTTATAGGTGTATGTAAATCCTCTAGACTTAAGTTGAATACAGGGGAAGGGCTCATAGGATACCTCGCATACTTAGCAGAGAGGAGATTAAGAGGCGTAGCATGGTATTACTACCCTGTATTTAGACCCTCTACACTACCTCCATGGTATATAGGCGACATAGTAATAGCTAGGTTGAATGAAGATTCTGAAGAAGTCTTCAGAATAGATATCTCTAGGAGGTCATTACTCAGTAGAGAAATAGAAATAATACTTGGAGAAATAGCCTTCCTACAGGATCACGGAACTCCTGGATATCCATATCCTTTGAAGGGAGTACATGATGAATCTAAGATAAGTGATGATGAGTTAAGGTGGATAGCTTTGAGATTCCTAGATGAGTTAAAGGAGAAGAACTTACTCGAGAAGTTCATAGCAACTACTCGATCTACCTCGTTTAAAGAGAGGTACCTATGGGGTATATAGCATGAGGGTAGGAGTGGTAGTCTGGGTAGAGGGACTGATACTGAAGTTCAGGATAGTAGAGGGTGTAAGAGTTGAGAGAGGACAGCTACTTAAAGTCTTAGACGGTGATAGGAAGTTCATATTAAGGGTTTTCGACTTCAAACCTGAATCTCTATTAACTCCAGCAGAGATATCGAGATTGAGTCATAAGAAAGAACATGGAGAAGATGTTGTACTCTATGATAGATCTCTAAGGTTATACGATACAGCACTAGCTACTATATTATGTCAAGTAGAGGAAGATGGAACAGTACATGGACCTACCTCGGTTCCAGCTCTCTTTACAGAAGTAGAAGAATTGGACAGAATAGACCTACAGCAATTGAACTTAGACGATGGGGATATTATACTTGGAACTGTGAGATCTGGACATAGGGCTACGGATGTTCGAATCACTATAAAAGGTAGTGCTGCCTTTCCACATCACATACTTGTATGTGGAGTAACAGGAGCTGGTAAGAGTAATCTTGGTAAGGTTATAGCCTTTTCTATTCTCGTAAACTCTGAGCCTAAATACAGTCTTGTACTCTTTGATTCAGAAAGTGAGTATTTTAAAGGATCTCCTCCTGATCGATATGGTCTAGCTCACATACCAGAATCCGAAGTAAGACTACTATATGTAACATCTTCCGTAGATGAGCCAGGTAGGTATACTGTCACTCTTAACTTCGAAGGAGAAGTCATAGAGAGAAGTATATTAATGCATCCTCTCGAAATATCATACTCACAACTTCATCCACTTGACTTCATCCTTACGGGAGATTTTACAGCTCCACAGGAAGAACTATTATGGCTTGCATGGAGGGTTAAGAGAGATGATTGGTTAAATTTCCTTCTAGAATCCCCATCCTCATTAATATGGAGGGTCTTGAGAAAAATGGTCCATATGAACACTGTAAATACTGTTAAGAGAAAGCTGAAGTATATGCTGGGAGATGGTGATATATTTAAACCAGAACCTCTAGACACCAACTTACTTCAGACAATAGTTGGCTCCGTAGGTAGAGGTAGAGTAGTTATTCTGGATACACCACATGCTACTGAAGGAGAGGAGAAATTACTGGCAACAGCAGTAGCTAGGAGGATATTTAGTATATATGAGGAAATGAAGAAAAGCATACCTAAGGAGTGGAGTAAGCTTCCCTATGTACTCATAATGGTAGAAGAAGCTCATAAGTATCTCTCAAAGAGTACACTTGGTGGAGGTGATTTTAAGGAGAACATCTTTTCTATAATAAGCAAACGTGGTAGAAAGTACAAAATAGGAGGTTTATACATAACACAGATGCCAGGAGAGCTTATAGAGCCAGTCATAAGACAGTCATTGACTAAGATAATGCTATCACTACCTACAAAACCAGACTATCAGAAGATCATTCAATATAGCCCGTATCTGGATGAAGCCGAGCAGGAGATTAAAACTTTAGATAGAGGAGAAGCACTACTTATATCACCCCCCTCTGGTATAAGATTCGCAGTACCTATAACGATATTCGACTTCAATGACCTTGTAAGGTATAGATTAATGGAATATCTGGAACAGGGGATTAGTACATCCGTTTAAAAGTGGATAGAATTTTCTAGCACTCCTTCAAAATTTAGAACTATAATTCTATTCCAAAAGCCTTGGCAAAGCGCTCTATTTTCTTAAACTCTACCAGGAAATCAAATCCCTTCCTAGTAAGGTAGTATAAAGTATGGTCATTAGATCTCTTCTCTGTAATAAACCCCTTACTCTTCAGTTCTTCGAGGTATCTTAACAACCTATCATAGGGCATGTTAGCCTCACACATTATCTGTGTTATTTTTGCACCACTACTCATCTGTAGTACTCTCATTATATCTACTACTATCCTTATTTTAGATCGCCTACGCTTCCTCATGATAGGATATCACCGTGGACATTACATAGAGTAGTACAAGTGATCCTATGAAATATGCACAGCGAGATGCTATGTAGAATTCCCCTTTTAGTGATAGAAAGGCCATAAGATTCATTATATGAGCAATAAGCATCAGTGTAAAACCTAAAGGTAGTAATAGAGAACCTCTTTTTTCACTAAAATGTATCAGAATTAGTTGAAGGATTATATAAAGCAAGAGAAGTATGCTTACCGTATTAGTGAACATGTGTATTCCCATATATAGTATTGAAGGCACTAATGCTGCTATTGTGTATCTCCTCTTTAACTCTGTGTAGTAACTAATCGCTATTAGTACATATGCTATGGTCTCTGAAACAGATAATACGGTGCTGGCATACGTAGATACTAATGCTATAAATATTCTTACAGGTCGTAGAAGGAGAATAGATGTAAGTACTAGTGCATGACCTACAAATCCAGAAGTCAGTATTAAAAAGCCTAATGAAATTAAGAGGAAAACCTTTCTCTCCGATATTTTATATGCCTTAAGTGCATAGTAGCTTATTAATATCGCTATACAGCCAGATATTAGGTCAAAGACTACAGTCAGTATATAGAGTAACTTTAACATACTATCAAGCTATCTATAGTTAGTTATATTTAAGACTAAGTATGAGTAAATGTGTACCTATGTTTTATGACTTAAACTATAAATATCTAGGAGAACATAGTAAAAGAGGGTGTTCTCTTGAACAATCCCAGACTAGAGGATTTCCTAACTAGGACTGTAGAAATGGGAGAGGTATTGGCATTATACCTAGGGTACTCTGGAATACTATTAAGATGTCATAACTTCTCGATAGCGTTCGACATAGCAAATCTTATCGAAAGTAGAGTCCTTGAAAGATTAAAGAGACTTGACCTATTACTATATACTCACAATCACTATGATCACTACCATTTAGAGACTGCAATGAAAGTTTTCGAATCTTTAACTCCTATAATTGTGGCAGAGGAGAAAGTCTATGAAGACCTTTCACTATACATACCCTCTGGCAACCTACTACGAGCTCGTCCAGATACTACTACTAAGATCAGGAACATAACCATAACAACTATAGCTGGAAGACATGTAGGACCAATAAACCTATACTTATTAGAAATAGGAGAACTGAAGATATTCCATGGAGGAGATTCAGGATATGTGGATATCTCTAGGTACTCAGCTGATATAGCTATACTACCTACTGGTGCCCCTTCACCAACGGCGAGTCCTGAAGATGCTCTAAAGATGGCTCTAGATCTAAAGCCTAAAATCCTTATAGCTGTTCATGGAAACCGTGAACAGATGGAGAAGTTTAAGAAAATGATAGAAGACAATATTCCCAAAGCAATTGTATTTACTCCCAGAAGAGGAGACATCATAGAATTTAGAATATAACAGTGGTACAGAGAATATGCGGAAAAGATTATGTTAGGACAGTGTACAATGTATATGTACCCAAAATACTACTATTTTAAGGATCTAGAATGATGTCCATGTCCTGTATGGAGAAGCTGGTAGACCAACTATACGGGCATGGTGTAGTGTTGATAGGAGAATTTAAGTTAAGCTCAGGAATAAAAAGCCCATATTATATAGATTTGAGAAGAATATACTCTTATCCAAAGCTCTTTAAGGATATTATAAAACTCTACTTGAAGACTCTGAACTCTATAGAAGGGAAGTTCGATATAATTGTAGGTATAGAGACTGGAAGTATACCCATAGCATCAGTTCTTTCATATATCATGGGAAGACCTATGGCATATGTGAGAAAGACTACTAAAGAATATGGTACTGAGAAACTTATAGAGGGAAGTATAGATCCTGAAGATAGATGTATTATAGTAGATGATGTGGCAACTACAGGTAGGAGTATAGCAAGAGCAGCCACTATACTCAGGAGCCTAAATGCAAAAGTAGACTATGCTGTAGTCTTTATAGACAGAGAGCAGGGAGCTGAAAAAGTATTGGACAATATGGGTATCAAACTATTATCCATACTCAAGGTAAGTAGACTACTAGAGATATTATGGAGACTTAAATTGATAAACAGAAATACATACCTTTCCATACTTAGTTACATGGGTAGGTCGGGGGGTGAGTAGGATAGGATTCAAAAATAGAGATGTACTTACGATCTTAGACTTTAGTAGAGAGGATCTAGAGCTACTATTTAGAGAGGCTAAGAAAATGGAGATGTATTCAAAAAGTGCTTTAGATATTTTAAGGGGAAAGGTTGTAGCACTAGCATTCTTTGAGCCAAGTACTAGAACTATGTTTAGCTTCCAGACAGCTATCCAAAGATTAGGAGGAACTGCACTAATATTATCAGATGTACAGAGGACATCCATAGCTAAAGGTGAGAGTCTGGGCGATACTATCAGAATGCTAGACTCGTACTCGAATGCTATTATAATTAGACATAAGATAGAGGGGGCTGCAACATATGCTGCTGAAGTAGCAGAGGTTCCTGTTATAAATGCAGGTGATGGAACTCATAGACATCCTACACAAGCTATGGTAGACTTATATACTATATGGAGAGAAAGAGGTAATATCCACGGATTGACAGTAGGAGTGTTGGGTGATCTTAAGTATGGAAGAGCGGCCACATCTTTTATCCTAGGGATCATGAAGTATAGATTACGAAGACTATATCTAATATCACCTCCAGAGCTTAGACTAAAGAGTGAAATTAAGGAAATACTAGATAAGTATGGTGTACAGACTACAGAGGTCTCCAACATAGAAGATGTAGTTAATGAACTAGATGTACTCTATGTCACTAGAATCCAACGTGAGAGATTTCCAGATCCAGCTGAGTATGAAAGGGTAAGAGGAAGTTACAGGATAACTCTAAAGACACTAGAGAATGTGAAGGAAGATTTAATGATAATGCATCCTTTACCTAGAGTTGATGAAATTCTACCAGAAGTAGACGGTACTAAGTATGCCTATTACTTTAAACAAGCTAGATATGGTGTTCCTGTGAGAATGGCACTATTAAAATTGGTATTAGGTGACTAGATGAAGAGGGAGCTTATTGTAAGAAAAATCGAGCATGGTACAGTAATAGACCACATTCCAGCAGGGAATGCTCTTAATGTATTGAGGATCTTAGGGATAAGAGGAAATGAGGGATTTCGAGTAGCTGTAGTTATGAATGTAGAGAGTAGAAAATTGGGTAGGAAAGATATAGTCAAAATAGAGGGAAGAGAGCTGGCTTCAGAGGAGGTTAGTATTATAGCTCTGATAGCTCCAACAGCTACGATAAATATCATTAGAAACTACGAGGTAGTGTACAAGGAAAGAGTGAAGCTACCAGATATTATCGAGGGTATAGTGAGATGTTCAAATCCAAATTGCATAACTAATCAACCTAAAGAAGGAGCTAGACCTAAGTTTAGAGTAGTATCACGAGATCCCCTCCTTCTCCAATGTACCTACTGTGAAAGGTATACTACAAAAGAGGATATACTAAAGCAATTCCGTAGATGAGCAATGGATGAGACTATCCTCATAGAGGGGCTAGCCTATATAAGTGGACTACTTAAAAGGGTACAAATTCTGATAGAAGGACCGTACATTGTAGAGATAGGTAAGAGTATACCACATTATGTAGCTGACAGAGTAATTAACTTCCACAAAAAGGGGCTTGTAATACTACCTGGAATGATAGACATCCATGTACATATGAGGGACTTTAGATTATCCTATAAGGAGGATTTCTATACAGGGACTGCAGCAGCTGCCGCTGGTGGAGTTACGATAGTAGTTGACATGCCTAACACCCTACCTAGTGTGAATAACCTCGAGATACTAAAGCTGAGAGACTGGCTGGCATCTACAAGAGCT
>Ga0180302_10000719_pt1 | contig 15113 bp, 18 predicted proteins | sample GuaBasSediGuay17_FD_121794 | JGI IMG/M metagenome (GOLD analysis project Ga0180302, IMG submission 121794) | Subseafloor sediment microbial communities from Guaymas Basin, Gulf of California, Mexico - Guay17, Core 4571-4, 12-15 cm | ecosystem: Environmental > Aquatic > Marine > Hydrothermal... | reverse complement strand
TTACGATGCAGCATACCTTAATATAGCTAAAGAATTAGATAAGGTCTTAGTTACAGATGACAAGAGGTTAAGGGAAATAGCCGAGAAGATCAACGTTAAAACGCTTTCAAGTAAAAACTGGATCTAACCTTAATATACTCTGGAAGTTTCATCCCTGACCTCATCATGCGCTCAAAGGAGATAGCTTTATCATCCAGCATACTACATACGTATGGTATACTAATAGGTAGGGTTAAGGTTACTGAGAAATATCAGGTAACAATTCCTAAATTAAACTTAATCTTGGTGAAATAGCTGAGGTAACTGCTCTGGACGAAAATACCATAGTCATTAAGAGGTTTAGAATTAAGGAATCACTTAAGCTACTCATAGGCGATAAGGCTCTACTTGATAGACATATTCCAGTTGAGGAGGTAGAGGAAGCTGCCGAAGAATGAATTCTATATTGATAGTAACATCTTTTTCTATTCCATAACAATGAACAGGAAGTATGGTGAGTCATGCGCTAAGGTAGTAAAGATGATCCATGCTAAGGACATAAGAGCAGTAAAATCGAGCATAATCATACTTGAAGTGGCCAATGCTCTTAGAAAATATGGAATATAGTTTGGGTTGACGGCCCTAGTGGCTCTGGGAGAACGACTTTAGTTAACTGGCTGATTAGAGAGTTCATAAAAAATGTCGATGAATATGGAATACTACCAGTAATGATTAGGCTAAAGCCTGAGAACATCCATACTGCCTATGATGTTATTAAGTTATTAGTTAAGAGCGGCATCAGGAATTGCTTAAAGGGAGATAAAATAGAGAAGTTCCTTGATAGTGCTAGGAGGGGTTCAGATAACCTAAGCAGGTTTCTTAGAACAGTCTCTGTAATATCTGGCATCTCATTAGGATTTATACTAGACCCTATAACTCTAATCTCAAACTTGCTATGCTTCCTTGGAATGCTATACAATAAAGCTCATGAGTATTCACAAGTAAAGAGTGAAGAAGAGTTTTAAGGAGAGTTGCCAGTGAACTTCAGGACGGGATATCGAGAAGATCCAAGTACTTCAAGTATACTGAAATATTATTAAAGAGGAGATATCGGGGCACAGGACAGTAGAATTCCCAATAATACCATCAATAACATTATTTAGGACTACTGTGATTTCTTTATTAAATTGACTTGAATTCTATATGAAAAGCCTAGCTTAACAATAGAGGAAGTAGCTGAAGACTCTAGTTTAATACCAGAATTAGGGAAAAGAGCGAAGTTAATAGCTATCCCCCCACCTCAGGAGTAGGAAGTGAAGTCTCTAGAGGTTGTGTCTTAACCAACGATGAGATTAAAGTAAAGTACGCTATTATAAGCTTGAACTTAGTCCCAGCCCAGTCCCCATGAATCCCCTAAATTCATATATAGAAGCTTTTTATAAAAATTTAGAGAAGATGTCTGTAATACGTCCTTTTGACCCTTGGAGAAGTCCTTTGTGCACTTGTCCTCCTAAATACTCTCTGTCCCCTTATACTGGTTGTGGTCACAGGTGTAAGTACTGCTACATTACCTCTTACATTAGACAGCCCTTTAGTCCAAGACCTAAAAAGGACTTCATTAGAAGGTTAATTAGAGATTTAAGGAGAATTGATTATGAAAAGTACGTTTCTATGTCAAATAGCTCTGATCCATATACACCTCCAGAGATGAAGCTCGGATTGACAAGAAAGACACTTGAGATGCTGATAAAATATAATGTTAGGGTATTAATAGTCACGAAATCTACATTAGTTGCTAGGGATATAGACATTTTAAGGAGAGGTAATGTTTCTGTTTCAATTACTATCACATCTTTAGATAACAAACTAGCTAGTAAACTAGAACCACATGCACCACTACCTAATGAAAGGCTAAAAGTTCTAGGTAGTCTAATAGAGAGTGGGGTTCCATGTTCAGTGAGGATTGACCCTATAATTCCGTGCATAAATGATAATCTCTCCGAGCTCAGAAGATTGATAAAAATGTTAGCAGGAATAGGAGTTAAACACATTGTTTCGTCAACTTATAAAGCACGTCCTGATAGCTTTAAAAGAGTCATTAACACATTTCCAGACATAAGTAAGAAGCTAAGAGAGCTGTACTTTGAAGAGGGAGAAGTTATTCAAAGATACAGATATCTTCCAAGGAATGTAAGATATAATATACTAAAAGGAATAGCTGAAATAGTAACAGAAGAAGGAATGTCCTTTGCAGTATGTAGAGAGGGATTTAAAGAACTAAATACTGGAGCCACTTGTGATGGCTCCCATCTGATACCCAAGAGGGAGATACGACAATGTCAAGTGAAATTAATAAACTAATTGAACAGCTCAAAATGTATATAAATTTAAGAGGTGGCAAACTAACATTAGAAGAGCTTATAAAATGGTCTGAAGAGCAAGAGATTAGCTTACTTCTCCTTGACATGATCGTCCACGAAATGATTAAGAGGAATATAGTAAAGTCTTCTAAAGAACAAGAGCTCATAGAAATTGGAGCACATATAGTGGTTGAGTTTCCCAAAGAGCTTTACATACCCCGCAGGAGTAGTGAAGAGAGAATGCACCATGAAGAGAAAAAGCATAGGGTTTCAAGAAAGCGTCTGCGAAGCGTCGCCCTTATAACAGAATTTATAGCTAAAGAGAAGGGGATAGTTAAAGAAAAGCCAGCTCGATCAACTAAGCCCATTAAAAGAAAAGAGATAAGAAAAATCCAACCAGAGAAGAAAGTCAAAAAAGCATTAGTTAAAGAAACTAGACCACCTGAACTCGAAGAAGAGACTAAAAAACCATCCCTAGATCATGACCTTGAGAAAGTGATAGTATATCTTAATAGGTATCGGAGTGTTGGTGAGATAAGGTTCTTACTGGATTTAAAAGCTATGGGAATAAAGGATCCAAGCAAAGTTCTAGAGCGTCTCCTTGAATTAGGTTACGTCTCTCACTCTCCTTTAGGGGTTATTAATGCTACTGATAAACTGCCTAAAGTTAAGGAGAAGATTTCAGAGATCTTATTTGGAGTTTAAGCGGCTACAGGAACGTATATGTCAACTCTTCTATTTCTATCAACTAGCTTGATTACATTCCTCTCTGAAAGTTCTCTTAAAACTTTTTTAGCTAAGCTTATTTTAATCCCATACTTAGTGGCTATAAGATAAGGTGTAATACACCTCATTTTCTTTACATCCTTAGCTATAGCATCTATGGGAACTGTTAAAGTAGGTAAACTGCTCTCTTTCCTAACTTCCTTCACTCTAGTTTGCCTTTTTCTCTCTCGTTTAGATAAAACTCTCATTCTCTTCTCGAGTTGTGAGAGAGTGGGCTTCTTTTTGCCACCCATGAGACTGCACCCTTCCTATTTACAGCTAAATACTATTTATTGATTACGGCTTATAAATGTAGGATAAGAACATACCAACTATGGTTAGGATTAATATCATTAATAATAAAAGAGACATAAGTTTTTTGATAGGCACGTCATTCACCTAATCTTATTAGGATTCTTGTAGGAATGTCATTTGAAACTTCTACTATAAAGCTTATGTTTTCATAGGTTTTGAGTCTTTCGACTAATGGACTTATGACCTCCCTATGAATTCTCTTTAATACATCTATCCTTTCCTGAAGAGAAGCAATGACTTCTTCATAAACTTTAACTTCGTCTGTAGGTCTAGCGTCCATTACCACTCTAACTCCTTTAATATCCATTTCCCTAATGTTAGAAAGCTTCACTCCTAGGATTTCATTAAACAGTTTTTCTATCTCCAACAACCTCTCAGCTCTTATTTTCACTTCAGTATATCTCTCATTAAGTTCTCTGAGAGTGTTCTCCAATTCGCTAATCCTCCTGGAAACATATTCTAGCAAGCCTTCTGGTTTATCAAATACTAATAGAGACAGTGACAACCCCCCCTTATCTTTTTCGAAATATTCGGTATTAATAAACTTATTCTCCAAATTTCTCTACCTTGTTCAAGTAATTCATAATAATGTTCATTAGATCAAGCCCTCGTATTCTTCCTAAGCCACCTTTGAGGCATGCTCTTTCGCAGAACATATCGACATCGTCTGAAATTACTCCTGGTCCATGAATTAATAAGGGAACAAAGTCTCCAGAGTGATTTCTCGTTTCCTCGGTTAATGTAGCATGATCAGCTGTTATTACAATGTAGGTCTCATCTAGTTTTATCCTTTCAATCAGATAACCTACAGCTGAGTCTATCCTCTCAATCATCCTAATCTTAGCCCATACATTTCCATCATGAGATGCTGCATCAGTTCCCTTATAGTGAATAAATACAAAGTCATAGTCTCTAAGAGCTTTAATTGCATACTTCACCTTAGCTAAGACATCAGTATCGAGACCACCTGTTGCACCGGGAACGTTTATTATATCCATTCCAACAGCTTTAGCAACACCCTTTACAAGTGCTATTCCAGCTATACAAGCAGCCTTAATCTTGAACTTTTCACTGAGTGGCTTTATGGTAGGAAGAACACCTGCACCTCTTAGTAATAGTATGTTAGCTGGAGGTAATCCTCTTTTAGCGCGTGACCTGTTAAGAGGATGATCCTTAAGTAGGTTATATATAATTCTTGTGAATTCGTTAATCACATTAGCTGTCTTTTTAGCTTCTGGAGTGTCTACTAAGGGCTTGCTTTCTAGTACTCTTACACCTATTTCATGGGGATCAGTATCACTTATAAACCTTGAAAGCCCCTTTCCTCGTAAAACCAAGACTCCTCTATGCTCAACTGTATGCTTGAAAAATATTTCAACATCTGGGTTATCTTTTAGGGATATGGAGTTTATTATCTTTTCAAATTCCTTAGCTTCTTCAATATATCTCCCTGCTCTTCTGTCAATTACTCTCATATTTTCATCTACAGTAGCAAAATTGGTTCTAAAAGCTATCTCTCCAGGCTTTAGTTCTACGCCTGCTCCTAGTGCCTCAAAAGCCCCACGACCCGTGTACGTTTTAAAGGGATCATATCCTAGTAGGGCTAAATGGGCAGTGTCACTACCAACACTTATTCCAGGAGTAATGGGATCCATAATTCCTGTTATTCCATCCTTCGCAAGTTTGTCAATGTTTGGTTTATGTGCGACCTCAAGTGGTGTTTTCCTGTTAAGTGACTTTAAGGCTCTATCAGCAGCACCATCTATTATTATTAGTAAAGCCTTCACATATAGTCACCTCTCTCTTTTATCCTCAAAGTACCTGAATAAAAACCTTAACGTTCGTTATTCCCATTAAAAAGGAACTTTGTTCTATAAAGTTAGAATTATTAAATCAGAATTACCTGTTCTTCCTTATCTACCGAATCTTCTATTACGCTTTTGATAAATCCTTATAGCTCTCCACAAGTCTATTTTCCTAAACTCTGGCCAGTAAACTTCTAAAAAACAAAGCTCTGAATAAGCTGATTGCCATAAAAGAAAATTACTAAGCCTCTCTTCTCCACTGGTCCTAATGATGAGATCTGGAGATGGCTTTGGTAAGTGTGCTGTGAATAGGTACTTTTCGAAAGTCCCCTCATCAAGAGAGTCTAATGATATCAAGCCCCTCTCTACATCTCTGATTATTCTCTTTACAGCCTCAATTATCTCAGCACGACCTCCATATGCTATTGCAACGTTTAGGAAGTATCGGTTATATGATTTAGTTCTCTTCTCGAGCTTTGATATTAAATCTCTTATTTCTTCGGGAAGCAGATGAAGACTCCCTATGGCTTTAAATCTTATTTGGTATTTGTCAAATATGTCATCATCTAGAGCTTCTTCTAGGTAATTTTCTATTATGTTAAATAAATGATTTAATTCATTGGGCTCTCTTTTCAAATTCTCTGTAGATAAAACATAAAGGGTTACAATTTTTATGTTTAAATTTAAACACCATTTCAAAAACTCTTTAACTTTTTCAGCCCCCTTTCTATGTCCAAACCATGGTGGGAATCCCTTTCTCTTAGCCCACCTTCTGTTACCATCAAGGATTACAGCTATGTGATATGGCATCGCTTTATCCTTAATTTGTCTCCAAAGCCACTTCTCGTATACCTTGTATACTCCTAGTATCTCTAATAATCGACCTAACATTATGAATATTTATAAATTTTACAAAAATTAAAAAGTTAGCGCATTGGACTCGAGTGCATTAAGTGGTGATTGAGAGATGAGAAGCAACCTCTGGGGCTATCTCGTTATGGCAATATCTCTAGGCTTTGGAATAGTGTACTTTGTATCATTAGTGCTATGGTTTAAATACGAAATTCTTAGTCATAAAAGTAATTACTGGTGGACTTGGTGGATAATAGTGGTTCCTATAGCTTTAATAGTTGGTTTTGCTGTCTTTTTCGTAACTTGGATAGGATGGGTAATGGTTAAGTCTAAACCTAAAACAGTCTATCAATTAATTAAAGAGAGCACTTCTAAATCCTCTCAAAGTAACTAATCACGTACTGTTTAATTCTAAATATATCACTAATGTATGTATGTATAAAGTCTATCTCGTAAGAGAGTAACAAGTACTCTGTATACCTACTTTCTAACAGGAAGTTAAGTAACTCATAAGGGTTTATCTCGCCATTAGATTTGAACAGGGGAATTCTTCTACCATTACTTGTAACATTACAAACATGAATTATCCTTAAGTAGCTAATGAGGTCAAATATATCATTTAGCACAGGTCTATCATATGAACTCCCTATATCATAACTTATTGCAAATGGTGATTGGCTATACTCCTCATCTAAGTATTTCATGAAACTTAGCACTGTATCTAGTGAGGTGAAGTTATCAAAGCCTGGTTCAAAGCATAAGGTCTTTCCATATTCAAGAAGCTCTCTGTAGATTTCACTGACCAATTTTTTCAAATGCGGAATGTGTGAAGCGGAATAGGGAATTATTAAGAACTTAGCACCAATATCATCAGCAATCATAATTGCTTTCTCTATAAGCTCTCTAAGTTCACATCCTACATAATTCTCGAGACGTGGAAGCCTAAGTACCTTAACATCTAACATATCAAGGTAATCAAATACATCTACTAAGCTTATTAACGAAGTTTGTGTGAATTCATCTAGAGTAGCGAATCTTACCTCTACAACTACATCCTCATTATGTATTAGATCAACGAAACGCTTGAAGTCTTCAGAAAATAGACTTGGACTGACTACTCCTAAGATCATTTTTACCTACCTTCAGTTATCCTTATTAAGCATAAATTTAAAGTTTTTAAGGCATAAGGTTAATAGACACTACAACGCTGGGGGTTGTTTTGGGATTATTATGAGAAGAAAAAGGAATAGAAGTGACACTACATCATTTAATAAAAGTGAAAAAGAAACTTTAGATGACCTCTATAACGTACTAGGAAACGTTCATAGAAGGAGAATATTGTTATTCTTAGGAGAGGTAGGAGAAGCTGGTTTCACTGAGCTAAGAAGGCATTTAGGAATTAGTGTAGGGACTCTCTACTATAACCTAGACAACCTAAGGGGTTTAGTAATACAAAAACCGAATAAAAAGTATGCATTAAGTGAAAGAGGAAGAAGAGTCTATGAGATAATATCCAAGGAAGTTAAACGAATCGAAGAAATGTATAGGGAACCACACTTCATAGTTAAGTTTTATAATAAATACATAGGCAGGTTCATAACTCCAGTAGACTTGTTCTCAAGGATGTACAAAAATGCGATTCTAACTACAGCAGTAGGTTTGGGAGTCTTAATACTAGGAATATTAGGACTAACCCTTTCCGGACTGGATATAACAGTTTTAGACTTCAGTCCTCAGATGCAGACACCAGCAGGAGTTCCACGATTTCTTTGGTCTTCTTTAAAGTTACTGGGCAGTTGGTTGGTAATAGTTGGCATCAGTGCATCATTAGCTAAACTTTTTGGTTCTCAAATAGAAAGACCAGAAATGGTCAGTGCTCTAATCATAGCTATTGCCCCAATACTTGTCTATCCGTACATATACTACCTCTTCACAACGCTTAACTTATTTACAGAGTGGGTATTTGTACTGCTTTCTAACCTGATACTCAGAATACTGCAAATAATAACTGTTGGCTTTCTGACTGCATCTATTTCTGTGTTTAGCGGCATAAGCTTAGAAAGAGCATTCTTCATAGCATTCATAATAGTGTACTTGAGCCTTACACTAAGCTTCATATTATAGCACTACAGTAAAAAGTAGATTTTCTATAACCAATGACTTAAGACTTAACCCATTTTATAATTTTCCGTGAAAACGCTATCCAAGCCAAAGCCAGTCCTATGAAAATCATAAACCATAAGATCCTAGAAAGCGCATGTATCTCCCCTTGATATGCAGCTCCTCTAATACCTATTACAACAAATACCAAAGCAGGAGAATACAGTAAAAATGTCGCAAAGCTCTTAAATCTCATACTTCTTCTAATTCTCTTTTTCTTGACTTCGAGAAGTACTTCAGCACCTACCTTCTCGGAGAGTATGTCTAAAGCTTCTCTACCTAAGGCACTAATCGCAAAGATATGAGCGCCTCTTTTCACCTCTCTTCTAATTAACTCAGCGTTCTCAAGAACTACTAAGTGCCTATAAACTGACGACCTGTGTTTGTTTAGAATTTTGGAAAGTTCACTAATTGTCATGGGACCTCTTTCGTTTAAAAGTCTTAGTATTTCAACCTTTACGTTGTCACTTAAAGCTTGAGCTATCTTCTCGTCTCTTATAATTTCTCTTATTTCCCCACTATGCATCATGCAAATACCTACTGTTAGCTATAATAGTTTAACCTTTGATATATTCATGTAGTTAGGTGGGTTAATTAATGGTTCATTGTTAGTTAAATTTAATGGAGATAATACATACACATCTACGTTCCTGGCTTTACTAAAGGCATAAAGCTGAATAAAAACCTTCTCAATTATCCTCCTCGCGAGGTGCTTAGAGTACCTAGACTCTAAAGTTCTGATCAAGTCGTAAAAGTCTATTACTACTATGCTAGTCTCTTTGAGAGAGGATAATATTGATGGAAGATCCAATAAGTTATCAAACAGTATTACGTCATGGTTCCTGAAGTTCAATGAGATTTGCTCATTGCAAGTTATTACTAATAGGCAGTGCTCTTTTGAAAGCTCATCTATCATCTTAAGAAGCTTGTGCTTACCTCCTGCCACTATTACGACGCTCGTATTTATCACCTAGTCGTCTTTGGGCTATTAGTCTAGACAGTATGACCGCTCCTACATGAGTACACACTTCCTTTCTCCTACGTTCACCCCAAGGAGATAGTTTATCATAGCATGAGCATTCATATCGCCCTTTCTTTTTGTCAAATTTGACCAAATAAAAGGCTCTTCTATCACCTAACTCAGGCATGCATCTTAAGTACCAAACGTCCTTTCTAATTCTATGCACTGTACCAAGTCTCTTAATGCACCTCTTAATCCAGGAGTTACTCTTATAAGGAAACATGTGACGAAATAACTCAACTGTTTCCCTTAGTTCACGTTGCATCTTTTATGCCCCCTTCATAGATTTCAAAGTAAGCTTCAGCGCCAAATGGTAGTTTTGGTGAATCTATAACTCTAATCCGGCGCTTGGTCTTGTCCTTGACTTCTATCATTAGTCTATGAGTCATTCCATGAGCCACTATGTTTCCTCCTGCTGGAATTTTTTGTCCAGCTTTCCATGCAACGGGGATCTCAAGAACTTGGTTAGTCACTACTACGTAGATGTCATATACTCTAGCTATTCTTAGTAGCCAGTCTATGAAATAATTAAGTCTCTGTTGACGTAGTGCTAGCTGATCTCTACCTGTGTACTCCGCTCTAAAATGGCTGATTAATGAATCAACTATTACTAGCTTCACTCCACTTTCTTCAATGGCTTCTATCACTTCGGTTCTTAGACACTCTATCTGGTGATCTACATTAATCGCTTCAATATTCAGTATATTCTCTAAAGCTAGTTCTGGATCCATATTAAATCTCTTAGCTATGCTTTCAATTCTCTCAGGACTAAACGTACCCTCGCTGTCCAAGTAAAATACTTTCCCTGAAACGCCGCCTTTGTCCTTTGGAAGTTGTACGGTTACAGCTAGTTGATGACAAATCTGAGTTTTTCCTGCTCCAAACTCGCCAGCAAACTCATAAATAACCCTAGGTTCTAGTCCTCCTCCTAACAACTCATCAATGGACTTAACACCAGTAGTTACTCTTGGTAATGATTCTCTCATATTTCTGTAGCTCTTTCCACTGTACACCTTAAAGCCTACCATTCTCCTAGCATGTCTTAGGATATTCGCCAATCTTATGGGATCCATATCGACTATGTCAGCCAGCTCATCAGCTGTATAGAGTGCTAACTGTTTTATACTAAATATACCAGCGCTTCTCAGTTTTTGAGCTGTAACTTTACCAACTCCTGGGAGCTCTTCTAAATCTTTAAAGTCTACCTCTTTCATTATTTACCACCTCCTCTAAAACTCTTCTGACATTTTCTAAACTTTCAACAACTTTAGAAACATCAATTAGAGCACGTTGTAATGGGTTTACACTAAGCTCATGCTGATTAACTAACACAATTGCATTATTTAATATCTCCATGAACGAGGTGATGTCATAGTACTCTGAGAACATCTCTCTTGAGTGTTCTTCACTACTCCTCTTAGGTACTAAGTATATGCTTCTGACTATCCTAGGACCTCTACGCGTATTCACCATCCTTAATGAGGCTTTAATTATACCAGAACCGCTAAGTGCTATAACCCAACTAAATCCCTTCCTGTTTTTGTACCATTTTAAGTTAATATTCATCCTCTCCCCCCTCTTTACTACTTTTTAACATTTCATACTCCTCAAGAGCACTGTAGCCCCTTATTGTAAGTCTAATCCAATACTTTGTGTCTTTGCCAATCACTTCCTCGACTAGACCATAAGCGATGAGTTTAGTTATCAGCTTAAGTGCATGATTAGTCTTTATGGAGAATGCGTAGGTAAGATAGGAGACCAATCCATCTCTTGTAGTGGCTCCTTCTCTTAGAAACGCTAGAGCTTTATAAGCCATCTCAACCTCTCTCTTGAATATCTTTTCTAAGAGAGTTATCCTGACCTTGGCTATGGGTTTAAGAATCTGTTCAGGCATCACAGCATATGTTGTCTCTAAAGGCAATTCTTCAAATGCAACCTCGTAAGTTTCTTGTCCTGAAATGTACGTCCACCGAGTACTTCTTCTTACTTTCATTTCCCTCAGTAGCGCAAAATCAGGATACTTCTCAACTATCTTTCTAACTTGGCTTTGAGCAATCCCTGACACTACTAACTTACTTTCATGATTAGTTGAAAGCATTAAATCTACTACCACTTTCAACGATTCAATCACTCCATCGGAGAGTGGTCCTCCTAGTAGAAGTACTTTATAACTCTTCAAGATGGACCATATCAGTAAGAGTATACAGATCAAGTCTTTAAACTTCCAAGGGATTAGACTGACATCAAATAACACAGACCTATTGATATTACTAATCGGAGCATCGTTAGAAAGAGCAGCTCCTACTCTACCTAAGTTAAGCATCTGTAGTAAATTGATGAGCCTAGTAACCCTAACTCTATCACTGTAAGGTAAGGTTGATGATATTTCTTCGACTCTGTTAGCTAAATCGCTAAAGCTGTATTCTGAACCTGAATCAACTAGTTCAACAAAAGCCTCTGTAAGGACTTTGCTTTCAATAGGAGAAAGTTTAAACGTATCCGAGAAAGCTTCAACTAGGTAAGGTATCATAAAGTAATGGTCTTCAAATCTCTCTTTTAGCAAGTCTCTGAGGCTTATTGAGGCATTCCATCCTAAAATCTGCCAAGATAATTCAGGTATACTAGTCAGAACTTTTCTAGAGGAGCATGGATCAATTACAACAATGTTTCCTAGGTCTAGTGTCTCATTAACTAAATTAGCTTCTACCTTAAGAGTAAATGCTCCTTCTATTAACAACTTATCTGCTCTTTCTAACAACTCTCTTATACTAATTAATGGAGATATGTTGTTTGTTTTCTCTAATTTTATAATGCCGACTTTATACAAAATCAACACCCCCTTCCAGTAATGAGCATAACTCACTAGCACTCAAAAGACCATATTTTTCTCTCTCTCCTATTATTGAAGTTAGCTTTGCTAAGGCATAGGCGACTTTTTCACTCAAATCCTCTACAATCTTTCGGGAAATCTTTAGGGTAAACTTCTTAGTATACACTAACAAATGAACAGGAGTTCTTCTCCTAAGATAGCCAAGTTTTCCATAAACTACTATTTCAATACCATTGTCTTGCATAGACTCTAAAAGTAAAGCGAGTTCCTCCTCTAACTCCGGACTGATACCAAATAACTTTACACCTCCTACTCCAACAACTTTAAATCTGCTGACCAGGAGTACCAAGGGGGTTTTCTCATCAAGTACAAATCTTCTCGTCGTAGGAATTACTTCTATAAGCTTGCTTCCGTTGAAACTTAACATTCTTGAAAGATTGATTCCTACTTCATCAGCTTTAGCACTCTTTACTTCAAGTGTCTTTGATGCCATAGTTTCTTTTAAATACGTAACACGTGCCTTTCTTTTTTCTCTTCGCCTCTTCAGTTTGACTGCTAAGTATAAAGACCATCCAATAATGGCTATGAGTGTTAAGGTTAGAGAGCCGCTTAGTACAAAGAGCAGTGTTAACCCTATCAAGGCTACCTTAAGTATACCTCTCAACCTCTGCACCTCATTCACTAACTCAAAGCACTTCATGTTAAGGATTTGTTGCAGAAGTCTGTGCATGCAATGTGAAAACAGGTTACAATGCACTGTGTTAAACATATACATAGTTCACAACTCTATAACAAGCAGAGTTCTTTTGTTTTTGCTAAATTAGTATATAATTTATGAAAAAAGTTTATATATTTTATATAATCGGTATGAGCATGAAAGTTAATTGCAACATAAGAAACGCGAAAAGTTAATATAGAATTTTTAACACCCAAGCTCATAAAGAATGAGAAGATTGTATGAGAGAAGAAATAAGGATAGCCACTTTGACTCTGGAGGCTATAGAGAAACGAGGTTTTTCGTTTAACAAAGCATTTAAAAGGGCCTGTAGCAAAGCTAAAATAAGGAATCCTTATATCAAACTCAAGGCATACGAAATTGCATACAAAACTCTCACTAAAGTTTATCTATCTGATTACTACCTTAAGGTAAAGAAAACTGATAGTATACATTTAAGAAGAAAATGCGCTTTTAGAGTAGCCTTCAGCTTGATATTAGATGGTGTGCTATCAGCTAAATCACTAAGAAGATATACAGGAGGTCTTTTATCTCGTAAACTGTTAAACATCTTAGAAGATTTAACAGAAGACTTCTTAGAGTCAATGCTAGAAGAACTAGAGCCTATTAAAAGGCTCTCAATAAAATATTCTCATCCCAAATGGTTAGTTAGCACTTTACTTTCATATATGGATTACAGAAACGTAGAATCGCTTTTGAAGGCAAATTCCATTCCTACTAGATGGATAAGAATAAATACACTCAAAATAAATTCCGAAAGAGGATACCGAAAGCTAGAATCTCAGGGAGTTCTTGTAGAACCTGATAGGGATTTTCCCAATCTATATAAAATTATTGAAAGCAAAAAGCCATTAGATGAAATTAAGGGAGTTAAAGATGGATACTTCATAATTCAGGATAAAGCAAGTGTAGCCACAGTCTATGAGCTCAGCCCTAGTAAAGGTGACATAATTTTAGATGCAACTACAGCTCCTGGTCTCAAGGCACAATTAATTTCAGAATTAACAGAGGACCGAGTTATATTAATAGCCGTTGATGTATCAGAAACCAGGTTGAGACAAGCTAAGCAATTACTTAGTTTGTATAACGTCAAAAACGTCGACCTTGTGTTAAGTGACTCTACAAAAATAAAAGTACGAGCCATCGATAAGGTACTAATAGACCCTCCATGTTCTAATTCAGGAGCTATAAGAAAGGATCCAGCATTAAGAATAACACTAAGGGATACTAGCAACTTGAAGAGGTATTTAGACACCCAAAAGTCTCTGATTAAAAATCTTATGCATATCAATATAAGAGACTATATAGTCTATTCTACTTGCTCGATATTACCTGAAGAGTGTGAAAGTATTATAGACAAGCTAGTTGAAGAACGTTTACTTTTAAAATGTCATGCGGGAACAGTTAGAGGATATAGGGGATTCTTCTCATCTAATTATACTGTTAGATATTTTCCCCATATTCATGACACGATAGGATTTTTTATATGTAAATTTAGAGGACGATAGTATGACAGACTTAATAGTAAAAACTGTTAGAGGACTCGAAAAAATAACTGCAAGCAGAATTTTAGAGGTCATACCAGGTTCTAAAGTTACCCCTAAACCCTATGGTTTCTTAGGCTTAGTACTAATAGATGAAACTCCAATAGATAAGTATGAAGCGGCTAGAATTATCCTAGACAATGTTGAAGAAGCTGAGAAAGTTCTAGTAGTAGAAGCAGAGTGTAAGGCTGAAATAAATGAGATAACAAGGACTGCAACTGCAATTGTAGAAAATAAAATCTTAAGTAATGAAACATTTGCTGTTAGGACTATAAGAAGAGGATCACATGACTTTACCAGTATAGATGTGAACGTGGCAGTAGGTGCCAAGGTAAAAGAGGTAACAGGAGCAGATGTAAACCTAGACTTCCCTCAAAAAATAGTTTGGGTTGAAATAATGTATGATAAGGCATACATCTCAATAACCACTGGTGAACTAGAACATCGAAAAGTGTATGAAGGAAAGCCTATAGCATTGCCCATTCTTAGGAGAATAACAATAGCCCAAGTTCCGTACATTGGTCCATTAGATGCAGCGAGGAAGATGGGTGTTAGAATAGGGAGGGCTGTACAAGCCTTTGAAATAGGAGAGCTGTACATTACACCATTCAAACCAGTACCAGCAAATGAACTAAGAGTGTTTCTTGAAGGCTTATTCGAAGGAATAAATTCAAGATATGAAATACAGAAAAGAACATACTCCCGAAAAGTCCATAAAGTTCCAGTATATGTTCAAGATTTGTACC
>Ga0180302_10000718_pt1 | contig 15118 bp, 6 predicted proteins | sample GuaBasSediGuay17_FD_121794 | JGI IMG/M metagenome (GOLD analysis project Ga0180302, IMG submission 121794) | Subseafloor sediment microbial communities from Guaymas Basin, Gulf of California, Mexico - Guay17, Core 4571-4, 12-15 cm | ecosystem: Environmental > Aquatic > Marine > Hydrothermal... | reverse complement strand
TGACTTGTGTAGAAAACATGAAATTAATAATGAAAGTTAAAGGAACCATGCAACAGAGAAATAAGAGTGAAGGCTAAAGTTAAAAATATCAATACAGAGTTTGTGTATACCACAGAGACCTTGCGATAAGAGTTATAGCTCCAATAATTACAGCAACTATGCCATAACCTGCAGAGAAACCAGCTAAGATAGTATATCTGTAATTTCTCCACCAATCCTCTCCAACATGCTTCCTAATTATACGGTTACCTATGATGTACCCTATAAGGAGGGCATTACTGTAATAGGGCGGTATTGATAATCCTGCTAGCAATCCCATAACGTCTAGGTAGGGTATTGGTACTATAGCCTTTACTGCAGATATTATCGCAAATATAATAAAGCCTGCTCCTATTAAGTTCAATTTGTAAATTTTCTTATAATTTAACATTCTAAAAACTTGCTCTAACACCTGTTGAGGCCATCTTTTAGTCGATAAGCCGAATACCTCTGATGGAATGGGCGCCATTCTCCAAAAGAGTGATGTTGCAATGAAACTTACGACCCATGTAATTGGTAATATTATTAATAAACCTTTAAAGTAATCTAGGGGTTTAGTCTGAGTGAGTTTAGCAATTTTGCTTATGTATACATAGGATGCTGCCCTATCACCCATTCCCCAACCCCAGTAGTATATGTGCGATAACCAAACATCAAATCCTTCATACCCAGAAGCTAATATCATAGATTCCTTCATATACGGCAATGAAACTCCAATTCCAACTTCACCTCTACCTCTAGCCCTAACTGTAGCATTAATGAATGGTAGGATAAACGTAAATACTATAGATGCCCATAGTGGAAAGTTAGGGAGAGTCATTTGAATTAAGATCACCGCTCCTATTCCACCTCCAATCCATGCAAGGATAATAAGCCATAATGGTGGATATCCTGTAACACTCACTCTCTTGATTTTAGCTAAGCTCTTAAGTGAAGAAATTAAGTACTTTCGAGACCTAATTAAAGCCACTGTAGCAACACCTAATCCAGCTCCAAGTATAAAACTAGCCCATATCCAGAGCCAACTTCTCCACATAAGGAGTTCAACAGTCATTCCTGGACGATATTCTTGTTGAAACTCTTTAAATACCTTCCATGGCATTTTGAGAGCAAATATATTTCCAAAAAACCATATAGCATAAGAAGCTATAAACATCGATATTACGGGAGCAGGATCAAGCCATATCCAACTAAACGTATAGGGGAATAGCTCCAATGTCACACCAAATACAGGACCTTGAATGTACTTATTGAGCCATGGTGTTAGGTCGATAAAAGTAAGTGGTCCTGACCTTATGCCTAAAGTCCCTCCCCTTACTGATGGTGTCCCAAACGTTATAATTGACCATACTATGCTTACTATCGTAGAGAGTGAAAAGATTCTTGTACGTGTTAACTCCCTTTCAGATAATACTACTATTGTATTGACGTCCACAGAAGCTGTTGGGAAAGGCAGTTTTTCTACTTCAACGAAGGCATAGGATAGGAGGAGCCCTAAGCCAACTTCATATAACATGTAACATACGAAGAATCCTAGTCCCAGGAGTACAACAGGAACCCATCCTGGATCGAAAAACATCCTAGCATGAAACGATGATTCGGGAGGAGAGTACCAGTATGGCAATAACTCATAAAGTGTTCTTCCTGTCAATGGATCCGTGATCTTTCTTACTATCGGACATACCCTAAAATACCCCTGATATACAAAGCCCATAAAGTAGACAGCAGTCATAGAAACCCCTAAGAGATTATATATTATAAAAATCTCTTGTTTTGTAAGAGGCTTTCCATAATAACGCGCTATCTCTGTGAATGTAATTAGTGTAACAAATAATGCAGGAGAAGCTACCATACCAAATACTGGAGTTGAAAGATAAGATGCGCCAACATAGAGCGAGAGGAACATATCCATAGGCGCGATCAATAATGCACTATAGAGTAAAACTAGTAAAGATTTCTTTGTTAGTCCACTTTTTAGGACTTCTTCATTCATTGTTTTTCACCTATAAGTTTCTCCTTAATGCTTTTTCCAATTTCTAAATACCTGACTCTCTCTTCATCTGAAAGCGTTCTCCAGAGAAGTAATTGTCTACGTACTTCTTTAACAAAATTCCCAATAGAATTCTTCCAAATTTCCGGAGAGCCCGATAGAAGCTCTGATAGGAGTATTAGACTATATCTATTTACACCTATCTCACTACTCGCTATTATCCTTGCAACTTGCATCACATTTGCATCGTAAGGTGGCAACTTAACATTACTTTCAAGAATTACTCTCTTAGTAAAGCCAGAAACTTCAGACATAATTTTTGATGGTCCTATTGTTATAAATGGACCCACACCTTCTACTTGACAAGAGTCAAAGTATTCAGATAAATACCCCATTACAGCATAAACTTCATCCTCAGTTGCGAAAAATGGCATTGAAATTTCTAAAGTATTTCTTGACATTTTAGCTGTAAGAGCTGTGAGTTTAAATCTTCTTATAACACTTGGTGTCACTATCTTTGATGCCTTAAGAGCTGGATATACAGTAGCTGCTAACAACATTGCAGCAACTATGCCAGTGACTATTAAGATATAAACTGAAGCAAAGCCAGGTACAAATCCCTCTGGAATCATACCTAATGAGAGAAGTATTCGACATCCTATTATACCTGGTATATAGCCTAAAACTGTTCCCACAACTCCATACAGTAATCCTTCTATTAACAAGAGACTTGCTAAATGTATTGGACTAAGACCTATAGCACCTAGAATACTTAATTCTCTTACTCGTTCATATAAGGCTCCCAACATGAGATTTAAAACCATAAAAGCTGCTATGGAAACAGGAAAGATTACACTCTCCCATCCTCTAGACATTATGAAAAGAGAAGCTGAATAAAGTTTTGTCTCATCTCTTGAAGTATCACCTAAAAAGCATGTAAGGACATATTGTATTAATGGTAGCTCTTCAGCAATAAATACTAATTTTTCTCTAGGAGCTTTAATAATGACAGAGTATATTGGTGCACCAAATACCTTTCTAGCTAAGCTATATGGAACTATCAAAAGATAATTAGGAGCAGTACGATACTCAAGAGACATTAACTTTATTACATCAGGAGTTATCGGTGAACCAGCTAGTGCTATTCTGGCACTAGCAAAATCTATGGGAGAAATAACTGCACCATCGAGATCCCTAATCATATTAAACATATCGTCGTTTACTATTCCAATAACAGTGAGACGTATCCCAGAAATGTATACCTCAGATCCGCATTCTAATCCAAGTTTATCTGCTATAGACTTACTTATTATACATGAGTACATATCACTCTTAGAGAAGAATGATCCCCATTCAATTACTTTGTCAATTCTTGTTGCATATATTTCACTGTATTCTAAACCTAATATAGCATATATTTGTACACTATCATTGTTAGCGCGTAACTCCCAAAATTGCCTTGCCTCAGCACCAATATTTGAAAATGGTGGAGGATAAACCCATGCCCTCCTAATAATAGTAAAGCTACTATTCTTAAGGAGAGGGATTATTAGGTCAATGGTTTTACTACCTAAATAATCAACTCCTAGATTAGATTCAACTAAAATCCCATCATAGCTTGCTTTCTTAAAGGTTATAGCACTTTTTGCTATTATACTCCCTGTAGCCGAAGTTAATAAGACTAGTGTAAAAGCTATTATAGATACTGTTGTAAGTGTTAGGGCAGTTCTAAGTTTTCGTCTCTTCATCTGTTGTATACCTAGAGATATTGCCAAAAGTGCTGCACCAGTCCTACTTATCTCAGCAAAGTGTAAACCTCTAACCTTAGCTCGAAATTCCTTAAAGTAACCTCCAGTAATACCCGAGAGCAATAATAAAGTTATTATTGACATTACAACTTGTACAAATGCTATAACAGCAAGAGGGGTACTTAGTGCTATCTCGAAACCAGGATGAAATAGACTTAGAAACATAAACGGTACTGCATATAAGATAATTAACCAAAGTAGACGTTTAAAGCCCTCAGATTCAATTAAAAGTCTTTCCATCAAGAAGGCAAATGGTATTAAAAGTGATGAGAAGAAGATAAATGTATACGTTATACCATTTATTAAATTAACTAATTCTTGGTATGCCTTATTACTCCAGCTCCATGTTAGTAGAGCTAAGCCTAGGGCTGAAGCATAGTCTCGCTCACTTTCAGCTCTCTTCATAAGTTCATAATAACTATGACTCTTTCTATACGCCTCTAATGCCCACATACTGTATGCTTTATAGTTAGCCAGTATACGGAATCTTTTCTTGTTAAGCCAGAAAAGGTCATTAGCCACTTGTATAGGTAATGATATGTATAAATCTTCACCTTTATTTATCCTGAAACCTGTACCCTCCTTATAAGCATCACTAGCATTAATGAGAACGCCTACTATGTTACTATCAGATCTTAAAATGACTTCAAAGGAAGAGTTTACTGGTAGGAAAATCAATACGAATGGCTCTCCTGTTTCTTGTGGTGTTAGTATACCCCATTGAAGAAGAGAAGAGTGTGTTTTGAAGTCCATAACCTCAAAGCTCATAGTAGGTGTATACATCGTTGGTGTATCACAAGCTCTCGCAAATCTATCAAAGGTAGAGAGACGCCAGTTAATGCTAACCCATGGCTCTTCAAGGTTTGAAATATCCACCACATTTGTTATAATAGCTTGTTCACATTTAAACAAGGATATTCTCACATCTTTCCATCCATCTTCTCTATCTGTAGCGAAACCTCTATTTTGAGGCCATGCCCACACACCCATGTCGGGTGCCCACTCTATTCTGCCAGTCGTTTTATTTATAGCGTAAGCATACACTCTTACGGCTGGAACACCAAGCTCACCAGCGCCTACATAATGAGCACCATGACCAGACTCAGGAAATATGTAATCTGTTCCTATACCCTCTATTTTGAAAGTAAGGTTGCCCTCAAGCTTGACTATAGTATGAGCAAAGGGATTATAACGACTCGGAGAAATAACGACATCTAAAATTACATCATAGTTCTCAAGTCCCTTAGAGGTGTACCACCTGATTTTAGGATCAAATCGTACTACATCACCATATATTCCAGCATAGCCCTTTCTACCAGGATAGCCACCTCCAGATCTCATATATCTTCTAGCAGGCTTAACATAATCTATACCCCATTTTAAGAGTAGATTATCTATGTTAGATACCATGTATATACATGTAGCAGCAAAAGAAGCTTGGGGAACTAAATTTGAAAACATAACTTTGTCTATCGTATTAAATGGAGTTCCCCAAGATAATCGCATATCCCTAGAAGTTCGAAAACTAAAACCAGCTATTCCAGCGATTACTGATGGTTCAGCATCATGAATAAAGTACCCTAACATACGAGGCATACTTGGATCATCAACATACTCACTAACATTAAATCCTTGCTTCATTAGTAAAGAATAAACAGTCCCTTTTATAAAGGTAAACAAGCTATCAAATAGCCCTGCCACTTTGTCTTGAATCCACATAGAGCCATAGTGAATCCAAGTAACAGTATTACTACCTGTTGAGAAGTCTAGATTAAAGTGAATCCATATTTTAACGGTATCATTTTGAACTTCAGGTGCAAAGTAGTGCTTTTCTACAAAATATCTTGAACCTCGTAAAGCTTGCCAATGACCCGAGAATGCTACAAACCATAGAGTTCTTAGTGGTTTATTTATACTGAAGAACCTCGCTAGCTCTAAGAGAACTGCTACTCCACAAGCTTCGTCAGCTCCAGGCGAGAGTCTAGGTATAACAGACCATGAATCATAATATGAAGAGATAACTATTATGTCATTCTTATATTTGGTTCCCTCTACTATTCCAATTATATTTGCTGATTTGACATTCTTATACCTCATATCAGAAAAAACTTTAACTTTTTTATAAATATTATCAAATAACACACGAAGATGCTTTCTAAGAACATATATTCGAGGAACTAAGAGTGGCGTTAGAGTGAACTTAGTTTCAGCTTCTATTCTGTTTGTTTCACGTGGTTCCAAGAAAATTATAGCCTTAACTTTAAAGTTAACAAGATTAAGCCAATTCTTATAAGTATTAAATTTCATTAGTGCTATGACATTGCTTAGGTCATTAGTATTAAGTTTATGGAGCTTTTCTGAAATTTCTTTCAGAGTGCCACTTTCAAAGTACACCAATATACCTTCAATACCTTCAGGTGGAGTAGGGCATGATTGTATTCCATTTGGCCATAATGCATATCCTTTGATTGTGATATTACTTTCAGGGATAACGATTTTAACCTCGTGATCTATAGGAACAGTTACGGTAAATAACTCAAAATATCCATTATCTCCTCCAGGTTTAAGTCCATACTCTCTGAACTTACTAGCTATATACTTAGCCGCAACATAACACCCACTTTGACCAGTAACACGAGAGTTCAAACTTGAAAGAAACTTAACGTGCTCTATAACATGGTCCATAAACTCCTTAGATTTAATATATGTAAGTATGGTACTTATATCAGGGGAATCTGAGTTAGATGTATAGCTAATGTTCGGAATTGATCCAAGTAGTAATATGATAGTGATGGCAAATAGACTAGATATTAACTTTTTCATGTAGATCATCTCCTAAAGGTGCTAAGGGTCTATGGTAGATCTCCTACTATTGTGTATATAAGAATTTCGCAAAAAATATATATTCTTTATAATAAACCTATTATCCCGAAGAACCATGCTTTAGAAGAGGGGATAGGCGAATGTCTAAGACAGAACAAGTTGAAATTTCACCGACGCGTTTTGCATTAATTCTGGCACTCGTAACTGTTTTAGCAATAATTATGATACCAAAGACTATGGTGAACCTCTTCGCTCATGGGCAGGAAGAAGGAGCCTGGGGTGGAACTGGAACTGAATGGGGATTCTTACCCCTGAGTATTGTGTGGATAATAGCCCTCATTATGTTATTTGTAGGAGATAAAGCCTTTAATAAGGCAGAGATGGCATTATTTACTGGTCTTGCGGCATTTGCGGGTGTATACGTTAGTTATCCCTATGTTGCAGGAATAGCATGCATACCTGTATTACCGAATATTCCAGCATATAAAGAAGCTATAGAATTAGTCCCAGATTTTTGGGTTTGTAAAGATTTAGAAGTAGTTAAGGGAGCTTGGATTGGGGGATCTTTCCCACCGCCGCAACTAATACCTTACATGCTTTTTGAAAGCTTGTATATAGTTGTAATAGGTGGTATAATTGTATGCCTTGCAACAGTATTTCAGAGGAAATTTGTATATATTGATAGACTACCGTTTCCAAGTGTCGTACCAGGAGTAGTTGTTGTAGAACTCTATAGTCAGAAAGTAAATGGTAGTAGGAGACTATTCAAGGATAAATGGTTATGGCTTGGTTGGATATTTGGAGCAATATGGGCTGGTCCAATGACTATTAACATGTTCTACCCCCTAATTCCAAGAGAACACGTATTCGGCAGAGTACCCTTAGCTAAAGCTCTAGCACCCATATTTAAGCCATACCACGTTGAAGGTTGGTGGTTTATAGATCCACATACAACAATATGGTATACAATAATGCCTATTGATGTCTTAGCCTCAATTGCTATATTTGACATAATATTTTACTGGATATACCCACTAGCAGCACACTTCTCAGGTGCTATGGCTCCTGGAGTTAGTGCATGGGCATATTATTGGGGTAACGTCGGTCCAGGTGCGGCATGGTTACAAATGGAGCATGTAGGATGTTGGATAGGAATTGGGATATGGATAATTTTGTCGAGTTGGAAATATCTAAAAGAAAGCATTACGAGAGCTATTAAGGGTCTCCCTCCACAGTTTTCAGGTGATGTTCCCGATAGAGTTCTCTGGTTAACTTTTACCTTATTATGGATAATATGGATAGCAATATGGATTGCTTCAGGAGCACACTTAGGAGTTCTCATATTCGCAGCCATCTTATGGAGCATTACTATGATAGGACAAATGTGGACTCAGAGTCACAATGTAGAGTGGCTAGCTGCTCCTTACCAATGGTGGACTGGACCTCAGTTTGTATTTGGCTTTGGAGAGGCTATAGGGGCCTATACTAATCCATCTAAAAGCTTAGCTGCTTTAACTGCGAAGGCAATGCCCGCCGCTCTACCATTCTCTAATGCTAATTGGTCAGGCGGTCTTCCTACACTCTATGCTTATAAGATGTGTGAAGTTGGTGGCATAAGACCAGAAAGAATGTTTAAAGCTCTTTTCATATTCATGATTGCAACAGCATTTATAGGTGTACCAATCGCTACCACAGTACTCTACAAGTATGGTGCTTCAATAGTCCTTAGAAAAGCTGCCGGCGGTTGGGCTAAGAATCCTGTAAGATGGATGGTTGCTAGTAAGTCTGGCATATTTGTACCATTTACTTATTGGTCTACATACAAACTCTCATGGGGTTTAGCGGGAATAATAGTACCAATAATACTATTCTTATTAAGAGCTAAGTTTCCATGGTTCTTCCTGCACCCAGCTGCTCTAATGATATGGCCTATATGTTATGGTTTATTCAGGTCTGTCCCAGCTTTATTAATAAAAATAGCGGTCCTTAAAATAGGTGGTGCGAAGTTCTACGAGGAAATCTGGGTTAAAATAGTGACTGGATTCATAGTAGGTATGATGGTTTTAGACTTCATCGCTATGTGGACTTTAGCTATAAAGACGTTCTAATAATCTTATAAAATCCTAATTAATTTTTTATTCACTCTCCTATTCTTTTAGTACTCTCCGTTAGCAAATAAAAATAATTAGAGTTAAGCCTTACATTATGGTTTTAAGCTATCTTTCTAGCCTCAGGAAGGATTTTCTCAGCAAACTCTTCTAATGGTTTTATTTTATACGCTTGAGGGAAGTAAAATACGAACTCTCTAACGCCTAGGCTTGCGAATTTTCTTATTTTCTCTAAGACTTCCTCAGGAGTTCCAGCATAGCCTTTCTCTTTTAACTCTTTTACAGTTGCAGGCCTATAGCGAAACATTTCGGTTTCCCTTATTACTCGCTTAATTTTCTTCTCATCTCCTATTATTAACACTCCATCATTACAAACTTTAACTATATCATCGTAATTTCTTCCTATTGCCTTACAATGTGCTTTTAAAACTTCAAGCTTATGTTTATAAATATCATATGTTCCAAGTACATGGAACTTATTAGCGTGCTTTGCAACCACTCTTAATGTTAACTTTTCACCTCCACCACCTATAAGTATTGGTGGATATGGTTTCTGAAGAGGTTTAGGATCGTTTAACGCTCCTTTTATCTTATAATATTTACCCTCAAAGTTCACTTCATCCTTAGTCCACATTAATTTTATAACCTCAAGAGCTTCATCTAACATTCGAATTCTCTTAGCAGGAGGAGGAAACTCTATTCCATACCCCATGAACTCATGCTTATACCAACATGCACCAACCCCAAACTCTACCCTACCACCTGACATAACATCTATATTGGCAACTATTTTCGCTAAAACAGTAGGATATCTATAGAGTATACATGTGACTAAAGTCCCAAGTCTAATCCTCTCAGTAATCTGTGATAAGGCGGTAAGTGTTGTCCAGGCCTCAAAGACACTCCTACCTGGAAGAGGTTTAGGAACTGTGTGAAAATGATCATAGACCCATAAAGAATCAAAACCCAGTTCCTCTCCTCTTTTAGCTACATTAATCATCAGTCTCCACTGCTCCTGAGGATCAATAACAGGTAGATCTAACCTCCAACCTTGAGGAACGAAAAATCCGAACTTTAACATACTCTTCACCTTAGTTAATTATAGCTAAATTACATTAAAAAGATATTGAGAGAAAATAGCAAGTAAACTATGAATAGGAAGATATAAAATTCACTTATAAAGGCTCTAGAACACGCTAGAGCAATGAAGATCAAATAATCATTTGTTGCTGAGCATATAGAAGTTTAAGAAGTATTCTGTAACAGAGCCTATTTTAAAGGCTAAGAATCCTCCAGATATAAACTCTATTGATTGTGAGCTCATAATATACTCTCATTCTTCAAACTCACATTTGAATCTCGCTAGCTTACGACGAGATTCTAACAATTGCTATTAATCAAGGTCGACATCGCCTTGTCTTAATGTGTCTATTCACTTTTACTCAGAGATGATTTTTAGAGAGCTATAAGTTTCTCTTTACATTAAGCTTCATGGGTCTATATTCTGAGTCTTCATATAGTCAAGAACTCTGCTCATTATCCTCACTAAACTCCTCCTTCAATAGACACGTGTAAGTTGCACTCTGCATCATTTATTGTGTTTTCGTCCTTAATGAAATCTTCAAGTTCAATTAATCGTAAGTCTTCTAATCTCTTTACAGCTCTCCAAAACCTATCTATCCTGGCTTTCACTCCTGGCGATGGCATCTCTCATCTTCTCAATCACCTTATTATAAATCTAAAACTTATTAAAGTGATATCGAAAATCTAGCCACTCGTCGATAGAGTTAATGAAGTCGTCCATGTACTCATCGTATTTCTCACAATAAAGCAACACTCCGTTGTTAAATACCTCATACTTAAGAATAGTATTAGCAATATTAACGGCTACTTTGTGAACTTACAATGCTATGAAAAAAATAAAACGTCATTAGTTCGCGATTTTTCTAAACTTTATAGAATCCTTTATACCTCTAAGGAATGCTTGTGTCATAAACGCTGAGAAGAGTATCAAAGTTAGAACGTAGATCGAAGTAGAAAACGCTGTTAAAGTCTCATTTAGTAATATAACTCCTACGTTAGTCAAGCCTAGACTAAAGACGGCAATCATTAGAAGCATCAAAGCGAGCTTCCTAATATTCGTCCTAGATCTCTTAGTTATCTCCATTATGACGTAGATCACTGGAGTGAAGTACATCGCCCCTATTAAGGTAGAGGCTATGAACCCTGCGAAGAGAGAGGCTACTTCAGAGTTGAAGTTAAACAAGGGAAGGGATAGTAGAGCTGTTAACTTTAAAATTCCTATCAAAGGATAGATTAACAGCCTCACGACAGCTCTCGCTAACTCAGAATCTCTTATAGCTAGGGCGACATACGGACTCCACGAGTAGTAAAATGTGTCAAAAACCGTGTAAAATGACCTTCCAGTAAAGGTTGATAGGATGTAGTGATCCCTGAAGTGTCTTAGGAAATTCACCTCTGGGGAAATTTCTGATCCAAAAGCTACTGTAGCAATTATACACTTCCTTTCCTCAACATTTAGTGTTATCACATTAGATGTCGCTGACCCAACTTTAGTAGTCCCTTTAATTCTGGCATAAATAGTCCAAGTGCCTTTATCCGTTGGTTTAAATGAAAAAGAAAATTTCCCATTAGTGGCTGTAATAGAATGCGTAAAAGTTCCCTTAGGACCGTTTATAACAATTATTACATCAATCTTAGGAATTGAGGGCAGGATAGTTCCAGTAATTGTAACAGGCTCTCTTACTTTCACTTTCTTCTTGTCCACTGAAATAAGAATTTTTGGTTTGATCTTTTCTTCTGTAGGCTTCCTCGATATAGTTAAAGTCACTTCATTCGATTCTGCGAGGAACTCGTCTTGGAAGCTAAAACACTTAGCTTTGAACACGTATGTTCCAGGAGCTTGTGGAGTGTACTTGAAGGTATATCGATCATTTGATAAAATCGTGCTTCCGATTTCTTTGAAATCTGATCCATTTATAGATAGAAAGATCTTCACTACGCCACTAGTTGACGGACTTATTTTACCGGAAAGCATTACTACGTCGCCCACATTAGCAGACATCTTTGATGAAACTAGCGTTAAGGTGTAAGTTATGACATGTTTAACAACTTTAGTTATCTTAAACCTCCAAACAGAATGACCTTCAGTTCCAGCAAAGAGGTAATTGTCTACCAACAACAGACACCTAACTCTTCTAGTTAAAATTCCCTCTAGAGGCTTTAAACCAGTAGTCTTTAGGTTATCGAGGTCTCCGTACAACACTCCTGGAGTATCTTCATCAAACGTCGAAAGGAATACTACTCTGTTATTCCAATCAACTGCCATGTCGGAGTATATCGCAGAGGGTAACTTTACTTCCCAATCCTTAACAAAGTTCGTAAAGTGTACGATTTTCCCATCTACAGTTAAAGCCACCATCTCGTCTCCATGAAGGGCGACGTTTATTACCCTTTTACCTTTGTAGATAGTCCTACATGTGTTATTAACAAAAACGTATATTCCTCCTGTAGTTCTGCTATCTGCAAAGAAGTAACTATCTATGTCCTTGTTTCCTCCTTTAATGGTAAAGACTATAAGCATGCCGTCGTAGTATTTAACGTTCATTCCAGCCTCATCTGGCGGAATACCGCTAAGCTCACTAACGCTGTACGTTTTTAAGTTAACTACACTTACGCCGCTATCCATTCTACCAACGTAAAGCGTATCACCAACAATTACAAGATCGTAACATGGACCCTTAACAATCCTCTTTAAAGCGTCTTTCTTTAAGCCCATTTTAAGAGCTTCGGTATTTACTGCGTAAACGCCATTTCCAGTAAAGTATGAGGGAGGATAACCCGTTGCAACGAGTAAGTCATATTTCCCTTCGAGTTTTTCACTTGGTGAAACAGCTCCCCACGCATATCCCGGTAAACCATAGCCTATATCACCTATAGTGAAGTCTATACCCTCTTCCCAACTTTCACCTAAATCTTTAGTTACTTGCGTTCCTGAGACACAAGTAACTACAATGTCTCCTTTTCTTAAACCAGTCTCTATCAAAGTTATTTTATTTATAGTATCTGCATAAATACCATTATATGACCTCTTCCAAGTTTTACCTCCATCCTCTGTTTTTTGAATATTGCCTCTACCAGCTCTAGGAACAAAAGCTATTCTAGCCCCTATACCATACTTTGTTTCAATTATGTAATTACTCTTATCTTCACCTTCCTTATGCTTAACAATAGCAACCACTGGAGCCCATCCAGGGTTTACTCTTAAATCATACCATTTTCCATTTTTCCAAAAACCTACTCCAACGAAGGTTAGTACTCGACTCTCTTTAGAGCCAATTCTGTAGAGCGACCCTCTAATTCCTGTCTCTGTTCCAAACCACAATCTTTCTGGATTATATGGATCTGGAGCTATAAACCCTGCAACTGGACATGTTTTCCCAGGAACGGTTATGTGTTCCCAGTTCCACTTCCCTCCAACTAGTTTCCCTCTATAGTACCAATCTCCTATAGTTCCAACATAGACATAATCATTTTCGTAGTCTAATGAGACTCTAGTAGTTTTCTTATTCAATATCTTCTCCCACTTACCTGTGGAGAAGTCATACGTATAAAGTCCACTTTCACTACTTGAAACGAACATTAGATTTCTTCCATTAAAATCTTGATCATATGCTAGCATTACTACGACGTATACAGATGCACTTTCAGGTAACTTGTAAAACTTTAGTTCACCATCTTTAAGTTCAAAAAATCCATGCTTAACTACTTTGAACCTCTTTAATAGTGCTCCCTTATTTATTCTCACTGAGAAGTAAATATGAGTTCTACTTAGAGCTATAATTGAGACTACTTCATACTTCGATGGAGAGGAATCGAGATCTTTATTTCCAGTAATCACTCTAGTCCAAGTTTTGCCGTCGTCCTCGCTCTTCCATATACCGTGATTTCCGCCAGCGAAGAGCACTCCATCAGCTTCACTCATGGACTGAAAGTTTAAGTCAATCCACTCTGGATTGTAAATTAGCTCCCAGTGTTCGCCTAAATCCGTACTCCTCCACACTCCCCCAAATCCATGAGAAGCAAAGAGAACTTGGTTTTTAGTTATGTACACGAAGTGCATATCCCCTCCATCGGGTCCAATGATTTCCCACTCTCCCTCAATAGTTACCCCCTGAGGCTTAGACCTCAAATCGTACAAGTTTAATGGAAATAACGCTAAAGTTAAGGCTACTATTAACAACGTAACTTTTCGCATGTCTAGAAAGGTGATAAAATAAATATAAAAAGATAATCTTTAGTCAAAAGGAAATTGAACTCGCTGTGGAAAATACGTGTAGTGAGTTAGCGTCTCTCGAAACGCTTGATTGGTGGACTTTTCCGCTACCTTGTTAGAACTGTTAGTGCGGTGACAAAATCCACCGTTACCTTACTCGGGAAAAATGAATTATTCCAGTAATACCCGTCTCTACAAGTTGGATTGAATTAACCACGTCATCTAAAAGGCTTTTAAGCATCCACCCACTTCCAGTGGACGCAGGGGAAGGCATTGCAATTTGTCTCTTAACAGTCCTGTCATGGGGGAGAGTGAAAGAATTAAATATTCCACAAGCATACTTCCTACACGTGTGAGAGTTTGAAAGGATGTCGATCACTAAAAGTGATGAATCTAGCCCTAGATGAGCGCTCGCGATGATTTAGATCTTGAGTGCTGACCTCTTTTTATGAACAAGATCCCTATTTAAACCTTATCAGGTTTAGATCTCTATTATAAATTTCCTCTTTCCAAGGATTACTCTTAATTACCTACCAGAGAAATAGTTAAAGAAACTATTTTACTTTGTAGCCTATTCCTAGCGTTCCTTTTGTTTTTAGTAGTAAGTACTTATTGATTTACTTCTCTCCTAAGAAAGGAAGTTTCTCTTCTCTGGGCCTTTTCCCTAGAACAATATAACGTTTAATTTCTTGCTCTTTTCTTTAAGGAAGAGTTACGTCACCTAATTTTATTTTTAATTTTAAATCTTTTAGAAGCTTTTCAAGTCCCCACTCTCTCCTCAGTAGCATGAATAACCTGAGTTTACTTGTCGGATGCCATTCTCTACATGTATTAGGAGGTTTATCGCATCTATAGGGGTCTCGAGTACATTTACTAAGAATATTACTATTAATACTCTTACTTTGTAATATTGAAATTAGAAGCCTTTTATTCTTCGGTATCCCAATTAAATATTGAAATTCAGCTTTATCAGGCGCTATTAATCTATTCCGTTCACATATTTCCTTAAATGAAAGAGGAACTCTAACGTAGACTACCACTCCTTGATTAAGGT
>Ga0180302_10000717_pt1 | contig 15119 bp, 19 predicted proteins | sample GuaBasSediGuay17_FD_121794 | JGI IMG/M metagenome (GOLD analysis project Ga0180302, IMG submission 121794) | Subseafloor sediment microbial communities from Guaymas Basin, Gulf of California, Mexico - Guay17, Core 4571-4, 12-15 cm | ecosystem: Environmental > Aquatic > Marine > Hydrothermal... | reverse complement strand
GGCTGGTAGGGCTGCCGTCTTTATCGCTTCACTAATATCTACTTCTTTAAGAGCAGCGACTGTGGCCTTCACTCTAACTTCGTCTACTTGTATTCCCGCTGCTTCTAATATCGCCTTTATCTTTTCCTCAGTTATCGGCTGCCCAGCGTGGTGTAATATCAGGCTCGCGTACACGTACTCCATTCCTAGCACCTCCCTTGCCTCAGATAATTAAAACTCCATAAATCTCTTTCTCCCGTTACCTCACGAGGTCTCTTATGGCTTTTACTATTTTTGGGAGAGGGTTTTCTAGGCGTGATAACAGGTTCTTTGCATCTACCCTATATGCTTCTGAGTCCTTCGAAATTTTAACCGCTAGCTCGCTGAAGTTACGGGGTTTATGGAATAGGGGAAATCCCTTTTTCCTAAGAAAACGCGAGACTTCCAGGTCGCGGGGGAACGTGAATATTGAAGGAGTGCCTAGCAAAGCGGCCTCGTGCGCCAGTGTCGCTCCCCCTGTCAATACGAGCGCGGCGTACCTCTCTAGGCACTGCATGTTAACCGCTCTCCTTAGGAAGACTATGTTTCCGAGTCCTTTTAGGGATTCTGATAGCAGGAGGTACTGATCCCTGTAGCGAGGGTATATGACTACGGTTACTCGCTCGCTTAATCTTCTAGCTGTCTCTATAAATTCTGCGAGTGATGTGTCAAATTTAAAATAGGCAGCCTTAGTCTCAGGGGGCCTCAGTATACAGTACTTGTATGGCTCAAGTCCCATAACATTTAGTACGTTCCCGCACTCCATCTTTTCTTGAACCCATATCTTTTCAAATACTCCATCGAATGTTATGAGGGGCTCTTCATCGATGAGATACTTTAACAACTCTTTAGCTACGCATAAAGGCGCTATAACATGTGTAGATAGTGGTAGCGTCAGGCGATTTACTATGTCGGAGTGAGGAGAATCGGTTAGAGAAATCACGGGTATTCCCAGCCCATAGGCCACGCGCGTGGCATCTGGGGATGTAAAGGATACTGCAACACGCACATTTAGATTTCCCTCTTCAATCCATCGCAAGAGTTCTGTCTGCCTGTTTAAAGAAGCCTTTAGCTTCATGAGAGGGCTCCGTCCCCCGTACTTCCCTATGCATACGTGCTCAACGCCGTAATACTCCAATATGTTCGCTGTGAGATCATAGCTTCTAGTGGTGACCACGCTGTCAATACCTAGCTTTTTCAGTTCCTTGTAGATGTATGATAGAAGTAACGCGTGTTTAGGAGTTAAGGCATCTAGCCACACAATACCTTTAGAACTCATAGAATTCTTCCTCATATGTTATAGTCTCCTCTTCTCCGTACTCCTCCTCATACACACCGTATTCCCCGTATTCCTCTACTACTTCCTCTACCTCACCTATTTTTATAGCTAGAAAAATAGAGAAAGCGCATAGTATGCCTAAGAGCGCCGTTAACACGTAGCCTAGCATGAGCCACATACTGGGATCCGTCCCTTTCTCCTCTGCTATCTTAGGATACCCCCCAAGAATAATATTTTCGTTTCCCATCTCTATCTTGATCGGTGTCCAATATATAACTATACCAACTATACAAAGTAACGCAGCGAGTAGGAGCCTAGCTCTCAAGCCATTCCACCACTCCCTAAGCAATAATGAGTACAGTTATAAATACCTTAAAGCGGCCTGTTAGATTTAAAGTCAAGTTCAGCGTCTGTTCTAAGGGTAGTACTCGGTGTATAGGATAATCGTAAGGTCCAAACGCGATAGAGACGCCGCTGCAGCAACTCTAAATTCGTATTACAAGGACTGGGACATAGAATTATTAACGCTGAAAGGTGCAAGGACTCTCCCTAAGGTACTTGATAGACTTAAAGAGCATTTAGTAGACGATAGGTTCATACTCGTGCTTCTTGGTCGTGAAGACTTTAGCCTAGCGGAGGCCTTAGAGAAGTTCCTACCAGTAAATGCATCAGTATATGTCGTTCCTCGAGCGCGGGTTAGAAATGCTAGGATGAAAACCATACGAAGAAGTATAGAAATAGCGCGCGCTAAGCTTAGATTGTCAGTTAGCTGGTTACCGAAAGAAGGAGTTTACATTTTGAGGGGGAAGAGAGGGGAGGCGTTAGAGAGGTTTGAGATTGATCCAGCCTACGATATCTTTATGGGTATAGGCTCGTCTTTTAAGAGACATCTAGAAGACCTTCTAAAAGCCCCCATATGCTCCAATCCTCTTCTCTTAAGGAAATTTGGTGGAGTACATTTAGTGTACTGCGGTAAATACCCAGCGGCTAAACTCGTGATACCGGATCAGGGATGCAAGCCTATAGCTGAACAGCTCGGATCTTATGAACAGCGCGATGTATCTCTAAGTCGTATGTTGGCGGAAAATAGGGAAATACTCGCACTATTCGAGAATATATCCTTAAAATTCCTAAAAAGGTTCACGGGGAAAATAGACTCCGTGATAGTGCCTTGGAGTGGTGGTAAAGATAGTACCGCTAGCCTCATATTAGCGCTTAAAGCGTTTGGGAGGAAGAAGGTCATGGCCGTATACGTAGACACAGGTGTGGATTTCCCCCAGAACAGAGAGTATGTTGAGAAGCTAGCGAAAGATCTCTCTGTGAAACTGATAGAAATAGAGGCTGGCGTTAGAGACGGGCTAAAATTTGAAAAACTTCCCCTCCCAACTCACGAGAATAGGTGGTGTACTGCTAGGAAAATATTTGCACTAGAGAAAATTATCGATGAAATGGACGGGGAGAAGCTAGTAATCGCTGGAGACAGAGACCCTGAATCAGAGCTGAGAGCACAGAGACCCCCTATAAGGAGGATAAAGGACTACACTATCGTAACCCCCATAAAACAATGGTCTACAGCGCACGTCCAACTATACTTATTATTACAGGGGGTGCCCTTAAACCCCCTTTACTACCTAGGTTTTTACAGGCTGGGTTGCTATATTTGCCCCGCTTTAAGGAGCTGGGAGATATATTTGATGCTTAAAAGCTCTTTGAATATACCTGAGAAGGAAATATACATGCTATTCCTCAAAAGTAGAGTCCTATCCACAGAGTGCTGTTAGGTGACTTTATAAGGGCGAGAGGAGCAGTTAAATGGGGGATGATGAAGCCGTCCCAGAACGAGCAGTGAAGACCTCGCGACGAACTAGACCCCCTACACGGGAGAAATTACAAATTCGCAATATTCTTCCCCTGTAGCTCTGCACCTCACTTCTTCCACTTTAACTTCAACCTTCTTTACATAGTAAAGCGCCCCGGCTAATAGCCCTCGGGTAAAATGACACGCTGGCATGTCTGTTGAGAGGCCCTCTGCTTCAAAATTCCCTCTTATCCTAACGCGAACGGAGGGCTTCTCTAAGTCTACTTTGACCAGCTCAGGTATGCCTAGCCCGAGCGCCCTATAAATTTCAAATAGCGCTAAGAAGGCTTCGCGAGGAGGCAGCTTGATAACACGTACGTAGAATTCTATCATTTTGCTCCCCATCTCGAAACCTTCGTGGTAAGATATAGCGGCGCCTGCTGGGCCGAGCTTCTCTCTGAAAGATAAAAATACCTTAGCGAATATCTCAGCTGGTATTATAAGAAGCCTCAGAGCCCCCTGAGCCGTAGAAACAGGGAAACCGTACTTATCAATTATCAAACTGCCTATAGTTTTTGCGTGAAAACGAACTTCCACGGCAAAAGGTTGTCTTCTTATTTCATCTACGACCTCCCTAACTGTTTTCTTAGCTTCGGAGAAATCGGCAAAAAGTAAAATATACCTCACGTCATCTCTAGCAGTAAAATTCAATGATAGAATTCGCGCACCTGCCCGAGCTATTATTGTAGCTATGGTAGCTAGTATGCCTGGTTCGGGCAGGAGGCGCGCCTTAACACCTATCTCTACGAGTACGCGGCCTTTGCCGCTGAAAGCTACAAGCGCTTCCTTAGGGTAAAATTCATGTAAAGATCTCATAGCATCTATCCAATTAATAAACAAGTATAATAGCCTAATGGTTTCTATGTAGAACACACAATGCATATAGGTAAGAATTTTATATATGAAGGTTAAATACTTATTGAATTTTGTCAAGTAATTATTAAGGAAAGGCTTTGAAATGCTGCTTCTCTAAGAAAATACCGTGAATTTTCTTTGAACGCGTTTTTAAGGTTTCCTTAATAATTAAGGGGGGAAGAAATGAGGGGATTTATAGCTTTATTAATCATAACTCTAGCTCTTCTCGCTATCTCAGAAGGAAAACTCTTTCAGAGAGCCGTCCGCTGGGCGTCTGATTATGCATATAATTCCACTGCTAGGTTGATAGAGGATATTAAAGGATTGCTGTCAAATAGTTCATTACTAGAAACTCTCAATCCAGACACATATATTAGACATATAGGAGGGTATATTAGTAGTCTTTTAACCATTATTATCGGACTTATAGTCGTACTCATAGTGGTAGCGTTACTAATAGCCTTTATAAAAGAACTCTAGGCAGGGTTCGATGCAGCCTTTACGTCGAAACAGAGAAACTATAGAAACTACTATAAACTAGTGACGCTAAAGGATACATGGGGTATTTCATGCCGTTATTTAAACCAAAAGATAAAGCTAAATGGAAAGTACCGAAGGAAGTAATATTGAGAAGCCGTATCGTAAAAGCTGAGGGTATAGAGTGGGAATATAATGAGAAGGGAGAGGTTGTTATTAAAGTAAAGCTCGCCAGAAAAGATAAGAGCTTAATGAGCGGGCTGGTCAAAATTCCTAAGGAGAAAAAAATAGTGCTCGATGAAATAGGTACATTTGTTTGGGAGCAAATTGAGCAAGGAGTAACTGTAGAGAGTTTGATAGAGAAGCTCGCCGAGAAGTACGACCTCCACTGGAAGGAGGCTGAAACTTCTCTGCTAACTTTCCTTTCTATGTTAATCAGCAGAGGACTTATAAAGCTAGAACCACCTAAATAGTTAGCCCTTAATGATAGGGTATAAGCCATGGCCCGTAGCGAATATGACGTTCTCTTAGATGAGCTTAAAAGTTTAATACGTAGTAAAGGAGCCCTTAAAGCCTCTGAAATTATATCATGGGCGTCAAATAAGAATATAGGCGACGTAGTGCTGACTTTACTAGTTAAAGATGCTGTGGACGAAATGGATGTAGAGACCTCAGGCGAGGTTATACTTGACAAAGATCTAAATTTAACGATACCAAATGAAATACGTCTTAAAAAAATCGCCAAGAAAAAAGTGGCTGAGCCAAAGAGAGAGGCCTTAACCTACTTACTTGTTAAAGAGAAGAGAGAGCCTTACAAGCGCGGAAGGATTACTAGAAAGAGAAAAAAGAGGAGGGAAAGAAAGAGAGGAGCTACTATTACAGAGTTTTTTAGAGCAGTTCCAGAGAAGCCTAAAGGCTATAAGGAGAGGAAGATCGTAAGGGAGGAGAGTTTAGCTGAGGAAGAAATTAAGAAAGAAGAAACTCGCCTGCCGCCGTTAAGTGATGATGTGATAAAAGCTATTACTTACCTCTCCGAGTACTGGAGCGTTGGTGAAATAAGGTTTATCGAAGATCTGAAGAGAATGGGAGTGGAGAACCCTCGAGAAGTAATAATAGAACTTCTGAAGCTAGGGTACATAGAAAGAAAACCAATAGGTGTGATTAATGCAACTAAAAAAATGCCTAGAATTAAACCTAAGAGCTACCTTTCAGACGTTCTTTAATCGGCACATATATCGGTACACGCCTATTATAATCATAGGCTCGTATTAGGCCTTCACTTTCTAATGTTCGAAGAATACTCCTAGCCCTACTGATCTTCAGCCCGAATTTGCTAGCAAGAAGGTAAGGTGTAATGTAAGGCATTTTAACTAACTCCCTCCTTATCTGATCCATAGACGCGCTCGTAAGAGCGCCTGACGCCGCGATTTTCATCTCCGGTTTTTTCTCTTTCTTTTCCTTTATCTTCTGAGCTCTACGCATCCTCTTCTCTAGCTGAGAAAGTGTGGGCTTTTTCTTCCCACCCATATTACATCAACCTCCCTAGTATAAGGCCGTGGAAAAATAAAAGTTCTATGGAAGTAGGTTATTATTTCTCTTCGTTATGGCATCTTTATTAGGAATATAGTGGCTACTGCTGAAAGGAGAAATATCAGCAATATAAGTAAAGAAAGCCACTTCCTCTTCATACCTCCTCACCTCTCCTGCTGAATAAGAAAATCATGCAGGCTACTATGCATAGAATTAACCCTAAAATGGTGCTTATCATTGGCATAGCATCCACCAAACTTGCCAGGTCTAACCTTTCTACGACCTGCTCTAAGCCTTTATCGATACCTATGTTTTCTTCGCTTTTAACACCTATTCCAAGCACTAATACTTTACCCTTGTATACAGCTACCACACTAGGGACTACATTAATCCCCAGCTTCTCATGGACGCCTTCGGCATCTCTGTATACCGGAACTGTAATGTTATGTTCCTCTATGTATTTAATAATATCATCGTACGTATCGGTAGAGTAAATAGACACCATTGCCGCCTTTACGGCTGGATGCTTAGCTTCTAGTTCTTCAAGTAACGGGACTACCCTTTCACAGCCCCAGCACTTAGTGTAGAAGAAAGCTACGACAAATACCTTATCCCTACGGGATAGTTCGAGCATGTCTCCTGTCTCATTAAACGATGGAAAGTTGGCATCGCCTAAATAAATACTCATACTTTTATTACAATACATAGTGTAGCGGCATATTTCGTCAGATATTTCTTTTAATTCTTGCGTATCTATTACTACACCTCTTCTCTTGAGGCAGTATATGTCTGACCCTATGTTTAACTGGAAAGTTGTATCTTCATTTAACATAATCTTAACTATGTTTGATCCACAAAGCCCTTCTCCTGACACTCTGTAGAGACCTGGCTTTAGGCTGCCTATATAAGTTGAGGAATTAGCTAAAACTTCACCTTTCCATACAATACTACCTTCTTCATTTATAACTGTTAAGTTGTACTTAGTCTCTATACCTGAGATTTTCACCGTGAGATTGTAGAGTTCAAGTTCAAGGTTTAATACTAACTTTATGTCGGCTCTTTCGCTCAACGTTATGTTTTTAACTTGTGTCTTGAAGCCGGGCTTTTTAGCCTCTAATATATACGTGCCCGGCGCTAAATCCTCAAAAATGCATTTTCCTTCGCTATTTGTTGCGTCGGACTCTACTATGTTAGTTTGGGGGTCTTTCAGATATATTAAGACGTCTTTAACCGACTCGTTCCCATGTCTCGCTATGATTGTGAGCTTAGACGTATACTTAGTCTTTGAAAGTGTAACTTTTACCCTCTCTTTAAGGTTTAGGGGGAGTAGGCTAACCTCTCTCGTTATGTAGCCTTCTTTTAGGACTGTGATTTTTATTCTCACATATGGTTTTGCTACAAGTAATGCATAACCACTATTGTTAGTTATGGTTGAAGAAACCGTACGACCTTGCTCTGTGAGGATCACCTTAGCCCCAGGAATGGGGTTACCCGCTCTATCTACAACAAGGATCTCTAAGAGCGAAGCCGTGTGAACTTTTAGGTAAAAAGCGTATTTTTTTCCATAAATTATTAAACTACTATTACCATGGCATGCGATCATAGGCGGGCGAGGCACGCCATAATACTCGGCTCTTTCTTTCCACAGAACATTAGGAGAAGGCGTTAAAACGTATATTCGATAAGGTGAACCTACAACTGTCAGACGACCCATTTTGCTGAACGTTACACCTCCACCTACATATAATTCGCCGGTCTTCCTCCCACTAGTGTACTTATAAACTACAATGCTCTGCTCAGTTGTTACTATGAATGCATTTGTCCCCCTGGCTAGGATCCCAGAAGGCCTTTCAGCTACTTCACTCTCGTATTTCACAGCGCCATTAAACATGTTTAAAACTATGAGCTTATGCTTTCCCGACTCTCTCAGCGCTCGAACTAGCACTAATAAGCCTTTCTCTTCCTCTACATCAATAAATGAAAGCCCTATCTCCTTGCTGTATAAGAGCTTTAGCGAGGAGATATTGTATGCCTCTATTTTATTATCTGTATACTCGCATAGCTCACAAAAAGTGTCAAGTGTCTGCAGGATTAAAATTTCTCCTACGCGCCTAAAGTAGAACAGTTTTACCAACATGGGGGTAGACTCCGCATCTCTAACAAATACTCTCTCGCCACTGTTGAGATCGAAGAAAATTAGGCGAGAGGCATCATGAGTACCCTGGTACTTATATTTCACAGCTAAAGCCCCATAGTTACCTCTTGGAGAAATCGCTAAATACTCAGGCTTTTCATCCCCTACTACTACGCGTAAGGACTTCTCTATCCGTAAAGGGATACCACTCAGAGTGATGAGAAGACCGTTCTCGAGGAGTAAGTATATTTTTCCATTTACGTAATCGTGAGCTAAGGGTTTAGCTGGAAGCTCTACCCTTCCTATCGTTTTTAGGTCTTTTAGTAATACGAGTGTTTTATTTTCGAATATTAACACGAATGTATCATTGGCTAGAGGGAAAATGGAGTGAACATAGTTCTTGAACTCGGTTTTCACACATGAAAATATGTAATTGGGGGCACATTCTACAGTAGAGGAGAATATTAGCAAGGTAATAGCGAGAAATATTATTATAGCGCTGTTATGGGCCTTTAGGCCCATGCCTTATGCCTCTTTCAAAAGTATTCTCACTGGTATTCCATTAACAGTTTCTACAAGCAATCTAAAGCCTATTCCTCCCTCTTCGCTTGCTACGGTCTTAGACAGTTGTTCTATTACTTCTCGTACTTTTCTCAAGGCGGCTAGAGTGTCGTTGACCGATGCTAAGACCTCATCTATTACGTTTAGCTCGTCCACTACGCGGGCTCCTACCACGACCCTTAACCCCATAAAGTCTATCTCCCTAATACTCTTAACTTCTTTTCCAACAAGCTGTGAAAGCGCTTCTTCAAGCCTCTTAATTCTCTCCGCTTTAACGCTTAATTCCTCATAACGATTACTGAGCATCGCCTGTATTTTCTCGAGATCTTGTATTCTCGCGTCTATATATCCTAGTAATTGGTTAAAGTCCTCGAACTCTAATAAGCTATAAGACACCCTTAAACCCCCTATATTTCATTCTCCTTACTTATAAAAAGACTGGTCTCGGTAGGACTTAAAAACTTGCGTGGATAGTCCTCGCATATGCCTAAGATAATATTTTCCTGGATAGAAAGCGGCTTTTTAATTCAGCAATAATATAAAAGCACCGCTTCGGATATCTTAACAATAGCGATGAAAATAGCTATATCGCTCGTATACAAGGAAATGAAAGATTCTGAGAAGCTCGCAAATATAGAAAAATTAGGAGTAGATGTACTTGTAGAACTGCCAGGCGACGTTTTGAAAGAGTTCAGCGTAGATGAGATAACAGACCCCTTAATTGAATATAGAGTAAGATTCCCCATAGTCTCCGTAGCGTTCAGCGAGGAGATAGACTTAGCTGAGAAAGCCGTAATAATAGCAGAGGAACTAGGCTCCGAGTATGTAGCGGTCACGTTAACACTAGCAGACCTCAACCGCTTTGCAGGTCTCGCGAAAGACCTCTTCAAGATATTCTCATGCTATAAGATCGGTTTATGCATCGAAACAGAGGAAAACTATGTGGGTAAGCTTAAGGAAATAATTCTAGAGAATATAGGAGGTGTCTTCTGGCTAACAGTGTCTCCTAATGACAACATGGGAACAAGTAAATTCATAAGATTAATCGAAGAGAACCTCAGAATGCTGAGAATCATCAGGGCGGTGAACTATACCAACAAAGCCGTACGACCACTATTTAGAGGAAAATCAATCAATTATTATATAGTGCTTAAGAAGTTGCTAGAAATTGGATATCGTGGATATTTCGTTTTAGATTACGAGACGAAAGGTCTTCCCATAGTAATCAGCGAACTCAGTAGGGAGCTAGAGCTAATTAGCCAAGTAACTTCATCTCTTTACGCTCTCCGTAAGAGAACTCCTAGATGAAAATGCGCGCCAACCGATCCACATCGTAAATATAAGGAAAATTATTGTTGCTAGGACTAGAGGAAGAAGTACAATGACATAATATAAAGCTGCATTTGGCATGTTGTATATTATAGCCTCTATTACTTTGTAAAAGGATAGAAGATATATTGCAATGAAAAATCCGCTTACTATGAGTATAGCTGCACCTCTGTATCTCCTACTCATATTCGCCTCCCCAAAATATGACGTTAGTGCTTTCTACTCTCATCGTATTATATTTATATCTTAAATGACATGCGTGAAATGTACCTTGTAGCGTTACAGTAAAGGAGGGCGTACTTATGAAGAACCGCAGCAGGAGCAACTCTTCACGCACTTCACCTATAGACTCAGAAGTGATATTTTCAATACTAGGCAGTCCCACTAAACGTAACATAATATTTTTCCTCGGGGAACGCGGCGTAGCTTCTTTCACGGAGATGAGAAAGACGCTTAAGATCAGCGTGGGTAATCTGTACTATAACCTCGATGGTCTAAAAAACTTCGTAACGAAAGACGAGAAGAGGAGGTACATGCTAACTGAAGAAGGAAGACTGCTTTACGAGATTCTCAAGGAGGAAGCTTCTCGCATAAATCATGTCACGCAGCCTAAAAGCATCATATACGTAATTTTTAACAAAGCGTTTAAACCTATACTCCTGCCCGAGGGCCTTTTCATCTCGATATATGGGAACAAGATAGCGTCTATAATAATTTTATTAGGAGTTTTCGCCCTCGCCGGTCTCTCAGCCATATACGGCAGAATAGATCTTTTCCTTCTAGAGTGCTCAGAACACCCCTTAACCTCTAGGAAAATAGCTATCCAGAGCCTCGAGCTACCTGTTGAGTTATGGTTAACTCTTCGCATACTCATCAGCTGGGTACTCATAACGCTAATACTGGAGGGGTTATGCCAGGTTACTGGTTTAAGAAAATTCAAACCTGAATTTTTCGTTGCAACATTGATAGCACTCATACCCATACTAATTTACCCATTAATATACCACGTCTTATCTCCGGAGACATCGCCCATAGGCGGGGACCTGTACTTGTTCTTACTCGTGCTATTCCGGTTTCTGCAAATTATTACGCTAGGATTCCTAACAGCTGCTTTAACAATCTTTAAAGGTATGTCTAAGGAAAGAGCGTTCATCATGGTATTCGTGCTGTTCTATCTAAGTTACTTGGTCAAAGTGCTATTTTGGTAAGCTCTTCCTTATTTTTCTATTTAAAAGAAGCACTGCAAAAATTAACACCGCTAAAATCAACAAGCGTGTGAAAGCATGTATTTTTATAGGTAAGAAAAGCACCCCTAGAGCAGTAGCTCCTAATAACACGTTTAATAAGATTTTAAAGTTAACTCGTTTTATAGGCGAAATCTTCGTCATAGCGTATCCCTCAGCTATTTTTATAGCTATCTCTCGACCCTTGCTTGTTAGGGTATAAACGTAGCCCTCCCTAGTCTCAATTTTCTCTATTAACCCCGCTTCTGCAAGCTTTGCTAAGTGCCTACTTATAGTAGATCTATGCTTACCCAGCTTCTCGGATATTCTTAGCGTCGTTAGGCTATCCTCATTTTTAAGGAGAAGTAGTATCTTAACTCTTGTCCAGTCACTTAAAGCCTCAGCTATTTTCTCGTCATCAACCCATAGCACTATTTCTCACCCTCCCCCCAGCAGAAAACTGGAGATGGCTATTAGAGCAATAGCCTCCCAGTTAGATAAAGGTTTGAGAAAGTCGTACTCATAGAGGTAAACATTTGGCCTAGTTGCGAAGCAGAGCATTACAAGGAGGCCGTAAAGGCTGGCCTGTACCTCCTCGCTTCTCTTAGCGCCTATATAGCTCTTGTACTCGATAACTCTGACCGGCAGACCGTGCACAAATACTACCTGGTCTGCCACGCCGTATAGCCAGCCGAACCTGAACCGCCATGCCAGGGGCAGAGGGCAAGCCCACACCTCTTCGTAAGCCGCTGAGTAGGGATCCAGCTGTAGAATCCTACGATGGTACCTTCTGCCACACTCAGCCCCCTTACCCCTACCCCGAGAGAAACGTGCCGCAATCTCTGACACGGGGAACCTATCCCTCGACTTTCTAGCCTTCTCGAACATAGAGAGACACCTGTCTATCAGCTCAATAGTGTTATTTCCCTCTCTCGACATCCTCCACACCCCCCTCAGTTATCCGGAACTCGGCCTCGGCCTTCCTGGATAGGTAAGGGCTGTCTAAGACTTGTATCACGTGTACGTCGCCCTTCCTCCTCAGTATAAAGCGGTGCGTGCTCGCGTGAGCTATGATGTTGCCTCCTGCCGGGACTCTCAGTGCAGCCATGCCAGGTATGGGCTGGGTGAGTACTTGGTTCGTAATGACTACGTAAAGGGGATGATACACGCGCCCCAGCCTTTTGAGCCAGTCTAAGAGGTAGTTGAGGCGCTGCTGCCTCCTAGCCAGCATTTCAAGCCCCCTGAACTGCGCCCTGTAGAGAGTCATAACCCCGTCAATAACTATCAGGCGTACGTCGCCGCTCTCCAGAAGTTGAGGAGCTACTATCCTCACGGCTTCTTCAAGCTCTACGACCGTTATGACACGGTCGAGTAGAATATTGGATAAGGCCTTCTCAGGGTCTAAGCCGAGCCTGAATGCCATAGCCTTTATCCTCTGCGGGCTGAAAGTCCCTTCTGTGTCTATGTATAGCGCCTTACCCTTCAGTTCGTCGTCGAACACCTGAACCATTACGGAGAGCTGGTGGCATATTTGCGTCTTACCTGAGCCGTACTCCCCAGCTAACTCGTATATCGAGCCGGGCTCCAACCCTCCCCCAAGCAACTCGTCTACGGCTTTGACTCCTGTAGGTAAGCGGGGTTTCTCTGCGGTCTTCTTCTCGTATTCGAGAGCTGATACAGGCTGGTTCCTAATCCCGAGTGCCTCTCTCGCCGCCCTAATAATCTTCGAAGCTCGAACTACGTCTATCCCCACGACTTCTTCGAGTTCTTCGGGATTCATTACTGCGAGGTGCCTAATACTTATGCCAGCGTCCCTTAACCGCTGCGCCGTAACTCTCCCAACACCTTTCAGTTCTTCTAGCTTCATGTTCTCACATCCACTTTGTGATACGTTCGTGTCTCCTAACTAGCATCACAGCGGCTACATGTGTACAAACGTTCTTTTCACGCGTCTTACCGTAAAGCCTGACGTAACAGTCACACCTGTAGGTTCCCTCTCTGAGCCACACATTATACCAGGGCCTGGTATCTCCTAGCTCGGGTAAGCCAGGCACCAGCCAGTGATTGTACGAAACTCTTCTAATACCTGCTAAATAGCGTGCCAACGCCCTTAGGAACCAAGATTCAGGCTTCTGAGGGAAAGATGCCTTAAGTGAGGCTAGTGCCTCTATGAGTCCTTCGTCGTAACCCTTCCTTAGGACTTCGCGAGCTAAGGATAGGTACGTCTTCCTCAAGATTTCACCCCTAAGACGTACATTCCTTTATCTGTAAGGTACACTGTTACACTATTCGTGTGAATCCTCCTCCCTAGAAAACCGTACCTCACCATATTGGCGTAGTCTGCGTACGATAATCCCAGAGAGGAACACCAATCCATTAGCGACCGCTCATCGACAGCTCCCCCTGAAAGTTTTACCTCATCTAACAGCGACCTCACGGACTCCGCCTTGCCCTCAAAAATAGCTTTCAATATATCTGGCTCAGCGTAATTGTATTTAAGGTACGCACCTATACCCTCAGGTGTTCGGGGAGCGATTAAAGAGACAAAGCCCTTCTTATTAACACTAACTCTGGTACTGGGAAGTAAGTCTCTGACCTCCGAGACCTCCTCCTTAGGGAGACTTAACGCCCTTAAAAGGGAGTATGCGTAGAGAGACTCATTGATATCTATTCTTTGCGCCCAGAGACTTCTTGGAGGCCTCCCCCTATATACGAGGTATAGTGAGACCCCAGAGATCTCACACATGAGGGATAGCATAGCAATTACTTTAGGAGAGAGAACGTCCGCAAAATCTACGACCAGATTCTCTATGCCCTCAATCCCCCAAAGGTATGTTAAAGTAGCGGCAATGACTGAGAAATTAGGACATGGGGGCGCTACCTGTACTTTCATTTCAGTATCTACTTCGTCTTTAAAGTACAGAGTGAGAGGTAACAACCTCCAAAAAAGGGGTGGAGGCGCTACGCTTAGGATGACATTCCTATCAATTAACGTTTTCCGCGACGAAACTAATAGACCAGCGAGCAAAGCTCCCTCGTCAACCGAGAGTACGCGGTCTTCTCGTAATGCCACAGATAGCATAGCTGCACTCTCCCTTGGTACCTTTAGTGGAGGTAAGTCGGCTTCAGTTATTGTGTTACTTAAAATAACGCTACTTCCCGTTACATTCGGTAGACGAGATAAAACAGCTACTAACACGCGTAACACCTCCAGCGGAATTCCCATTTGAATAGAACTCCCAGAGAAAGCCTCTAACTACCGCGTAGGACGTTATGGCTGAAGAAACTGCGTCGAGCTTAGATACTACCGATCTGAATCTGTAGGACTTATACGTCGGGATTAAGATTAGCGTGGGCCTGTCTTGAAATAACGTGTTTAACGGTATTAGCGCGTATATCTCGACATCTTCCGAATCTGCGAACCTAGAAATATCCCTAAGAAATCTGACTAAGCTTTGGAAGTTAACTAGCCTGATTGTGAAAGGCTTGCACCACTTTAAGAGTGATATTGAGTAGTAACTCTCAGACCCTAACCTGACCTCTTTAACCTTATGTACCCTCTCCCTTATAGCTGATTTTTTAACAGAGATTAGAGTAATGCGTATCCGTCGAGGCTTCTTCCTATTTATCTTCCCCAGCAGATTTTTAACTTTTGACAAGGTATCTATATTCTGTATTTTTCTTATTACAATGAATATTATCACTACGGTAAAGAGAATCTTTGAGATGTGGAATAACGTTATAAGTCCTATACATATTGCTACTTTCTTGAAAAATCCCTCCATTTAACCCCCAAACCTTTACACAGGTGACGCCTAGATAAACTATATTTGCATGTGTATGCAAAACACAGAG
>Ga0180302_10000716_pt1 | contig 15120 bp, 15 predicted proteins | sample GuaBasSediGuay17_FD_121794 | JGI IMG/M metagenome (GOLD analysis project Ga0180302, IMG submission 121794) | Subseafloor sediment microbial communities from Guaymas Basin, Gulf of California, Mexico - Guay17, Core 4571-4, 12-15 cm | ecosystem: Environmental > Aquatic > Marine > Hydrothermal... | reverse complement strand
TAGCCATATGTAAAAGTGAAAGAAAGGGAACAAGAAAATTCCCTGTGGATTTCGGTATTCTTAGGGAGAACTATGGTCTCATAGGTGATGCTCATGCAAGCTCCGATACTCATCGTCAGGTGAGTCTCCTTTCTACGAGGAGTATAGAGAAAATGAGAAAACCTGGACTCGATGTCGGTCCAGGAGATTTTGCCGAGAACCTTACAGTTGAAGGTCTTGATTCATCCTCTCTCTCAATTGGAATGAAACTAAAGATCGGTGATGAAGTCATCCTTGAGATAAAGGAGATAGGTAAAGAGTGTCACGTAGGCTGCACTATCTTCCGAGAGGTCGGAAAATGCATAATGCCAGAAGAGGGAATCTTCGCTCGTGTGATTAAAGAAAGAAGAATAAAACCTGGGGATCAAATTCTTCTAATAAATTCTAAAACCTGTGGAATCGATAATAGTAGAGGTGAAGATAAAGTAACTTCATAGGGCTTGTAGGGCCGAATCTCATTTATCATGCAGAGCAGTAATTGTAGGAAAATGAGAAGAACTGTAATAACTTGGATGATAACATTATAGAGTATAAAAATAGCAAAAATGTGGGAAAAGGGTGTAGTGAATGCGTTTCTATACGAGAGAATAGTCGTATGTAACACTTATATTACTCCCTAGACATGTATATCCCGGTTGCATCTGTGGTATATAGAGATGGACTATATAATGACCTCACTATTAAGAGTAGAGAGGTGAATTTAGGCTATTCCTACTTTTATCTAAATGGTATTAAGAGATTAAGTCAGTGGGGATGAAGTTGGAAGTCGATCTAGGGAAATTCCTTGCATACAGTAAATGGAGAAGAGGACAAGAGAAGGCTACGAGAGACCTATACGAGTACTTGAGAGAAGGTCGTATAGTAGTCTTCGAGGCTCCTACAGGTTATGGTAAAACTGCTATAGCCCTAGCCTCATCCTTAAAGCTCACCTATGAGGAAGGATTGAAGACAGTATTTCTAGTTAGAACTAAAAATCAATTAATACAGCCCTTTAAGGAGGCGAGAGCTCTATATTTGAAAGGCTCTATACTCAATCCCTTCGCATTATTCAAAAATAGACAAGAGATGTGTGCTATTAAGCAGTTACAGAAGCTTCTCTACGAAGAATTCATAGAGAAGTGTAAGCTTTTAAGAGAGAGCGAGAGGTGCCCCTTTGCTAAAGCTCTGGACAGGGATAAGGTTCTTAGTCTATTCGATAGAGCTATTAGGAAGTGTAGCTCCCCTACACACTACATAAACTACATCACTGAACAGGGAATTTGCCCCTATGAATTCCAGAGAATACTCTCAAGTGATGCTAGATTGATACTAGCCTCCTATAACTACATCTTCGAGGAACGTATTCGAAGACCTTTCATAGCGAATACTTACCTTCTTCCAAGACGCACTATACTCATAATGGATGAAGCCCATAATCTCTCATCGTATCTCTCTAACCTCTATTCAAGATCCATTACTGAAACTACTATTAGAAAATGTATTAAGGAGATTCGAGAGTTCATGGGGCCTTCAGAGTCCATGATAAGAGCTCTGAAGTCCTTACTCTCGTGGTTGCGAACAGTACATGTACCAGAGGAAGGTTATAGAGAAATAAGTAGAGAGGAACTAGTAGCTATCATGGGATATTGGGATGAGTTATTAAAGTGCTTGAAATCTCTACGTACTCGAGCTGTTAAAATAGGAGTATATGGTCTTGCCTCCTCCTCAATGATAGAATTCTTCAATTCCCTGGAGAGGAGGGAGGGATACATATTGGCACTGAAAAGAATAGAAGGAATGAAGATACTTGAACATAAATGCTTCTTTCCTGGGGGAGAGAGTGAAGAGATCTTCGAATTCTCTCAGAGCTCTGTTTTAATGAGCGCCACCATGCCGTCTCCTGAATTTCTAGCTAGCATGCTAGGAATTCCCCTAGAAAGATTAGCTGTAGTCGAGGTAAAGGAGGAGTTTGGTAAAGTCCTTGTAGGTATCGCTAGTGATGTAACTAGTAAGTACACTGAGCGTAGTAGTGTGATCTACAGGAGAATGGCTGAGTACATAGCTTCCTTCTATAGAAATATAAATGATATTCTACTAGTTATGACGCCATCTTATGAGTTTGCTAAGAATATAAGATCGATGCTAATGGATATGAAGATTACTGATATTCTTGTAGAGAGACAGGATACTAGCTTAACTCGACTGAAGGAAATTATTAAAGAATACCTAGACTCTAAGAGGAGGTTGTTGATATTAGCCGTAGCTGGTGGTAAGCTAGTAGAGGGTATAGAAATTAAGGTAAGAGGAGTTAACATTATAAAATACGTCATAGTAGCTGGTATTCCATATCCAGAACCCGATGTGTTGACATTAAGACAGAGAGACATATTAAGCATGAGAATAGGGGATCGTGATAGAGCATGGGAGTTTACATTCGAGGAACCGGCTCTTATGAAGATATACCAAGCTGTTGGTAGAGGTCTAAGATCTCCAAGAGATAGAGTACTTTTACTGATACTAGATAATAGAGCTCTTAGAAGAAGAATCTTCGATAAACTCAAGTATAAATATGGGGAACCTAGAGTTATAGGCGACCCTATGCAAGTAAGAGAGCTATTAAATACCTTTACCACTATATAGATTCCTTCAATCTTGCAGATACTATCAGAGGAATACGGTCTCTGTTCTCGTATGTTAGTGTGTATAACTCGTACTTTATGCTCCTCATGAGCCTATCTATGAGAAAGTTCCTTCGAGCCCTTATGTGTAGAGTAGCTACTAGGGGTTTAGGAGATGGTATTATATAGGTTATGAAGTCTCTAAACTTCTTTGAGAGCATCTCCATAGGCCCTATCTCATCCACCATAATCACTTTGGCGTTTTCTACTTTAGGAATCACCGTATCAGAGAGAAACTCCTCAAATTCCTCTACTAGGACTGCATACTTACCTATTCTATATTTACTCTTAACACCTACCTTTGCAAGCCATGAGCTAGTGCTTCTATCTATATCGATTAGCTTAAATCCTATCCTCCTTCCTCTTTCTCTCACCTCTGTGGTTATAAAGCCCGCGAGGTCTATTCCTTCATTTCTAAGTATATCTGCTATTTTGATCAGACATGTAGTTTTTCCTATACCCGGCCTACCCGTTATGAAGATCTTATTGGTCACAATTAGTTACAGCGCTACCTATTAATAGAGATTATGATAAATAATACTGTAGCTCGATGATGAGGACTCATCCATTAGATTTTGATGATATCCCGGATGCTCTCTGAGATCAGCTTATGGGTAGATAGTAGCATATTTTATCTCGATCAATACAGACTCTACTTACATATTCCAATCCATGTTCTGCTATCTTAAACTCCAGAAACTCATTACTCTCGTAGACAGCTGGTCTAGAGCAGTGTCTTTCTATGAACATAAACCTCCTGCCCTTCTTAATAAACATGCCTATACCTATCTTTGCTATAACTGATATGCTTGGAAACGGTATTGGAGGGATGTAAAACTTGTCACCTTTCCTCTTTCCGTATTTACTTTCACTAACAAGTATTAGGCTTCTATCTTCTTCCATTAATTTATCAGATATATACGCTAATCTCGAATATATATTATGAGTTAGTAGTTCATATTTTCCTTCTAACTCCTCTATGGATTTCGCATATAACTCCCTTAAGAAAGGCCTACTTATACTATCTATTATTATGAGATCAAACTGATTTTCATAGGCCTCTTCTACTAGTCTCACTATTGAATCTACATTATAAATTCTCATAACCTTTAATCTCTTTGTTAGTAGATTCCACCTAAGCTTTCTCGTTTTTGAAATGATTCTCAATCTCCTAGGATTAAGACCTCTTTCACTATCTATATACAATACCTTTTGTCCTTTGGAAACAGCTGAGATCGCTATAGTAGTGCATAGTGTAGTCTTACCTACAAATGCTGTACCAAATATCAGTATAGGTACTCCTATCTCTAGTGATAGGAATTCATCTATATCTTCATCACCTGTTTCCAGTGTATATCCACCTTCTTCTAGGAGGTCTACCTCTCCCATCCTCCTTATTACTACTTCTAGTTTTTCATCCAAATGGTACACCAGACGAATAAAGGTATGTCCTTAAAGTACCTTTTGAACCACCTTCTGAAGTGTATAGAGTTCGCCTATTACGGTGATATCAGCCTGATATATAACCTCGGGACTCTTGGGGTTAAATGCTATAGCAAGTCCAGCAACGGAGAACATAGGGATATCGACCTCGCTATCACCTACAGCTATACTCTCTCTTGTATCCACCCCCAGAGATGATAGTACTTCTCTCATAACCTCTCCTTTATTATTATAGGTCACATGTACCTTAACAACTCCCGTAAATACATCGTCCTCAAATATCATTTCATTGGATACTGCGCTGTCTATGCCAAGTTCTTCTACGACTCTTTTTGTTAATATGTCTAGTCCAGCACTAATAGCTATGATCTTAAGTCCTAGACTTTTAAGTTGTTCCACTAGCTCTCTGGCTCCTCTTTTAAATGGGATCTGTGATACTATACTCTTGAAAGTACTCTTCTTAATCCCCCTCCATAGTCTAGCGTCCAGGTACGCCCACTCTTCATATCTTATTTGTCCTCTATGGAACATTTCAGCATACTTTATGGCCTTATCTAGGGTTCCTAGTCTCCTATGTATATATCTCCAAATACTATCAACTTCTACTAGAACTCCATCCACATCGAAGACTATGGCTCTATACTTCATCTCTACTACATCCTTCACTTTACTTAAATAGCTTCTCTAGAGCTATTCTGGATCTTAGCAAGAAGTAGACTGTAGCTTGTACCTTTAACACCTCAAATCTTGTGGAAAAACCTAATCTTCTCAACCTAGTTAGTACATTATCTAATGTCTTACTATCCAGCTTATAACCGTTCATTAGCACTATGTACCACCTTCTCTAAAAAATTCTCTAGTTCCTTAAGGATTTTACTAGTATGAGTTCTATTGGGATTTTACTCGTGGTTGAGAGTATAGAACTTCTATCATGCTCTTAAGTTGTTCGAGATCCATTACTAAGTAGTCTTATAGATTCACTATCCTAATATCTAATAGTGATACTAGCTTTTCCGCTGCTTTATCAAAATTCGGTTGTCCCTAACTGCTTCATCTTATTTAAAATCGTAACTTTTTGCATCTGCAGTGAGAACCTCCGTCTCGTCCATAGGAATTTAAATATCCCTACAGATCCATGGGTAGTTGTCGAGGGTAATGGCACAAGCCTCCCATCTAGGCTGTACCTCTAGGATCTTCACAAGGGTCTAGATTATGCTCTCAGATTAGCGTAGAACTATTGTTCAGGTAAATTTAAAAGTATAGTTAATAAAAATAGCTAACAATAAATGCCACTATCCATAATGATCATGGTATTCACTATGAGTGAAGAGCTAAAGTGTAGCATTTGTGGAAGTAAGGACGTTATAGCCTTGATTGAGGGAAAGTACTATTGTTTTAAATGTGGTTCCAAGATCGTGGAAAGACATGTACTTAAGCAACTTGAAGAACTTGAAAGAAGAGGGATAATCGCTCTCGAAGAGGGGGAGATCGAGAGTTAGACTACTAGAACAACTATTAGTGTCCACCTTTATGTCTAATAGCCTCGTGTCTCTTCTTAAGCTTTCGTTCTTTCCTCTTCTTCTTCCACTTATACTTATGGGTTTCTCTTAAACCTACACTTAGTAAGCCTCTAGCCTTTCTACCACTCTTAGTAAGCCCCCTGAATACCCTTCCTCTACTACCCTTTACTCTTTCCACCTTGGGTAGTGTGGGTGTTGATGGTCTTACTTCTCCTTTCCTAACTTTCTCTAACCACTCACTCAATGCCTTTATATTATCCTCATGAACACTCTTTCTTCTAGTATCTACATATAGACCTAACTTTCTCGCTGTAGTTACATCGAGACCTACAGCTTTGATCTCTCCTACTGAAAAGCCCCTTCCTGCTCTAGTAGGCCTTGGTGGTACTCCTCCATGCTTTTTCAGGATTGGAGTCTTGATTATAGGTTTTGGAGGTTTTACTTCCTTCATATACCTACCCTTTCCTTCTACTGTGGTTTCCTCACCTGTTATACTTAAGGCTTATTCACTTAACTACACCGTACCCTATTAATCTCCAGCGTCCTGCTATCTGTCTGCTAATAGCTATTCTACTACCCTTCTCTGTACAGACGGGTATGACTAGTCGTAGATCTATAGTATCGCCAGCTTTTCCCACTACTATGCCTAGGGAGGTTGCTGTGCCGACATTCACAGCTAACTTCTCATTCAGTTTTAGTGGTTCTGTTTTGAGCATTTCCGCAGTACCTACTACTCTTTCGAGTAGATGTACCTCAAGTTCCAATTCATTCCACACCGGTGGTAATGTACCGGGCTTTCCTACTACAGCACCTCTCAATGCATCACTTTTAGTTATACTGGGATCCAGTGTAGTGCCCATGCCTATAAGACCTCCTGGATATGCTTTTTCGAGTGGTACATCTCCAGACCTAAGACTCACTATCTCTGTAAACAGTGGTTGATATTCCACTTCCTGTCTTCTTCCTCTACGCCTTACTATTCTTACTCCTGGCTCTATCTCTATCTCATCTCCTACTTCAAATACTCCTTGAACTATAGATCCTCCCACCACGCCACCTTTCAATTTCTCTGGTGGTGTTCCTGGCTTATTTACATCAAAGGATCTAGCTATAAGCATTCTAGGGGGTTTTGTAGGATCTCTCTTAGGGTTCGGCATAAACCTCTCTATAGCATCTACTACTACCTCAATGTTAACCTTATGGAGAGCTGATACGGGTATAATAGGAGATCCTTCAGCCCAGGTCCCCTTTAGGAATTCCCTTATTTGCCTATAGTTCTCCAGCACTTTCTCCTTTGAGACTATGTCTATCTTATTCTGCACTATTATGATATTGCGAACTCCTATTATACTCAAAGCCATAAAGTGCTCTCGTGTCTGAGGTTGAGGACATGGTTGTGAAGCATCGATAACGAATATCACCCCATCCATAAGTGTGGCTCCAGCTAGCATAGTGGCCATAAGCATCTCGTGTCCTGGTACATCCACAAAGGATACCTTTCTGACAAATTTAACCTCACTATTGCAAAAGGGACATCTCCCTTTATTCAGCATAACTTCTGTAGAGTACTTCTGAGGGGGATTGCATTCTGGACATTCATATATCGAGGTATCAGCATATCCCAATCTTATAGTGATACCTCTCTTAAGTTCTTCTGAATGCCTCGCAGCCCATATTCCCGTAAGGGCTTCGACTAATGTAGTCTTACCATGGTCTACATGCCCGGCGGTTCCTATATTTATGAGAGGCTGTAGTCTTATCTGATCCAATACTAGTTCACCTCTCCTCAATTATTTTGACATTTATCTGAACTATGTCCTCTGTTATAGTGTTGCCTCTTACTAGTTTCCTTTTTCTCATTCCTCTTTTAGGAGGATGATATCCTGGTGGTCTTGAGAGTAGTAGTCTCCTCTTGGCTCCTCCCGGTAGATCTGGTCTCATAGGTTCTCCTGAACGTCCTGAGCCTCCAGTTACCATTAGTTTTTTACCGGGGAGTCCTATCACACTTCCATCGAATACGTCTCCGATCTTTAGTCCTATTAGTGCTTCAGCTCTAGATCCCTTTACCTCCACCTGTTGAGCTTTTCCCGTTTTGGGATCCGATACTACTACTTTGAACTCTGGCATGATAGATCATGAAGTGGTATGAAATGTTAAAGATAAACCATTCGCTATCATTTGAAGTGTTCCCATCCTTTCCTCTCCACTCTCTCCTCCCTACCTTCTCTCAGAAGGACTACACCGCTCCCCTTCTCTACCCTACCTATATAAAGAAATTTTGATTTAAGCTCTGATTCCAGTTTCCTCAAAAGCGGTACCTTCTCCTCTGGTACTGTGAATACTATTTCATACTCCTCTCCTCCACGATACAGCGTTTCGTACACTGGGTCTAGATTTAGATCTGCCAATACTCTTCTCGCTCTAGGATGTATAGGGGGTTTTTCTATGACTATCTTGACCTTGCTCCTACTAGCTATTTCATGAAGTGATTCTGAAAGCCCATCGCTTGAGTCTATACTAGCATTGACTAGTCCTCTCTGGACTAATGTTAATCCCTCTCTCAATCTTGCTATTGGTCTAAATAGTGCTTTAATTGCTAAGTTTCTGGTTTTAGAATCCCTTACTTTAACCCCTTCTAATAGTATGAGATATGCTAACGTAGTGAGACCAAAATATCCAGTGGTGAAGACTAGGTCTCCCACTCTTGCTCCACTTCTAGTTGGAATTCTGTGGTTTTTAGTAGTCCCTACTACAAAACAGTTCAGTACTAATTCCAATCCTTCACCTAGATCACCACCCCACAAGTACACCTTATAGTATTCACAAGCTTCTCTAACACCTCTGTATATGTCTTCTATTTCCCCAAGTAAGCTATCAGCTGGTGCTATTAGAGATATTAACATTCCAAGAGGTGCTACACCTTTAGCTGCAAAGTCGCTGATTACCATAGTCACGAGTTTCCAGCCTACACTGTGGTAGTCCATGGTATGTGGTATATCAGCTGAGAAACTCATGGAATCTACTTTAAGTGCTAGGTACAAGTCCTCTTTAAGTCGTACAAGGCTTATGTCATCATATCCCATAATTTCTGAGGGATCTCTGTATGCTAGAGTGAGCAAGTGCTCTATTACCTTCCTTTCTCCTAGATCCTTCAATCTAGCAGATTTCATCGTAATACTATACGGAAAAGTCTTTAAAACCATCGAGTATAAATATCCTGGAGCGGGGGTGCCCGAGCCAGGACAAAGGGGCCGGACAGGATCCTTACAGGGTATCCCCGGAATCAAGATCCGGTGGCGTAGGCCTCCGTGGGTTCGAATCCCACCCCCCGCATCAATTTTTATCGGCAAATTATAGGTACTAGTTAAACATCCAATAAGCTGTTAATGATGATACTACCTAAACTCGTATGCTATTTCTTCCATAGGCTTGAGCTCCTGAGACAGATGTAAATTCCGATCTATCTCCCTTGATTCATCGATTTTTCATACTCTAACGTCAAAAATCTCCGGAAGCCGCTGCTCCACCGGTACCGATAATATGCTCATGCCAAGGACCTCCTTCAATGGAGTATGGAAAATCCCTTTGATGAGATTTCCTGATAGACTTAATATGTACTGAGTCTTCTCTTTTTGTCACTAGGTTAAGAACAATCAGTTATGGTCACATTGAGCTTATGTCCCTCCTCTCTCAAGACTAGGAAAATACGTTCTCGACTTTAATAAGTTAGTATTTCTCCCTCTACGGAATAGACGAAGTTATCAGACACCTTCAATACGTATTCCTTGTATAAGGTAACAATACTCCTAGCGAATCCTTTAGCTCCTGAAAAGTAATTGATAAGATTTTTGATGAGTTTTAGCTTGGACATATCTTTCCTTTCTCAAGAGCTATTTAAAAGAAGCATAACTGATTTTAGACTGCGCATGAAGTAATATTTGAAAGAGCAAAAAGAACAGGAAAGCCTCTCTGGTCAAAAGTTGTCAAAGAAGCATATGATGCTATGGAAAACTGCGCCATGGCGGCTCTAGCGTATAGAAGGATAAAAGTTCCAAGATATCACCCTGTAAAGATCGCGACTTTCATATCTCAATTTAGACTTGAAAATAGCGAAATAGTTAACATACTAACCAAGTGGCTTGCTAGGAGAGCCAGGGCACACTACGTGGATTTCAATTAAAAGGAAAATTAAGAGTTCCTTTCGAAGAGTTTAATGAAAATGATGCACTAGAAGACTGTAAGAAAGTCATAGGATTTATGAAAAAACTCATAGGAGACTAATACTTAGAAGCCTCATCTTGAATTCGCATTCTATTTAACTTACAATTACTCTCTTTCGTATAGCTTTATTTACGTGACCTTCTTATCCATTTTTTAATAATTCTCATAGCCTCAATTAGATTGTTCACATGAGCATCTGCTAATTCACATTTTTCTGTACCGTCTCTGATAATCTGAATCGCTTTCATTCCAATCTTCTTGGGTAAGATTATATCGACATATTCTTCATCTCCTATAACGATAGCTTTCTCTGGGGTTAACTTTAGCGCTTCTAGTATGCTTAGGTACATTTTAGGATTAGACTTGTCACATCCAGCCTCTGAGCCCGTCATTATAAGGTCTAGATATCGTGATAGGGTCTCTATGACCTGCATAAACTTGAACTTCGGAATGGTAGTGACTATAGCGACTTTTAAGTCCAATTCCTCTTTAGCAATTCTCACGACCTCTGTAGCATCCGGGTATACTTTGTAATGCTCTCGTGTTTGAAATAATTTCACAAGCTTATTTAAGGTATTCGTGTCAATCTCTATACCTAGTCTATAGCATACATGTCTCAAAAATGAAATTTCGTTATCAAACTTGAACTTGGGAAAGTCAATAATACCTACAAAGCGTATTGCCGCCTCCCAAGCTTGCGGCGAGACCTCATAACCTTTAGCTTCCAGAATCTTAACTACCTCTGTAGGAGCTACAGGATTATCTACATACCCTAACGTGCCGTGTAAATCGAAGAGTACAGCCTTCAACATTATCTCATCTCTAGCTAATGGTATTGTAGCTGGTCTTATAATCCTACTCCTGATAAGCACTGAAGTTAAGATCGAATATGCACTCCAAGTAGATCCTAAGTCTAATTGTTCTTACTCATGCCTGCTACATATGAAATTATGGATATTTCCTATATTATGATGATTCTCATAGTGTATACGAAGATCAGAGGTTAAACCTGAAATCTTTTCGATTTTACGGAAGACAACTACTATCTGTAATGATAATAAGAGCCATTCTTCTCGTATTATTTCATCTAGGGTTCTTGCTTACATAGGTGTTGATAAACTTACATATTCTCTTATTACTCTAATTTCACTCCTATGTCTCCTGTGTTAGTCGGTCATATCCATTCTGACTAGCCTCAGCGACATAGGAGTACACATCTAAGATTCGTCTTTTCAATCCTCATTAAGCCGTCCACATCGAAGAGCTTTATTTTTCTCGTAATTTTGATGTATTAATATCTATGAAACGAAACTATTATAGAAGACAATTACATAATTTTTCTTAAGTCTAAGAGATTAACGATACTAACGACATTATACCTAGACTGGTAAGAAAGACTTATCCTTTATCTTCCCTCACTATAGACATGACAGTAGGTAAGAGATTGAGAGTTGGGGTTATTGGAGTTGGAATACAGGGCGAGGTTCATGTTAAGGCATACAAGGATCATCCTAGTGTTGATTTAGTAGCTATAGCCGATATAAGGGTGAAAAGAGCAAAGGAAGTAGCCGAAAAATATACAGTAAAGGGAGTATACGAGAGCTACGAAGAAATGTTAGATAGGGAAGAACTAGACCTGGTCTCCGTAGTAACTCCCGACTTCCTTCATAAAGACCCTGTGATCAGTGCTCTTGAGCATGGTGTTAATGTAATCGTGGAGAAACCTCTAGCGACTAATGTTAAGGATGCAGAGGATATGGTGAAGACCGCTAAGCGTATGGGGCTACTACTCTATACAAATTTCGCTAATAGGTGGAATCCACCCTTTGTAGAGGTAAAAAGACAATTTGAAAATGGGGAGATGGGAGATCCTGTTCATGCCTATATTAGACTAAGTGACACCATTTATGTCCCAATAGAAATGATCAAGTGGTCTTCTAGGACTAATGTAGCTTTCTTCCTAATGAGTCATACAGTAGACCTAGTAAGATGGATATTCGGTGATGAAATAAGTAAAGTAAGGGCACTCTCACAGAGTAAGGTTCTAAACAACATGGGGGTTAATACCTCGGACATAGTGATAGCTCTACTTGAATTCTATGAAGGGGCTACTGCAGTACTTGAATCCTGTTGGATACTACCGAATACTCTCCCTTCTATGGTAGAGTTCTCTGGAGAGTTCATAGGAACTGAAGGAGTGGCCTTCGTGAGTACTACATACCAAGGAGTTAGTATCAGCACCTCTAAATTCCATATCTATCCCAGCTATCTAGTAGCTGCTGAGATTAACAATAGATTCGTAGGATTTGTAAAAGAGTCTATCCACCATGTAGTAGACTGTATTATTGGAGAAAAACAGCCTATCATTTCTCCTGAGGACGGTTTAGCAGTGGTTAAGGTTCTATGCGCTATCCTTGAGTCAAGTAGCTCTGGAGGTAGTGTTGTCACGGTGGGGGGATAGCTACTCTTTTAACTCTATCATTTTTACTTTTTCTAGAGGCCTTATCTTAAGCACTTCTGGATTCACTAAATTGGGTGGTCTCTTTCCAGCCAGTACCGATAGTAAATTATCTACAGCCATATCGGCCATCTTAGCTCTAGTCTCGTAGGTAGCACTACCTATGTGTGGAACTAGTACTACATTTTTTAGCTTAGTGAGGGGGTGATCTGCTGGTAGGGGCTCTTGTTCGAATACATCTAGGGCTGCTCCTCTTATCCAACCTTCCTTAAGTGCCTTTACCAGTGCATTAGTGTCTATGACTGCTCCTCTTGCTGTATTCACTAGGTAGGCTGTGGACTTCATTAGTCTTAACTCCTCCTCTTTTATCATGTGGTAGGTCTCTTTAGTGAGAGGTACATGGATACTTACTACGTCGGCCTCCTTTAGTAATTCTTTTAATGGTACATACTTGACTCCCAGCTCCTTTTCTAAGTCCTCTCTTCTGATCACATCATAGTATATTATACTCATACCGAAGCCCTTAGCCCTTCTGGCTACAGCTGTACCTATTCTCCCTAGACCTATTACACCTAGAGTCTTACCATTGAGTTCCATTCCTAACATAAAGTCTGGTGCCCACCCTATTCTCCAACAACCAGGAGTTCTAACACATCTATCAGCTTCAACTATCCTTCTAGTGATCGCGAGTATTAGGGCCCATGTCAGATCGGCTACAGCCTCTGTCAATACTCCGGGAGTATTAGTGACGTAGATACCTCTAGCCGTAGCCTCTTCTACATCTATGTGATCAAAGCCTACACTGTAGGTGCTTATGACTTTTAATTTAGGTGCTGATCTTATGGTCTCTGCGTCTACTCTATCAGTGAGGAGACAGAGTAAGGCATCCTTATCCTCTAGATGTGCTATCATCTCCTCTTTAGAAGGAGGAACTTCCTCCTCTCTTAAGTCCACATCTAGGTATTTGAATAGTAGATCCATTGCCCTTTTAGAGGGAAGTTTTCTCGTGACATATACCTTGGGTTTCATGTAGTTCACCTGTATTCAAATCCTATTATCTTTTTTAAGGCTTTAGTAAATGCCTGTAGTACGACTCCTTTGGCTGTATTGATTATCTCTAGGCTTGTCTGATGCTCTTCAGGCTTCACTTCTATGGTCACTGCTCCTCTATATCCCATCTCGTGGAGTACTATGAATAGTCTAGCAACATCATCTACATCATTTATAGCGCCTCTAGTATAGAACACTGGGTGTGTATCCTTTAACCCCTCGGGAGTCATTTTAGCACATCCTATGTGTATATGTTTTATAACATCGCTATATTCCTTGAGTACCTCTGGTTTTTCATCTAGTAATGGTGCATGGCTTAGATCCCATAGTATACCCATATCATAACCAGTCTCCTTTCTAACCTCTCTTATAAGTCTGGCAGCAGTGTCTATTCCACCTAGTAGAAGTTTTTTATCGTATTTCTGGTCGAAAGTCTCTATTACTAGATCTATGCTCGCACTTTTACAGTAGTCAATCAGCTCTACAAGTGTCTGTTTTAACGCTCTTAGACTATCTTCTACTCTATCTGGTGGGGGTATGGGTCCTGAACATATAGCCGCATTTACTATCCCTCTGGAGTACGCTATTTCTAACTCACTAATTAGTTTCTTAACTACACTTCTCCTGATAGTTTCATCTAATGAGTTTAGATCTAATTTATTTTTAAGTATGGGTAGTTGAAGTGCTAATCTGAACTCTACATCTCTACTCTCCAGTAGTTCTTTAACTCTTTTCCATTCGTCCTCTGGATAGTTCTGTGCCTCTATTATGTCGAAGAATTCATCTTCTACTATCTTATTAGTCGCTTCGTAGAAACCCTCTTCCTTGATCAGTTCAGGGAAGGCCATGAAGGCTACTATCCCTACCTTCCAGGGGAATATCGAGACTAACTCTCTACCCGATATCTTCAAGACTGTACTCAGCATGATTAAAGTATACTAGATGCTGATATAAAGGCTTGCAATAGGTATTATGTTATCTCTTAACGGAACCGTTAGGTACTCAGTGGATAGATACAGTACCTAGTAGTGGAGACCTCACGTGTGGAATTAGGTTAGTAGTGTTCCAAAAGAGGCACGTAAGCACATGCTTTAAGATAAATACCTCCCCAAAGTCCGGGTACCTCCTACAGAATGTTAATTGAATGATCTCCTATGAGGAATATAGATAGGGTCTAGTACGAAATGGGATGAATGAACTCGAGGGAGGTTGAGATTAATGACCTCCAAGACCTACATGGGCTTACCAAAACCTATGTAGGCTGAGCCCCTTAATCCTTAAGGTAATTCTCTCTTAATGATGGTTGTACTTACCTTCATTATGGTCTTCCTTAGTGTTCTATACTTTAAGTACCATGTTATAGTAGGCTTTCATATAGTTTACTATGCTTGAACACTATAATTCCCATAGGATATCGTGATACTAGTGGTCTCTCAGTAATAAATAGCTCATTCTAAGAATAGTATCAAATGTTCTAATTAATCATCAGGTAATGAGGTGAAATCACATTTTTAAAGTGATTAGAAGTTTAAGTATTCCATTTAGAAACTACAAAAGATGATAATATGAAAAAGAGGCGTTATTAAAAATAAGCGGTCTATGTGTAGTATCCCTATTCTTAGTACTAACCTTAGCATTAGCTATACCATCAGGAAAGGAAGGCGAAAAGACCTCTTGAAATTCCATACAAAATCACAAAGGAGTACTTCAGAGAGAAAAGGGCTCCAGATAC
>Ga0180302_10000715_pt1 | contig 15132 bp, 14 predicted proteins | sample GuaBasSediGuay17_FD_121794 | JGI IMG/M metagenome (GOLD analysis project Ga0180302, IMG submission 121794) | Subseafloor sediment microbial communities from Guaymas Basin, Gulf of California, Mexico - Guay17, Core 4571-4, 12-15 cm | ecosystem: Environmental > Aquatic > Marine > Hydrothermal... | reverse complement strand
ATTCTTCCTAAACTGACCAGCTCAGACGATATGAAGTCTTCTTCGATCAAAGTTGATGCCAGAAGGCCAAGTGAAGGTATGAAGGTGCTCCACATAACGATAAGGCTTCCTCTTACTCTATAGTTTTCCATCTGATTCTCTGCCAAACTACGCCCCATTGCAGCTATTAGGACAGGTATTTAAGTATTTCTGTTCGTTAGAAGCCAAAAATAGGAATATGGGGGTTATTTACGTGTAAATGCTCTGATAGTCACTACTATCGCTGGCACTAGCGAGATAACGAGGAATATGCCTCCCAGCAACTTTGTGGAGGCTATTCCTGCTATCTCAGCTATGCCTACGTCTCTCACTGTAACCGTTATGGCCGTGAATATGACCATTAAGATGCCTCCTGTAGCAAGCCCTGCTGCAAATGGGACGCCAATGCTCTCATATGTCTTGGTTCCTCCATACCTGAGAGTTAAGTACTTAGCTATAGCGGTGACGAGGTATAGTAGCCCGTATCGTGGTATCAGCAGCCCGAATAGTATCCCATAGACGCTTAATGGGAACCCTGGTGCAAAAACTCTGAGCACTATGATGGCTGCACCTAGTAGGAATCCTCCGAAGAATGAGCTTGCTCTCCAGTCTAGGAAGCTTCTTCTCATTGACCTCTCCCCTACCTCTCCCATATAGCTTGACATGAACCTCATTGTGGCCAGCGCTCCACCGAACTTGTGCATTAGAGTTACTACCAACACAAGTCCTATAGTGAACATGAAGAGAGCTCCTATGACCTGTGCAATGAACATATCTCTTGGTCTCATTCCTGTCAGGAAGGCGAACCTAAAGGTCTCCATTGAGGCAACTCCACCAGCTGCTGCGGCCTCCGTTACTATGGTGTTCCCCCAGCCTGTTATGAAGCCTATCTTGCTATTAGGGTTGTATACTCCAGTTCTGAAGAAGATCCAGTCGTAGAATGCTCTCATCTGGTAGCCGTGGGGTATCATCCAATCTCCCATACCTATGCTTCTCATATATGCGTGGAAGTAGCCCATTTGCATTAGCAGCATGATGATGGTCAGTGGAGCCGGCAACCCTATTTTCACAAATATCCCTAGCGCTATCAGGAATAGTGCTGCCATACCCAGCCACATGTACCTGTAGGGCATGGGCTCCGTCTCTTTTTCATCTGGTTGCGGCCTTGCTATCCTTGACAAGGTGTCCTTTAGGTACCTGTATGCTATGAATATCGGTACGACGCCTATTGCCAGATACAGCCCATCTCCGAGGTGCCAGTATCCTATGCCATGTGTTGCCGACTCTATCAGGTAGTCAGTGTACGTTTGGTCTGGAGTATAGCTTAACCACCCTGCCTTAACTTGTATGCTTGCTAAAATCACGTAGAAGAAGATCGATGCTATGAACGTCGTAATCTGTACCTCCAGTGGTATTAGGTAGAACCAGCATACCAGGTCTGGTGTCGCTTCAGGGAACATGAGTGCTGATCCTGGTAGGACCTTCTGCAGCCTTCCAGTAAAGTCCCTCTCTGTGCTTAACCCTTCCCATTTTACTCCCATGGCTGTAAGCAGGCTGTCTGGTAGCAGTAGCCCCCAGACAAGCCCTATGAGGAGCCCAAGCCACAGCCACTTTGCTCTTTCAGGGTGCTCCTTTGCAGCTGTTATCCTCACGACAGCAGCAGCAGCTGTTGCAACTGGGAATGGCATCCTTTCGACCTCTATCACCTGTCTTCTGAACGGTAGTATCGTGAAGACTGACAGCATGAAGAGTACTAGCCCTAATATCATGTAAAATGCTAGTGGAACAGCCCACTCCCCCCACGTAACGGGGCCTCCCTTAGCAGCTGCCTTCAATACGCTTTTACTGGCTGGAGCCATGTATGATGGCAGGAACTCAGCGTACTTTCTGAACTGTGGAGCTATGAAGATGTAGACTGTGCTTGGGAATGCAAACTGGTACCCTAAGGCTGCACAGCATGCTGTCTCTGTTATGCCATACACTACTCCATACTCCTCTGGTCTAGCCTTCCCTCCTAGCAGGCTGAATACGGCGTAAGTCACTACCATCATGGCCGCAGCTGCTTCTCCTGTCCACATGTATCCTCCTATGACGCCCATGATTATCTGCGAGATAACCCACACAAAACCCATGATCAACCCTAGCACCAGAGCTTTCGCTGTAAACGCCTTGTACACCACTTCCTCAGATGTCCCGTATACTTCTGTCTTAGTAGCCTCCTCCAATTCACCACCTCGGCGCCTCTGTCCACTAAGTCGTGTGCTTATATTCGTTGCGTCACATGCTTTAGGAAGCATTTTACACCATAGACCTTCAATTTTGCTGGGGGGTTACTGGCCTGCTATAGGGGCTCCTTCAGAAAGGGTTTGTGCACAGCCTAGCTGCTCTACAAAGCTTAAGTGCATTCTGTACTCGCTGTTCACTAGTTGCTCAAACATCCGTGGAGGAAGCCAGCTGCATCTAGGCTTTACTACAGCTATAGTTCCTAACACTGGAGTACAAGGTAACTGTTTAATACCTCTTATGGCAAACCCTCAATGGGTGTAGGGCACCAGGTGAATATGATGAGTTCAAAGAAGGAACATGTTAACGTGGTGTTGGCAGGGCATGTCGATCATGGAAAGTCTACCATGCTAGGTAGGCTGTTCTACGACATGGGTAAGGTAAAGGATCTCCCACCAGAGGAGGAGGCAGGGTCGTTCAGGTTCGCATGGCTCTGCGACAGGCTGAAGGAAGAGAGGTCAAGAGGTCTGACGATAGACCTGTTTCACGAGGCAATAGAGACACCCCACAAGTACATCACAGTGATAGACGCACCAGGCCACGCAGACTTCATTAAGAACATGATAACAGGGGCAAGCCAAGCTGATGCAGCTATCCTAGTGATATCAGCAAAGAGGGGTGAAGGTGTCCAGGAGCAGACTCGAGAGCACGCTTACCTCCTAAAGGTTCTTGGTGTGAACCAGCTGATTGTAGCCATATCTAAGATGGACACCGTAGACTACAGCAAGGAGAGGTTTGAGGAAATCAAAGAAGAGGCAATGGAGCTGCTAAGGCAGGTAGGATACCCAGTAGATAAGATACCATTCATACCAGTGTCAGGTTGGGTTGGCGACAATGTGTACAAGAGAAGCGATAAGATGCCCTGGTATGATGGGCCAACACTCTACGAGGCACTAGACACAGTGAGCACGCCGCCAAAGCCCGTCGATAAGCCCCTAAGGATACCTATACAAGATGTGTTCACCATAACTGGAGTAGGCCTAGTCCCTGTAGGTAGAGTCGTAACTGGGGTGCTAAAACCAGGCGACAAAATCATTGTGGAGCCAACTGGAGCTGTAGGAGAAGTCAGAAGCATAGAAATGCATCACAAGAGGCTAGATAAAGCTGAGCCAGGAGATAACATAGGATTTAACGTTAAGGGCATCGAAAAGAAGCTCGTGTACAGGGGCTGCGTTGTCGGTCACCCAGACAACCCGCCAACAGTAGCAGAGGAGTTCACAGCTCAAATAGTCATAACAAGACACCCAACAGCAATCTCAGTAGGGTACACGCCGGTGATACATGTCCACACAGCTCACATGGCGTCAAAGATCATAGAAATAGTAGACAAGAGAGATCCGAGAACAGGACAGGTGATAGAGAAGAACCCAAGCTTCATAAAGAAAGGTGACATTGCAATAGTGAAGTTCAGGCCAATAAGGCCTCTAGTGATCGAAAGGAGGCAAGACTTCGATCAGCTGGGGAGGTTTGCCATCAGAGACATGGGAATGACCATAGGAGCAGGAATAGTCTTGGATGTGAAGAAGGTAGAGAAAAAGAGGTAGCCACCACACTCTACTTATTTGGTGACCTCGATTGGAGGCTAAAATCAGGATAGAGCTTGTCAGCACGAACTACAAGTCACTTGAGAGAGTATGTGAGGAGATAAAGGAGGTTGCCCGGAAGTCTGGTGTAAACATAATAGGCCCAATACCCTTGCCAACAAAAAGGCTCAAAATAACAACCAGAAAGAGCCCATGTGGCGAAGGAGGGAAAACATGGGACCGCTGGGAGCTAAGAATACACAAGAGGATAATAGACATACCTTCACCAGATGAGCGATTTATGAGAAGGATAATGAGCATAACAATCCCAGAGGATGTGAGGATAGCTGTTAGACTTCCATAATGCCTAGACACTTTCTATTTTCGTTGCAAGTTGCAATAGTGTTTACTCAATTGTCTAAGCAGCCGTAGATAGCCAGGTGATGCCTGTTAATAGCACTTGCTTAATGCCCTCCTCTCGGTTTAAAGGAGCGCCGGGGGTGGGATTCGAACCCACGCGGCCACAAGGGCCACCGGCTCTCAAGGCCGGCCCTTTGTCCTCTCAGGCACCCCGGCGCTTACTTAAGTGGCAGATACTTGCTTGATCTAGTAGCTCCCTTTCCAGGTCTTCCATGTCTGACTATCTTTGTTGTTGGGGCAAATTCTCCTAGGTAGTGGCCTATCATCTCTGGTGTTATTGTAACTTCTATCCATTCCTTCCCGTTGTATATCTGGAATGTCATGCCGACCATCTCTGGAAGTATCGGCATGTCTCTTCTGTGTGTCCTTATTGGCTTCTGTATTCCTCTTTCTTGCATCCTCCTGATTTTCTCGAGAAGCTTTCTGTTCTCAGGGTGGAGTCCTCTCAGCAGAGACCTCCTTATCCTAGCTGGTAGTATCTTCACTAGCTCATCCATTGGCATCCTCCTTAACTCCTCTATGGTATATCCCTTGTAGGTCTGTGACACACTCATGCTATCACCTACCTGCACTCCAGCACTTTTATTCCTTTCCTCTAGGTTCTTCTTGTCTTCCTGAGCTTCTTTCCTCTGCCTGTCTTGCGGGCTGCTATGTGCCCAACTTTCTGCCCAGGTGGTGCTGTCCTCTTGACTGTTGTTGGTTTACCCGGTCTTCTATGAGATCCTCCTCCATGTGGGTGGCTGCATGGGTTCATGACGTTCCCCCTGACCACTGGCCACTTCGTGGCCTTGACCTTCATTGCATAGTACTTTGTCCCAGCCTTAAGGAAGGGCTTCTCCTTTCTACCTCCACATGCCACTACCCCAATGGTTGCTCTGCACTTTGAGGAGAGCACTTTCTCTCGTCCACTTGGAAGCCTTATCACAGTCGCGTCTTCTTTGTGTGCGACTACTGTAGCGTAGGCCCCTGCTGCCCTGACCAGCCTACCGCCATCTCCTGGCCTTAGCTCGATGTTACAGACTAAGACTCCCTCAGGTATGTTGCCGAGAGGTAAGATGTTTCCTATCTTTAAGCCAGCCCCCTCTCCTATCTCTATTGTATCTCCTAAGAAGACGCCTTCAGGTGGTATGTAGTAGAAGATGTCGCCGTCTGGGAGCTTGACTTTAGCTAGAGGCGCTGACCTCCCTGGCTCGTGCAGGAACTCCACCACCTGAGCTTCAACCGGCTGCTGTCTGAGCTCTGCTAGCTTAAGCGTTGTGGGATACCTTGCTGGTGCTATTTTCAGGTGTTTCCTAGACCTGAAGTTTATGCCGCCTCTACCCTTCCTCTGGACAAGTATCCTCTTGCCCACACTAATCACCCTCACAATATACCTAGCCTAGTTGCTATGTCTGATGCAGAGTACTCTGGTGCTAACTTTACATAAGCTTTTTTCAAGCCTCTAGGAGTTATCAGCGTGTTGACTTTCACCACCCTTACATCGAAGGCTTCTTCAACAGCTCTCTTAATCTGGTGCTTATTAGCCCACTTAGCCACATAGAATGTTAGCTTATTCTCCTTCTCTATAAGCCTCAGAGCCTTCTCTGTAGCCAGCGGCCTTATTAATATGTCATATGGGTTTGACTTCATTCAGCTCACCTAGAGCTTTAGCACTCCATATTGTAAGCCTACCTGGTTCTCCTCCAGGTGCTAGGTGTATCACGCTCAGGCTGCTTACAGGCTCAACTTGAACCCCCGGTATGTTCCTAGCTGCCTTCCTGAGCGGGCAGTGTGGTGTAGAGACAATGAGCAAAGGCCCGCTCACACTCTTTCTCCTTCTCCCTCTCATCTTGCCTCTACCTGCCCTCTCGTGGCTCCATCTTCTCTTACACCTCTCCAGCTCCTTTTCCAGTCCAAGCTTAGCAAGAAGCTTGTAAACTACTCTGGTTCTGTCCACTTCCTCTATCTCATCCTCGACTACTATCGGCAGCTTAATTCCCTCTGGCACCCTATGCCCTCTCTTTCTAACTAGCTCCTCACTTGCTGTTGCAGCTATCGCTGAAAGCCTCGCTATTCTCTTCTCTTTTCTGTTTATCCCCTCTGCTACCACTTTATCTGCCTTCGGTGGATGCGCTCTGAAGCCTCCCACGGTCATCGGTGCTCTGGCTGCTCTGCGAGACCCTCTTATCCTCGGCACTCTAGCTATGCCATACCCTGCACCAAGCGACTCGGCTGATGTCCTCTTTCCCGCATACTCGTCTACTCCCTTCGGCTGAAACTTAGCTGAGAGAGATGCTATATAAGCTCTCCTAATGATATCAAATCTCACTGGCATTTCGAATACCTGAGGTAGCTCCACTTCTCCCTTCTTCTCTCCCTCAATGGAGTAGAGCGGAACCTGTTTACTCACCTCAACCACCTACAAGTGGAGTCCATGTTATCCTGTACCTGGCCTCATAGGGGAGTGGTGAAATTCTGATTGGATATCTCATCAGCGTGAACCTCTTAACAGGTCCCGGTGTGCTTCCCTTGATGACGACGTACTGTGTCCTTATAATCCCATACTTGTGGAATCCTCCTTTTGGGGTTATATCCTCTCCATTTAGCCCTATCTCTAGTATCCTCTTGTTGTACTCTGTTCTCTTGAAGTAGCCCAGCTGCCCAGGCCTAGGAACAGTCCAGCACACCTTAGCTGGATGCCTAGAGCCTAAGCTCCCTACTTCTCTCCTCCTCTTGCCTGCCTTATGTGGAAGCCTCTTAACTCCAAACCTCTTGATCACTCCCTGGAATCCCTTGCCCTTAGTAACTGCAGTTACATCCACAAACTGTCCTTTAGTAAAGACCTCCTGGACAAAGAGTGGGTAGCCTAGTCTCTGTCTCATGTACTTTACTCTGTCACTCATGCTTCCTCCCTTAACTGGAATTTCAAGTATCTCCGGCGCCTTTTTCGGTACACCTGTCACCAGCCTTGGTAGTGTGCAGACTATAGCTCGTAGCTCCGCTATCTGATCTGCTTCGCTTTCAAGCTTATCAAACACCTTCTCAGGCAGGGCTCTTCTCAGCTCCTTGGGCACTGTTATTCTCCTGGATAGGTCTCTCATGAAGAGGTCGGGCTTGTCTCTGTAGGTTTTGAGGCTGCTTAGCAGCCTTTTGTATGTCTCATCATCTATGCTGTCTGGTAGCTTTTCCTTCTCAATCTCAAACCTTGGATTGAGGTTCATCGCTGTAGCCATGTGCTGGAGCCCATATACCGTCTTAGTGTATGCTCTAACCCCCAGTAGCATGACTGGAGGTGTCTCTATGATGGTCACTGGAGTGAATACTTCTCTGCCAAATAACGGGCTTCCTGGCCTATCCTCCACTACCATAAAGTGCATCATGCCTACTTTGTACCCTGGGAAGGCGATGAGTCGTGGTGGTCCATCGACTTCAGGCCAAGACCTAAACCTAGCTATTTCAGTAGAGGCCCTCTTCCTGGGGTAGAACTGCAGGGACCCTCTTCTAGGCATTTTCCAGCACCAGACTTCCCTATGTACCTGGTATCAAAGCTAGGAATCACCTAGCCTACCACCTATTTAAAGGCTACATCAACTTGCAGAGGCTTTGGAGCCAGCTCCCTGCACCTGCAGCTTCTTTCTTCAGGCAGCAGCTCTACCGTCCTAAGGATAAGCCTCTTAACGTTATCTATCCTCTTGGAGAAGACCTCTGCAACCTCTCCGTGGCTTAGTTCTCTCCCAGTTATTCCTGCAGCCATATTTGTGACCACGCAAATAGGCATGTAGCAGAGCCCCAGCTCCCTAGCTAGTGTAGCCTCAGTTGCCATGGTCATCCCAACTAGATCTCCCCCAACTGCTTTCATTGCCCTGATCTCAGCTGGCGTCTCAAACCTACTTCCCTCAGTGCAGCAGTAAACCCCTCCCTCTCTGATGCTCTCACCGGCTTCTTCTGCGGCTTTAGCAGCGGCAGCTCTCAGCTCAGGGCAGAAAATATATGGTGTGCATGTAGCATGTCTGACCCAGCGACCAAGCTCCTTAAGAGGGACTTTTCCATCAAAGTATGTGGGTATCCTTTTTTTAGTGCAGTCTATCATGTCTGATGGGAGAACTATATCTCCAACCTTTAGCTCTGTGTTTATCGCTCCAACGGCGTTTGTGGCGATTATTCTCTCAACTCCTAGCCTGAAGAGAGCTAACATATTGCCCTCATAGTTAACTCTAAATGGGGGTACTTCATGTCTAGCTCCATGCCTGCTTATGAAGTAAACCTCCCTCCCCTTATGCTCCACTACCCTGACCCTGACAGCCCCGTACTCTGTTATTACAGCGATGCTTCTTCCGCCTAGCAGCTTGTAAAAGCCACTTCCTCCTATAACACCTATCTTCAAGGGCACACCCTAAAGCTTCTCAGCCATGTACTCTACTAGCTCAACTAGCCTCGTAGTATATCCCCACTCGTTATCATACCAGCCCAGGATCTTAGCTAGATTTCCTCGTCTCCCCAGCACATACGTGCTTACTCCATCTATTATACATGAGTAAGGCGTCCCAATTATATCCGATGAAACTATCAGATCCTCTGTGTACCCCAGTATCCCAGCTAGCTCCTCTTCCGAGGCTCTCCTATACTCGCCATTGATCTCCTCTCTGGTAGTCTCCTCCTTTAGTTCGACAACCAAGTCTGTTATCGACCCATTGGGGACAGGCACTCTTAGCGCTATCCCAGTCAGTTTCCCTGCTAGCTCTGGTATTACTAGGCCTATAGCCTCAGCTGCCCCTGTTGTGGTAGGGACTATGGAGAGAGCTGCTGCCCTAGCTCTCCTCAGGTCTCTGTGAGGGAGGTCAAGAAGCCTCTGGTCGTTTGTGTAAGCATGGCATGTGGTCATCATTCCCCTCTCTATGCCAAACCTGTCATTCAAGACCTTGACCATGACAGCCAAGCAGTTCGTTGTACAGGAAGCCATAGATATTATCTTATGCTTGGCTGGATCGTATCTCTCGAGATTTACTCCAGGGACAACAGTGACATCTGGGTTCTTAGCTGGAGCTGAGATCAGGACCTTCCTTGCTCCAGCTTCTAAGTGCCTTGCAGCCTTATCTCTCTCTCTAAACCTACCTGTAGACTCCACAACTATATCCACACCATACTCTCTCCACGGTATCTTAGCTGGATCGCTCTCAGATAGCACTACAAGCCTTCTCCCATCAACCTCTATCTCTCTGTCACTCCACTTGACATCTGCCTTAAGAACCCCATGCACTGAGTCATACTTTAGCAGATGTGCTAGCGTTCTAGCGTCTGTTAAGTCGTTAACTGCAACCACCTCGACCTTGTTCCAGAACTCTGGCCTGCTAAGGGCTATTCTGAAGAATGCCCTACCTATTCTGCCGAACCCGTTGATGCCTACCTTAACTGTCATGTTCCCCTCCGCATGCCATAAGCACAATTTAATAATAGCTTATAGCCCATCCCACTAGAGCACGCCAGCTCTTCTCATCTACACTCGACAAGTTTATTAACTACATCAAGCATACCATACCTAGACTTGATGTAAGCACCTTACCTACCTTCAAGCTCATCCTAACCAGCTATTGGGGGGATAACATGGCTCTTGCAACCCTAGGAGGCCAGCCTGTCCTAATTCTTAAGGAGGGTACACAGAGAACTAGAGGCGAGGAAGCGAGGCGACTGAATATAATGGCCGCCAGAGCAGTAGCTGAAGCCATAAGAACAACCCTAGGCCCTAAGGGAATGGACAAGATGATCGTAGACACCCTAGGTGACATAACGATATCCAATGACGGCGCTACCATATTAGATGAGATGGAAGTAAGACATCCTGCAGCAAAGATGATGGTGGACCTAGCTAAGGCACAGGACCATGAAGTTGGTGACGGCACAACGACCACAGTGGTCATAGCAGGAGCACTACTAGCTGAAGCAGATAGGCTGCTAAGAAAAGACGTGCACCCGATGGTCATAGTAAATGGGTTCAAGAGGGGAGTAGAGGAGGCAAAAAGGGTCCTAGATGAGATATCCGAGAAAATCGACGTCAAAAATGATGAGATACTGGTAAGAGCGGCGGAAACAGCCATGAGAAGCAAGGCAATAGCAGGTGAGCGAAGGTACCTAGCTGAGATAGCAGTCAAAGCAGTCAAGAGGGTGGCAGAGGAAAGAGACGGAAAGTACTTCATAGACATAGACAGGGTTAAGATACTGAAGAAGCAGGGCAAAAGCCTAAGGGAGACAGAGTACGTAGAGGGCATAGTGATAGACAAGGAAGTAGTCCACAGCGGGATGCCAAAGAGGATAAAGGAAGCCAAGATAGCCTTGCTAGGGTGCCCGCTAGAGATAGAGAAGACGGAGTTTAGTGCTGAAGTAAGGATAACAGACCCAGAGCAGATGATGAGGTTCATAGAAGAGGAAACTAACATCCTAAAGGACATGGTTGACAAGATTAGGTCGGTTGGAGCAAATGTGGTCTTCTGCCAGAAAGGCATAGACGAGATAGCACAGCACTTTCTAGCGAAGTACGGCATACTAGCAGTAAGGAGAATCAGCAGTAAGGATATGGAGAAGCTAGCCAAAGCAACAGGCGGCAGGATAGTCACAAGCCTAGAGGATCTCAAGCCAGAAAGCCTAGGATATGCAGAGCTTGTAGAAGAGAGGAAGATAGGAGAGGATAAAATGGTTTACGTAGAGGGCTGCAAGGATCCAAGAGCAGTCACAGTAGTCCTGAGAGGAGGAGCTGAGCTCCTGGTAGAAGAGGCTGAAAGAGGTTTTCACGACGCCCTATGTGTAGCCAAGACCCTCCTAGAGGATCCAAGGATAGTCTACGGTGGAGGAGCAGTCGAGATGAAGGTTGCGACAGCCGTAAGGGAGTATGCTGCAAAAATGGGCGGTAAGGAAAGGCTTGCAGTAGAGGCTTTTGCAGACGCAATCGAGAGCATACCAAGTGCACTAGCTCAGAACGCTGGAATGGATCCAGTAGAAACCATACTGGATCTCAGAGCAAAGCACGAGAAAGAAGGTGGATGGTGGGGAGTCAACGTACTAGAGAGCAAGATATCAGATATGAAGGAGCTGAATGTAATAGAGCCGACCAAAGTGAAGCTGAACGCCATAGTAGCAGCAGCTGAAACAGCACAGACGATAATAAGGATAGATGATGTGATAGCAGCCAAACCATTCGAGAAAGAGGAGAAGAAGGAGGGCAAAGAAGAGGAGGAGAAGCCTGAAAGCGAGTTCAGCAGCGAGTTCTAGGGTTACGCTTGAAGAAACCTAACATAGTTGACATCATAATCCTACTCTTCGTCCTTTCCCTACCAATTTTTATCTTAGCTAGAAAGTACTCCCCGCGAGAGGAGGCTCGTGAGTTCTCTGGGCTCGACATAATCAGGGTCTGTGAGGAGTACAACAGGATATCTGCAAAGGGATATGTTGTAGTAGCGAGAGTAGAAGGGAAGTGGACCTTCAACTCGACACCAGTTACCATAGAGGGTGTCGTAGTAAAAGCCGACAAGGCAAGGCTTTACATCGCTAAGAACAGCCTCCTGCTGTCGATAGGAGGTCCGATGGCAGATGTAGAGCACATAGCAGCATCCAAAATAACACTGCTTCCTCAGTCAAGGTCAGTCATAGTATTAAGGACAAAGCCGCTTAAAGCTAGTAGCTTAGAGGAGTTTTCCTCAGTAGTCTACAGTATAGCAGAGTCTGCAGCAGGAGAATATGGTGTAGCAACCATAAGAGTAGCTGGTAGACTGCTCCTGAGATGCAATATGTCACGAGGAAGCCCGGTATTCCAGAAGATCTGGCTTGACACCATATCTAGAATCAAGTTCGGGATAGTGTACCTCATATTAGAAGAAGGCTATCTTGAACTTAGCCTATATGGAGCGGGCTGGAGGCCTGAGGACCTCTCAGTCTTCACCTCGATACTCTCACAGAACGGAGTTGCTGTTGATGCAGTCATAACACCATCTCTAACCATAATGGTTGGAACTGAAAGGAGCTTAGCTGAGCCAGGCGCAGAGAAGTCTGTGAAGGCAAACTTAGCAAAGCTAGTACACTTGATTGAAACTGAGAAAGTAACAATATCCCCCTATCCATAGGTGTCCGTGGTTGTGGGCTTATTTGTCAAGGAAGTACAGAAGCAGCCTAACCAGAAGGCTAGCTGATAGGGCATCTACTGCGATAAAGAGGGCTGTAAGGGGGAGCCTGATAGTAAACTCAGCTCTCCGCATGAAGCTGCCTACACCAGCTCTCGGCTTGAGCAGCTCTAAGACGATCCAGCTTGCCAGCAAATTAAGCGCTTCTGTCTGGTTAAGGCTTGATTCTCGTCTACTTGCCTTAGGTAGGCGCCTAGATAGCATCTTAGACGATTCTATGGCGTTTAAGGCCATAATTAGGTCCCCAGCCATACTCCTGATGCTCCTCTTCCTGTACTTTGCCTCATCAAGAGCGGTGGTTTCAGCTAGAACTCTAGTAGTTCTCCTAACCTCAATGCTTGCATATCTAGTTGGTGTTATAGCTGGTAGGCTAGAGTGCTCCAAGTCTAAGATCACTGTTGCAGAGAGCTCTGCTCCACTATACGTCGGTGGTGTAATGTACTTGCTTGGAGTAGTTTTTCTTGCTAAGCAGCTCACCTCCATTGGCGGCCTTCCTATTCTAAGTGAAGAGCTGCGTAGGAAGCTCGTTTGCTCCCTGACGTATGTAGCATGGAGCATAGCTCCTGCCTCAGTTATCATATCTCCATGGATACATTCTGGGAGGTCTAGCGTAGACAGGCTGAAGTTCCTTGTCTTCTCATCTATATCCGTTGCTATGGTGGCTTTACTGGGGTATAGGACGAGTACAATAGCTGCAATACTGGGTTTAGCTCTATATGCCTTCTACACGAGGCTAGCTACCTCACTTGACCTTCTGCTGACTTTCATAGCTGTATTAGGAGCTTACATTGGGATTGGTGTTGTGAGATATGAGCTGAGAGGGTTGATAGACCCATTTTACACGGCCCTTTCAAGACCAACTTTAACTGTGAGCAATTTTGACATTCTTATGCAGAAATACGGTTTTGCTCCTCTCTCACATGGCTTCATACACATCTCAGCCTTCACCTCTGCACTCCCTTTCCTACCTGGCTCCAAGATAGGACCTAGGAGGATAATAGGGTCTCTAGTTGGTGTGAGGGGAGAGGTCTCGACTACAGCTACAGTATTCGCGCCTCTTATCCTGGACTTCGGCCTTCTGGGCTGCATTCTAGCTTCACTGCTATGTGGATTTGTGATTTCACTGCTATTCTACTCAAGGAGTGAAAGCGAGCTTGCTGACAGAGTCAAATACAGCCTCTATTGTGTGCTCATAATGTACCTGGCGCCCTCGATTGAAAGTGGTCTACTAGACTTCAATGTCTATGTCTACATGGGGATAGCTTTAATGCTGTACTTTCTCATCTCACAGCCTTCTCAGAGCTCCACTCTTTAATGGGCTAGGCCCAAGCTTCCTTATCTGCTCAGTGAACTCCTTGACTATCTCGGCGAATCTCCCCCCCTCTGCTGCTGAAATCCACTCAAGTCTGAGTCTCTCTGGCTCAATGCCCATCTCCCTCAGCAGCCTTCTCAAGAGCAGGAATCTCCTAAGAGCCATGTAGTTCCCACGCAAGTAGTGGCAGTCTCCCGGGTGGCAGCCACCGATGAGTACTCCATCAGCCCCATTCTTAAACGCCTCCAATATGAACTCTGGACTCACCCTTCCACTGCACATCACTCTTATCAGCCTAATAGAAGGTGGATATTGTACTCTACTGGTTCCAGCTAGATCTGCTCCTGCATAGGTACACCAGTTACATGTGAAGCCTATTATCAGAGGCTTAAACTCCTTCATTTTACCACCTTCCCACTGTTAGCGCTCTTATCTGAGCTAGTATCTGAGTGTCGGTAAAGTGCTTCATTGTTATGGCACCAGATGGGCAAGCTCCGCTACAGGCACCACACCCCTGGCATATGGCCTCATGTACCCTGGCTTTAGCTCCCCTCTCGGTTTCAACGACCGCTATAGCCCCATACGCGCATATGCTCTCACATATCCTGCAGCCGCCACAGAGCTCTTCGTTCACCTGGGCAGTTATAGGCTCCACCACTACTTTCCCTGCTGACAGTGGTATGGAGGCCTGCGCTGCTGCTGCGCTAGCTTGAGCAACCGTATCTGGTATGTCCTTAGGCCCTTGTGCTGTCCCACACAGGTATATCCCTGGGACATGTGTTTCAACAGGTCTAAGCTTAGGGTGGGCTTCCAGGAAGAAGCCATCCGGGCTCCTAGATATCTTTAGCGCTTTCTGCAGGTGTTCAGCATCTGATGGCGGAGTTAGCCCTGCAGCTAACACAACCATGTCAAATTCCATCTCAACTATCTCTCCTGAAAGAGTATCCTCACACCTAACCACCAGGTTGTGTGTATCTGGGTTCTCAAGTACCTTAGAGACTCTCCCTCTTATGAATCGGACCCCCTCCTCCTGAACTCTCCTATAGAACTCCTCATACCCCTTACCAAAGCTCCTCAAATCCATGTAGAACACTACAACCTCAGTACTCGGAGACTTCTCCTTAAGCTGATGTGCATGCTTTAGGGTAGCCATGCAGCATATCCTAGAGCAGTACTCCCTGGCGCTCACATTCCTAGACCCTACACACTGTATGAAGGCAACTCTCCTCGGAGGCCTACCGTCAGACGGCCTCAGGACTACTCCACCAGTTGGACCTGCTGCGTTAACAAGCCGCTCGAACTCAAGGTTTGTTATTACGTTTGGGTATCTTCCGTATCCGTATTCTCTTGCTTTTGTTGGGTCGTATAGGTCGAATCCTGTTGCTACTATTATGGCACCTACATCGAGCTCAACCTCCTCAGGCTTCATATT
>Ga0180302_10000714_pt1 | contig 15147 bp, 12 predicted proteins | sample GuaBasSediGuay17_FD_121794 | JGI IMG/M metagenome (GOLD analysis project Ga0180302, IMG submission 121794) | Subseafloor sediment microbial communities from Guaymas Basin, Gulf of California, Mexico - Guay17, Core 4571-4, 12-15 cm | ecosystem: Environmental > Aquatic > Marine > Hydrothermal... | reverse complement strand
GCATCTATTTATCTTCAACCAAGAAGTTTAAAAAGCCTAAGTGCTCACAATTATCAGTCTGTCTATGTCGTTCTCTTTTTAGAATCTTTATATTTGATAGAAATTTTCATTGTTTTTAGTCCCATAAGAAAAATTCTAATAAAGATCATTGACAGCAAAACCAGGAGTGCATTCACTTAAAGAAAACAGATATTTCTTTTATGTTAAATAAGGCTTTAAGCTTTCTTTTCAACTGAGACGCTGACTCAGTAGTTTTCAAAACATAAGTATTAATATCATGAGTGAAAATGTCTTAGAACATGAAAATAGGAATTTCAACTTGGAGTCTAGGAAAAAATACACTTGAAGCTCTTAACTTAATTAGTGAAACTGAAATCAAGTACATAGAGTTATGGTACTACAATGATTTAACAAATTCTGAGAAGATAATCTCTGAGTTTGCAAGCTCACATAACATGGTCTTCTGGTCTCTTCATGCTCCTTTTGGCAAGGAATTAGATATATCTCACTTAGATTCAAGTCTTAGAAAGCTAGCAGTAAAAGAGATATTAAAGTCTATGAAAATCGCTTATCACTACGGTTGTGAGTGTCTGATAATCCATCCAAGCTCTAACTTTTATGATAATGTTGAACAGTATGAAAATTCTAAGAGGTCATTAATAGAGTCGCTAAGTGAGCTAGAACACTACGCTCTCGACTTAGATATCCGAATTTTAGTAGAAAACATGCTATCGAAACCCGGTCTCTATAGAGTAGGTATACTAGTAAAAGAACTACGAGAGATAATAGAGGAGGGGGGTTTTGAAGCTGTTGGAATATGCTTAGATACAGGACATTCGAATTACAATGGCTTAAGTCCTAGCGAAGAGGCATTGATTGCTGGAGATCTATTGGGCTCTATCCATTTAAATGACAATGATGGAACTTCGGATAGCCATAAAGTTCCAGGAGAAGGAACAATCAACTGGGAGAAGTTTACTGAGGCTTTACGTAAATTAAAGTACCAAAATGTAATAGTACTAGAAGTTCATGGCGGCATGGATCCTATATCTGTACTTAGGAGGTCAGTTAATGCCGTAACGAGAATCTTCGGGTTTTAGTTAGTGGTGTTATAGTAAAACCAAAGCTATGCTTATATCATTTAACGAGAGTATAACCTTTGGTGATAAGCATTAGCCTTAGGAGAATTCAAGTTAAGGAGATAATGACGAAGAGAATAATAACCATAGACTCTAGTAGAACTGTATATGAGGCAGCAAAGAAAATGGCTAGAGCTAGAGTTAGTACTATAATTGTCATAGAAAAAGGCTCACCAGTAGGCATAATAACTGATTCTGATATAATAAAGAAGGTAGTAGCTAAAGACTGCAAACCTTCAAAGGTTAAGGTTAGAGACATAATGAGTTATCCAATAATCTATGTCACTCCTGAGGCAGACTTAGAAGAAGTTAAAGATGTAATGATTAAACGTAAGATAAGACGATTACCAGTAATATCAAACGGTAAATTAGTTGGTATAGTAACAGCTTCAGATATAGCAAGACTATGTCCTGAGATTCTATATTTAGTAAAGCCGAGAACTGTAGAGCGGGTCATAGGAGAACCAGTCACAGGAATATGTGAAAGGTGTTATAACTACTCAGATGATTTAAGATTTGTTGACGGACGGTGGTTATGTGCTGAGTGCAGAGAGGATCTAGGACTAGCTTAAGTATTGACCAATAACATCATAGCTCTTTACTCTCTTTGAGCAAATAGAATATAAATATTAATCTTAAAAAGAGTAAGCTAGGCACCGTTTTCGTATATCTTACCCTGCCTTAAAGTGAAACTTAGAGAAGCTTTGGGCTACCTTACTGATTTTTACATATTCTTGAACGATGCCTTTCTTACCCGGAAAAATTTATTTTTTACTACACGATATGAGTTTTGGTGACGATTATTGCTAAACAGAAAGTCAAACCTAGAGCTGATCCAAGAAAAATAAGCTTCCTTAAAGAGATCGAAGAAAAATGGCAAAAAAGATGGCGTGATGCAAAAATTTTCGAAGCTGATCCTGATGAGAGACCAAAATTCTTTGTTACTTTTCCTTACCCCTACATAAATGCATATCCCCACTTAGGCTCTGCATATACTGTATTGAGAGTTGATATCATAGCCAGATATAAGCGAATGAAAGGATTTAACGTACTCTTTCCTCAAGGATGGCATGCAACAGGAGGTCCCATAGTCGCAGCTGCTCTTCGAGTTAGTGAAGGAGATCAGAAGCAAATCAATATATTAAAAATGATGGGAATTCCTGACGATGAAATACCTAAATTTAAAGATCCGAAGCATTGGGTGGAGTTTTTCAAAGAGGCTTGGAAAAGAGATTTTCAGAGGTATGGACTTTCTATTGATTGGAGAAGGGAATTTTTCACCACATTTCTAAACCCCCCTTATAACAAGTTCATTCAATGGCAGTATAGAAAGCTTAGAGAAAAGGGACTTATAGTCAAGGGAACTCATCCAGTGGTATGGTGTCCAAAGGAGCAAAAAGTAGTTGGGGATCATGATAGACCTGATGAGTATGTCGGTATAGGTCCTGAGGAAGTAGTTATAATTAAGTTTAAGGGAGAGGATGGATTGATATATCCATGTCTCACTTATAGACCTGAAACAGTTTATGGTGCCGTGAACATTTGGGTAAATCCGGTTGCTGAGTATATAATAGCTAATGTTGATGGAGAACCCTGGATTATTACTCGCTGTGCTGTAGAAGAACTAAAGGATCAGGACCATAAGGTCATTGAGAAGAACACAGTTAAGGGTAGTGAACTCATTGGTCGTCAAGTCAAAAATCCTGTAACTGGGTGGAGTATTCCTATTCTTCCAGCTACTTTCATCGATCCCGATCTAGGAACTGGAGTGGTAATGTCAGTTCCAGCTCATGCTCCCTATGACTATGTTGCACTTGAAGATTTAAAGAGAAATCCAAAAATTCTTGAAAAGCACGGCATAGATTGTTCAATTCTTAATAACGTTAAACCCGTTAGTATTATAAAACTCAAAGGTTATGGCGATTATCCTGCAATTAAAGTAGTCAAGGACATGGGTATATCTAGCCAAAGTGAGATCGAAAAACTTGAAAGAGCTACAAAAATTGTGTACACTAAGGAATATCACCAAGGAATATTAAAGGAAGTCTTTGGGAAGTGGGCGGGTAAGATAGTCTGTGAAGTTAAAGAGGAAATAATATCTACATTTGTTAACAATGGAATTGCAATTAGACATTATACATTACCGTCAAAAGTTTATTGTAGATGTGGAAGCAAGACACACGTAAAGATAGTCAAAAACCAATGGTTCCTTAAATATAGCGATTTAGAGTGGAAGAGAAAAGCTCATGAGTGTATAGATAGTATGAATTTCATTCCCGAAACTTTAAGAGAGTTTTTCCACAAACAAGTTGATTGGTATAAGGATTGGGCTTGTACTCATAGAGGAGAACTCGGAACCCCACTTCCTTGGGACCCTGAATGGGTTCTTGAATCTTTGAGTGATTCAACAATTTACATGGCTTACTATACCATATCCAAGTACTTACAGAGACCGAATATGTATGGTATTAATTGGGAAAAGCTAGATGATAGTTTCTTTGACTACGTTTTCTTAGGAATAGGGGATGTAAATGAAGTTTCTAAGAAAACAGGTATTTCAGTGGATTTACTCATGAAGATGAGAAAAGAGTTCTTATACTGGTATCCAGTAGACTTAAGAGTTTCAGGCAAGGATCTACTTCCTAATCACTTGGTATTCTTCATAATGCATCACGTAGCTATATTCCCTAGGAAGTGCTGGCCCAGAGGAATAGGAATCAACGGATGGATATTAGTCAGTGGAAGAAAAATGGCAAAAAGCCTTGGCAACTTTATAATGCTTAAAGAGGCTCTTGAATGGTGGGGCGCTGATGCAACAAGATTTGCTGAAGCTTATGCTGGTGAGTCAGGACTTGATGATGCCAATTTCGAGCCTGAGATCGCTGATAGAGCTATTGAAATTCTCTATAACTGGTATACGTTTGCTATAGAAAACTATGGAAAAGGGAGAGAAGAATGGAAACCTATCGATGATTGGTTCCATAGCATACTTTATAAAACCATAAAAGAAGTAGAAGAGGAAATGGAGAAATTGAATTTCAAAACAGCTTTAGTTAAGGGATACTTTAACTTGCAAAATGCTTACAAATGGTACTTAAGAAGGTGCAATGGAGTTCCCAACAAAGAGTTGTTAAAGAAGTTCATAGAATTCCAGACATTGATATTAGCTCCTATCACGCCACACATAGCTGAGGAAATTTGGGAGAAGATAGGTAAACGTGGATTTATAAGTTTAGCTAAGTGGCCTGAAGTTGAGGAGGAAAAGATATTGCTAGAAATAGAGAGAGGAGAGGAAATCATTAAAGCATTACTTGAAGATGCTAGTGAAGTTATTAGGCTTCTTAAGAAAAAGCCAAAGACTATGAAGATAATCTTAGCCAGCTCATGGAAGTATGAATTCATGAAAAGAGTTGAAGAGAAAGTTAAGAAAGGAGCAAAGGTTAGTGATGCTTTGAGGGAAACGTTCAAAGAAGTTAGGATTCCTGATAAAAGATTAATGGGAAGCATAGCAAGCATAATAACTAAGAGAACTGACATACTTAACTTGTTAGTTTCTCCTGAGTACGAAAGAAAAGTAATTATGGATGCTTCGGATTTCATAAAAAGAGAATTAAACCTTGAAAACGTATATATAGAAAAGGAAGAAGAGTCGCATGAGCCTAAAGCAAAGCAAGCATTACCTGCTAGACCTGTAATAATAATCGAGTAAAGTAGCACTTATCTTCAGACTTATATGTCTTTTTTAACATAAGTTATCCTCCCTACTGAGAGTTTAAATACTTCAATGAAATTACTTCTAACTAGTATGTCTGCAAGAAAAGTCTGGAACATTATTAAGGACAGAGTTAATATCAGCGAAGAGGAGTTTTATAGAATGGTTCGTGAAACTTTAGAAAAAGTTCCAATAATTAACGAGGAAGCGGCAGCAATAATGGTTGCAGAGAGGTTAGGTATTAGTGCTGAGGAAATACTCTTCCCTCCTATAATAGGGAGAATTTTAGAAATAGGACCTATTAGAAAAACCAGAAGTGGAGCGCCTTACAGAGTTTTTACTTTAGTTAATGAAAAAGAGCTTAGAACATGTGTAGCCTTTGGAGAAGAACACGTCTCTAAACTAGAAGAATTAATGGAAAGAGTAGTTAAAATATCACGATACATATTAGTCAGAACACCACTAGGTCCACTAACTAGAGTTACTGAAGCTTCTCAACTTGAGCCTTTAGAAGATGATGTACTACCACCAGTATATAAATTGGAACCAGCTAAATGCCGCTCGTTAGAGGAATTAAAGGGAATAAGGGGACAAAGAGTAGTTAGAGGACTAGTAATAATTGATCAAACAACTGAGATAGCTGTATGTCCTTACTGTGGAAGCGTTGTAACTCTTTCTGAAGAGGGATGGTCTTGCTCTGTTCATGGGACAGTTGAACCTGAGATAAGAAAGGTTCATAGATTTCAAATATCTGATCGAAGTGGTATGTATCCAGCAACTTATTACGGAGATGTGAAGGATGCTAAAGGAAAAATCATAACCTTTAAGGGAATGTTCATAGGAGAAGAAATACATATTTCTAAAATTTATCATATAGCAGATATCACAGAGTTTACTACCATGTAGTAGTGTGAATTGAACAAAGCCTTTAAATCCTTGTGTGAAGTATACCTTTTTGGTCGAGAATGATAGAGCGGGGGTGCCCGAGCCAGGTCAAAGAGCCCTTCAAATGGGCTCGTCTATAGGGGCGGGACTCAGGATTCAGTCTCTTAGGGCTGGATGAGAACTCCCGTGGCGAAGGCCTGCGCGGGTTCAAATCCCGCCCCCCGCACTAAAGGTTCCTGATTTCTTGCATAACATTACAATAGTAAAACAAAGAAGTATACATTAAACTAATTTTTATAAGTATTATGCTAGTATTAACATTCTATAGTGAGTTTAATAATCGTTCTTTGACAAAACTCAAAGTTAAAAGAGTAAAGAGCTAGGTATCTTTAATGAGTGGTGATGACTTTGACTATAAACGTTGGAGTGATTGGAGTAGGTGGTATGGGAGAATTGTTTATAAGATACTTTATTGAAAGTGGAAGAGCCAAGGTTATAGCTATAGCTGATATAGATAAAAAGAGGCTCATAGAAATATCATCTAAATACAAAATTGAAAAGATGTTTACTGATTGGACCAAACTAACTGAAATGACTGACCTTGATGCAGTAGCTATTTGTACTCCTCCTAAATTTCATAAGGAACAAACTATACTAGCATTAGAGAACGGAAAGCATGTAATATGTGAAAAACCACCTGCTATGAATGCTAAAGAGGCTCTTGAAATGGCTAAAACATCTAAGAAATGTGGAAGGGTTTTAGTTTATGGATATCAATGTAGGTTTTCAATGCATTCAAAGTACATTAAAGAACTAGTGGATAGAGGTTATTTAGGTGATATATATCGAATGAGAGTTCATTACCTGAGAAGAAGTGGAGCCCCTCGTGGCTGGTTTAGAATAAAAGATATTGCTAGAGGAGGACCGCTTATTGATTGTGCAATTCATTACATAGATTTAGCTTGGTGGATCTCTGGAAGACCTAAGCCAGTTACAGCTTTTGGTGTAACTTACAATTTGCTAGGGAAATATGAGGTTGAAGATACCGCCATAGGAATAGTGATTTTTTCTAATGGGTCTAATATGATAATAGAGGCTTCTTGGCTTCAGAACTGGCATAATGAGCATAGAATATTATTGTATGGAACCGAGGGGGGTGCTCAAGTTTTCCCTGAGGCAGAGGTATATAAGAAAATCGGAGAGCACTTTGCTACTATAAAGCCGGATATAAAAGATATCAATACACAGAAGGCTAAGATTATCCACTTCCTCGATGTAATTGAAAAGGACATAGAACCTATACCTAGTGCTGATGATGGAGTAGTAATAATGAAGATGATAGATGCTATCTATGAATCGGCAGTTAGGGGTACATCTGTTAACATAAGTTAATTAAGAAGCTTAGAAGAGCGTAACGATTTTTCTGCCTTTACCTGAATTAGTTAGAAGAATAGCCTAAACTTTCTTACATACTTCCCTCTTATGGGTATTTGAGTTCCACATTTGGGACACTTATTACCCTCTTTCAATCTATAGCTAATTATTCTCCAGTTTATTCTCTTTATTACCGGATAGTTGCAATTAGGACAGTAAGTATGTTCTCCTTTATGTCCAAATACATTTCCTACATAAGGGTATTTTATACCAACTTCTTTAGCTATCTTGTAAGCCATTTCTAACTTAGAGATATCAGTTGGTGGATTTGTGAATTCATAAGCAGGAAAATATCTTGTAAAGTGTATTGGAACTTCAGTCCCTAGCTCCTTGCAATGCCTCTCGATGACTTCACGGATGATGCTCTCATCATCGTTAACTTCGGTGATTATCAAGAAGACTACCTCAACATGAATTCCCATCTTAAGAGCTTCTCTAGCATTTCTCCAAACTACATCCACCGAAACTCCGCCTAAATAATCCTCATAGACATCTTGCGTTCCTTTGATATCTACCTTGAGACCATCCATTCCAGCCTTATAAAGTTCTTTAAGAGCCTCTAATGTCATGTAGCCATTTGATACGAAACATGCATAAAGTCCTCTATTCTGTCCTTTCCTAAATACATCTAGGCTATATTCAAATAGTAAAGTGGGTTCATTAAAGCTAACACACAATCCTTCATCTCCATGTTTCAGTGCAGTATTAACTACAGTTTCAGGAGATACATAAGATGCATACTCTGGATTGGGTATTGTTTTAGACATGGTCCAATTTTGGCACCAAGGACAAATAAAATTGCAAGACCATGTAGAGAATGTTAGGGCAGTACTGCCAGGCCAATAGTGAAAAAACGGTTTTATTTCAATAGGTCTGCTTTCTACAGCACTAAGGTCTCCATAAACTAGTGTGTAGAGCTTACCATCAATGTTAATCTTTGTACCACAAAAACCTCTCCTCCCTAACGGAATGATACATCTACGTTCACATACATTACATTTGACTTTATCTCCCTTAAGCTTTTCATAAAGTTTAGATTCGACTACATTTGGTAGGGAAACCAGTTCACTAGCTTTCATACTTATCTCATGTTGTTTAATCTTAGTAAACCATATTAGACTTGGCTCCCCATTCGTAGCAATCTCCTCTAAATGTATTTAAAAAGTAAAACTACTTATTATTTGGTGATCACATGAAAATAGGAATCTTCACTGTATTATATAACGATCAACCTTTAGAAAAAGTTCTTAAATACATCTCCTCTATTGGTTACGAAGCTGTTGAACTTGCTGCTTGGAAAGCTAGCGCACATCTTAATATAGACAAAATATTGAGCGGAGGGGCGGGAGAGTACAAGAAGTTAATTGAGAAGTTTGGACTAATGATTTCAGCCATCAGTAATCACCTAGAGGGACAACTTATACTAGGCCCTCATGATTCTAGCACTGATGAGTGGTACAAAGGAACTCCAGAGGAAAAGGTGAAGTATGGAGTTGAAAGAATGAAGAAGACAGTTGAGGCAGCTGCACAACTTGAAGTGCCTGTAGTAAATACATTTGCTGGTTGTCCTAATTGGTCAGCTTGGTACATATTTCCTCCAGCTTATGAAAAGATATGGGAGAGCTACTATGATTTGTTTAAAGAAAGATGGTTACCTATTCTTGATCATGCTAAGGATCATGGAGTTAAAATAGCTTTTGAAACTCATCCTCAGGAGCTTAACTACAATCTAGAAACAGCCAAAAAATTACTTGAAATTTCAGGAGAACATGCAGCTCTAGGTTTCAACTATGATCCGAGCCACTTCGTATGGCAACAAATGGATCCAGTGATATTCATCTATGAGTTAGGTAAGAGAATATTCCACGTACATGCAAAGGATGTAGAAGTAGTACCTCATCAAGCAGCGAGAACTGGTGTTCTAGTAACTGGAGCATGGAATAGGATAGCAAGAGCTGTCAGATTTAGAACTGTGGGCTGGGGTCAAGTACCCTGGAGAAGGGTAATAACAGCCTTACTTGAAGTAGGATATGATTATGTAATGAGCGTGGAACACGAGGACCCAACCTTTAGCAGAGACTCAGGAGTAGAACAAGCAGTAGCATTCCTTAAACCTCTCCTTAAAGTAAAGCCACCTGAGGTTAAGCCATGGTGGTAAATTCTTATCAGCAATGCTAACTGAGTTCTTCTAGTCGAGGTTTAGAGAACAAGATGTTTTTTGAGTTCTATTAGCTCTCTTTATAAACTTTCCCTATCAGACCCCATAACTTTTCCGGGTCTCCTGACTCAAGTAAACTTCCCTCACCAGCTCGATAAGACCATATAATTACGGAAGTAAACTCGATGCTAGACAGAAACCTTATTAACTTAACGACTCCCTCTTCACTCCCTTTAGGGATGTTAAAACCTTGAACCAATGCTAGACTTTCCTTTTTATTGTCAAGAAACTTTAGCTTTAGGAATTTGATTAAGTTTTGAACGTCTTCAGCTTTTTCTCTAAACGATATATATTCCTGATACAAGCTGATACCTAACATATCAAGTTCCTTGACTTCCAAAACGCTTTCCCAATTCTTTATTCCAAGCCTAGTTTCTAACTTAGGCGGTAAACATAAGGCTACTTTCTTATCTTTATCTATTCTCTTAATTGCCTGAGCTACTTCTCTGATGAACCTTATTAAAGACATCTCTCTGAATTCTATAACCTCCTGAGATAGTTTTTTAGGCATTTCATAACCGTATTTATCCTTAAAGAGGCTTTTACATTGCTCACATCTACAAGACCAGTTCTCATGTTTCAAAATTTTATATGCTGGTTCCTGTAAAAGAAGATAGTCTGCGCTAATCTCTTCAGAGAGTCTTTCAACACTAGCTATTACATATTCCTTAAACTCTTCATTATTGGGACATGCCGCATCAAGAGATTTGCCTTCTAAGGCTGAGAGTTGTCTACCTTCAACATTCTTATGTAGGTATACACTAGGGGGCTCTCCCTTAAAAACACCACCCCAACCCCATAGAGTTATGTAAACTCTAAATCCCATTTCTTTAGCTTTTTCAATTACTTTAACAAGTCCTCTATACCAAAAATGATAGTCGAATTCGGAGATTGCGAATAATATTGAATTAATGCCATGCTCGCTCATATCTCGGTAATCTGCTATTGCTTTGTTTGGAGAAAAGACCCCGTAATATGCTACCCCCTTATCTCTTATCATGGCCTTCACCAATGTAACAATTTCTTAAAATATTTTTAATCTTAATCATATTTCAGACATATTTATTTCATAATAGTTAAATTTTCTAAAACACAAGTTCATTACGGGGACGTAAATGAAAATTACTAAAGAAGGACTAGCTAAGCTAGAAGAGTATTATAAGGGATACTTAGAAGGAGATAGGTTAGAAGAGTTTTTCAAGGAATTTGAGATAAAATTCGCAGCTGGCCATTGGGCTGCTGGTGACTTCTTAGATAGATTTGCTACAAAAGGTTACTTTCCTGAATTGAAGAGTGATGTAATATCACAAATAGAGAGAGTTGCTAAAGCTGGGATAGAAGGTATAGAATTTCACGATGTTCTCTTTCTAAGCGATAAGGGAGAGATTAATTATGATAAAATTAACCAAGTTAAAGATGTTTTAAAGAAATTAAATCTAACTCCAACAACTATGAACATCAATTTGTTTACGGATCCTAAGTGGAAGATGGGTGGGTTGACTAATCCGGACAAGAAAATCAGAGAAGAAGCACTCAAACAAGCCTTAACAGCTGTTCAAATAGCTACAGAAATTGAATGTGAAACAGTCTCTTTATGGCCTGGTTCTGATGGTTGGGACTATAATTTCGAAGTTAACTATGGCAAACAATATGAGTGGTTTCTTGAGGGATGTATTGAGATAAATAAAGAGGCAAAGAGAAAAGGACTCAAATTCGGTGTAGAGGCAAAACTTAAGGAGCCTCGTGAAGGAAACATGATTATACCAACCACTCATTTAGCTGCTTTGATAGCAAAAATAGTTAATGAAGAGTGCGGTGGAAATAACATGGGAGTTACTATAGATTATGGACATGAACAAATGTATGCTGTTGAGCCAGCTGCGACCGTTTATGCGTTATACAAGTTAGGTGTACCTATAAGGAACTTCCACTTAAACACAGCAAAACTGCATAGTAACGACGAAGATAGAGTCTTTGGAACTGGTGACATTTGGAGATTTGTTGATTTTTGTTATGCAGCTATAGATACAGGATACAGTGGATGGTTTGCTGAAGATCAATTCACCTATAGAATGAATCCAGTTAAGGGAATGAGACTTTCTAAAGAAATCTTTGGAAATTTGTTTAAGAAAGCTCTTATGATATATGCTAAAAGAGATGAACTTGAAGCTGCCAGGGAGATAGGAGATCAAGCTAAAGTCATAGATGTAGTGAAGAGGATCATTCTAACTTATTAAAACCCCGTTTTATAACTTCATAATCCTTGCTTTTTTGAAAGCTACTTCAGCTAAGTCATTGAGTTTGAGCTCATCCAGATACTTGATAGTCTCAGTTGTTATGCGCGTTACTGGATATTTAGGAACCAATTTACACTTCCCCACATCTTTACCAGCTATTTCGAAAACGTTTAAACGCCTTCCTAAGCTAATTATTTCTTCTTTATCTAACCCTACTACCGGTCTAATTACAGGAACTGTGACAAGACCTGATAAATAATGTAGGTTATCCAAGGTCTGAGAAGCTACTTGACCTATACTCTCTCCAGTAACTATTGCTTTGCAATCTTCTGCTTTACATATGAGCTCAGCTATCTTATACATTAATGATTTGCATATCAAACATCTATACCGCTGTTTTATGTCCCCAAGGGTTTTATGAATAGCTCCTAAGTTTACCCAGTATACTTTAAAGTCTTCCTTAGGAACCCATTCCCTTAACCAGTTAATAACTTTCATTGCTCTTTCCCTAGCCTCAGAACTATAGTACTCCCCCATATCATAATATATTGGTATTATTTCACATCCCCTTTTCATTACAAGCCATGAAGCAACAGCACTATCGACTCCGCCTGATACCAATGCTACAACCTTGCCCTCAACTCCGTAAGGTAATCCGCCTACTCCACTCAACACTCTATCAAAAATATACGCTTTTTCTTTTCTTACTTCGATGTACAACGTATAGTCTGGATTCTCCAAGTCTACCTTAAGATTTGTTATGTTTTTGAGAATAGCTTCTCCGACTATTCTCTCAATGTCTTTACTAGTTAGTTGATAAGACTTAATTCTCCTAGCCCTTACAGCAAATCTCGTAAATTTGCCTATATGATTCTTTACGAGAGATAATGAGCAACTAACAATCTTATCAATCGAATTGTTAATCTCAATAGCAGGACTAACTGACACTATACCAAAAACTTTAGTCAAAAGCAAGGCTATTCTTTCGACTTCTTTAGCGATGATAAAAATTCTGCCTCTTTCTCTTTTTATTTTAAAGCCAGTTAGTCCTCTAGATTTTAATCTGTACTTTATACTATTTAATAGAGCTTTTTCCATTCTATGTCTAACTCTTTCGGACTTAACAGCTATTTCACCATATCTAACTAAGACACTGTTATACACATGTCATTATCATCACAAATCTTTAAATAGTTGTCGTGGTCCATGCCTACATTCTGTAGAAATATTTAAATATAAAGCCTACAGAATGTAGATATGACCAAGATGTTACTGAACAATAAGAAAGGTAAAGCTGAGCTGGACGATGTAGACATAGTCCTAATATCCGAGCTACAGGACAATGGAAGAGCGAGTCTAGTTAAGCTTGGCAAAAGGATAGGTCTTAAACATTCCTCTGTACGAGAAAGATTACTCAAAATTATTCGAAGCAATTATATAAAAATACAGGCGAATATTAATCTAAAGAACTTAGGTTTCAGAGTGGTCTTTGTTGGATTTGAAGTAGTTGGATACGAGAGCACTATTAACTTAATGAACAAACTCAAGAATTGTCCTAGGACTCTACTGATAGGCTTCACATCAGGAGAGTTTAATGTGATAGCACTAATGATTGTAGAGGACATCGATGCGCTTAGAATTTTCATAGAGAGACACTTGAGACCTATTGCTAACATTAGGAGAATAAGCATAAATTTCGGCGAGATAGTGTATCCGGAATTCATACCAACACCTCCTCTTGAAAAGATGAAGGAAGTAACTGGTAGGAGTTGTCTTCGTTGTGAATTATTTGCCAAACAAGGTGATGGCATTGAGTGACAAGTTATTAGAAATAAGGAACCTATGGGTTAGAGTAGGAAACACTATCATACTTAAAGAGGTCAATTTAATCATAAGGAAGGGAGAAATTCATGTACTACTAGGTCCTAACGCTTCGGGGAAATCCTCTCTGTTAATGACAATAATGGGAATCCCTAAATTTGAAGTTATAAAAGGAAACATAGTTTACAATGGAGTTGAAATAACAAAGTTGCCTCCTTATGAAAGAGCTAGAATGGGAATAGCGCTGGCTTTTCAAAATCCTCCAAAAGTAAATGTGAAATTAGGTGACCTGATCAATAAGCTTAAAATGATGTATCCCCAAGGAAAGCTTGGAGTTGATGACCTCAAAGTTCATTACCTTTTCAACAGGGAGCTCTATCACGGTTTTAGTGGAGGAGAAATTAAAAAGGTTGAACTATATGTCACCATGTTACAAAGTCCTAAATTGGCGCTCCTTGACGAACCTGACAGTGGAGTTGATGTTGAAAGCATAATGACTATAGCCAACTTTATCAATAAGTTTATTGACAATAATATGTCCATGCTCATAGTGACGCACCTTGGAAGTATCTTGGAGCATTTAAGTAAAGTTGATGTTGCCCACGTAATGATTAATGGTAGGATAATGTATTCAAGCAGAAGCCCCTTAAAGTTATTAAAACTCATACATGAGACTGGATATTCCGGACTGATTAAACTATTAGGTGATTTTTCATGTTAAAGAAGTTGCTTAGCAAATACGATTTTGGTGAATTGAGAAAGGAGCTCATGGATGAGAGCTCAATACCTAAAGGTATTAAAGGTAGAATGAAATATGTTGGTATTGATTTAAAGAGAGCAAGTGGAAGTTATGTACAAATAGACCATGACCGTATTTATCAGACTATCTCCGAATACTTGAGAAGTTTAGGAGTCACTATAATGAGTACAACAGAGGCTTACGAAAAGCTTACATGGGCTAGGAAGTATTTTTGGAGAATAATAAAAAGAGACCAAGACCCTTATACAAACTTAGCACAAGAATATTGGAGACATGGATACTTCATTTATGTGCCACCTAAAGTTAAGGTAATTCAACCAATACAAGCATGTTTCTTTGTAGCCTCAAAAGGAGTGGCACAACCAGTTCATAATGTTGTTATAATAGATGAGGGAGCTGAATTGAACTTAATAACTGGCTGTGCTACAATGTCTAATGAAGGATTACATATTGGTGTATCTGAGTTTTATGTTAAGAAAGGAGCTAAACTCACATTTACCATGATACATGGATGGGCTCCTAATTTTGAAGTAAAGCCTAGAACTAAGGTTTTAGTTGAGGATAATGGTACCTATATTTCCTACTATGTTAACTTATACCCAGTACACCACTTAGATATGTACCCAACAACTTACTTATGCAAATCAGCTAGAAGTTATATGACCTCAATATTACTAGGTAAGAAGAATTCATTTATGGATGTTGGAAGTAGAATCGAATTACTAGGAAGAGGCGCAAGAGGAGAGATTGTCAGTAGAAGCATTGTGAAAGACCAAGCTAGAATTATCATGAGAGGTAATTTGGTTGGAAAAGCAGAAAGAACTCGAGGACACTTAGAATGCCGCAGTTTATTACTTTCACAACAGGCTAGTGTGGCAACAATACCTCAACTTGAATCTTATGTAGAGGGATCTGAACTCACTCATGAAGCAGCTATTGGT
>Ga0180302_10000713_pt1 | contig 15155 bp, 15 predicted proteins | sample GuaBasSediGuay17_FD_121794 | JGI IMG/M metagenome (GOLD analysis project Ga0180302, IMG submission 121794) | Subseafloor sediment microbial communities from Guaymas Basin, Gulf of California, Mexico - Guay17, Core 4571-4, 12-15 cm | ecosystem: Environmental > Aquatic > Marine > Hydrothermal... | reverse complement strand
TGGAGATCATTCTCCGCGCGGTGTTCTTGCATTTTACGGAAAGTACATTAATAGACAGACTAGAGTATCAGAGGTAATTACTAATATCACGAAACAAGTGCTTTGGTATATGGGTGTTAAGGTACCAAGAAATATCTATGGGGACTTAATCCCTAACATGTTTTGTAAAGAGATAAATGGCGAGGAGAAATTGTCTGTTAAAGCGATGAAATTAATAATAAGGAAGAGAATGAAGAGTCCTCTAGTGAGGGAGGGAATAAAAGTTGGCAAGTGAATTCGCAGATAAGGAGATTGAGCGCATTAGAAAAAGAACATTAAAATTTTTACCGGTAGCGATTTCCGTTGTGATAATAGTAGTATTTGTGTATTCACTGTTAATGGGTGTGAATTTAAAGAAAATTGCAAGTATAGGTCTTAAGGATTTACTCTTGGTCTTCTTCCTACTAATATTTCTCCCCATAATTGCTGGAATTAGATTATCCTTGATAGCGAGAAGCATTGGGATAAATGCTAAACACGATGGAATTTTAGCCAGAGGAGCAAGTCAATTCATCGCGCTAACAACGCCTGCAACCGCAGGTGCTCAGATAGTAAAAGCCTTTTGGGTAAAAATCAAGGGTGGGGGCTGGGATCTAGGATTTGGCATAGCTTATTTGGAGACATTCTTTGATGTCCTTCTTGTAAACTCGATTATACTGACATTAGAAATTCCGGCTGCTATTCGCGGGGATATAAAAGTGTTACCAGTGATCATTCTTTCGTTGTATTCAGTTGTCCTTTTCATATTATTGTTTACAGCAGCCATTGTGGAGAAATCTAGAACCGCGATCGTAAAGTTGTTACGGAAAATGAGAATTCCCATAGAAGAGGAAAATATAAAAAATTTCGGAATAGCTTTTCAAAGCATTATCAAACAGCCATTTAACCTTCTAATCGTAATTCTCCTAACAATCTCCTATCTAATAGTACAAGGTGGAGTTGCATTAATTGTGAGTCTTTCTCTGGGTGAGAATATGTCTCTTATAGATGCAATTATATTTGCAGCGATGGTGCAAGTTATGGGGGGAACACCGACACCTGGAGGATCTATTGGTGTTGAATACGGAGCGACGCTATTATTAGAACCCCAAATCGTTGTGACTTGGAGATTAATTTCGTATTTTGGCACGCTAGTTTATACATTTATATTATTCGAATTATTTATCATCCACTATGTTAGAAGACGATCTACTCTTGCGATAAGGACGAATATTAAAGTAAATGATAGTAGTATGCAAGGAGACATCACTCAGATAATTGTTAAGAGTTTAAATTTGCCTAAAATGTAGTATTTTTCGTATAAATCATCAACTTTAATCTTCATAATTCGAACATATTAATTTATATTTTGAAACAATTCAATTTATCAATTAACCTGCTTAATTTAAATGCTTGAATATGAGGTTGGAGTAGAAAACAATTAATTTAGATGGAGGAATCTTCTGTGATAGATGATAAGGATAGAAAAATAATAGAGATGCTAATAGAGAATGGGCGCATTACTTTTACAGAAATGGCCAAAGTAATAGGAATAACCGAAGCTGCTGTTCGAAAAAGAGTTAAGAGACTTGAAGAGGAGGGTATCATTAAGAAGTATACTGCAGTAGTTAACCACAAAGCGCTAGGATACAATGTCGTGAGTTTAGTGGGCATTGATGTTGAATCTGATAAGCTTCTCAAAATAGCCGATACTGTAGCATCAAATGATTGGGCGAGGAAAGTCTGGATTACGACGGGAGACCATATGATTATGATTGAAGTATGGGCAAGAGATAATGATGAATTCATGAAAATAATTGAAGAGCTAGGGAAAATAGAGGGTGTTAAACGAGTTTGTCCAGCAATTGTTCTTGAAACAATAAAGATCTAATAAGTATTAATAGAGATTATATCAGATGAATTGATCTGTCATCATAAATTTCATTGCCTGTCTCATATATCTCAATCTCAGAGTCCCTGGGCATCATCATTATTAGTAACTATCCTCGCATGTAGAATTATAATTAGTTAGGGAGAGTTGGCTAAAAGTTTAATCATTTTCATATAGCAATAACCCTAACTTCTACCCCAAGCTCGCGAGCGAGATTCTTAGTTTCTTCACTAGCATGATGTCCCACAATTATTAAGCGAGGTTTTACATTGAGTTTCTCTTCATATAATGCGCCAATTTTCTTGAGTTCCCCTATATCACTAGGCCTAATAACTGGTTGTATTTTAATGACAAAATGGGTAAGTTGCTTAACCGCTACTAAAGCCTCTACGGTTGCTGGATGTCCATAAACGATCCCTTTATTATCGTATACGCGCCATTCTCTGAGCGAAGTTCCTAGGCTCCTAGATATTTCTTCCTTAATTTTTTCAACATAAACTTCCTCGGTTACTGGTACTTTTGTGGCCATTTTTAATTCATCTAGCTCTTTTTTAGCTTCACTAGCAATAGTCCTCAGACTAGTTATCTCTTTTTTTAGAGCGGTTATATCAGAAGAATGCATATTCACGGTTTTCTCTAAACTTTCAACTCTTGAGGATAAAGAGTTTAATAGGTCCTCTATCTCCGCAAGCTTCGTTAATAAGTCATTTTTTATTTTTAAGAATGCGTCCATCATTTTTGCATAATCATCCTTGGTTAAAATTAGTTCTTCAAGAGCCTGAATTATCTCCATTTTAAATCCTTCATCTTCGTGAAGTAATGAGGGTAGTTCTCTCTTTAATAGATCATGCATATCTGTCTCGTTTGATTCATTCATATGCGTACACCTAAAATGTGTTGCTATCCTATATTCAAATCTCAGATAAAAATATATTCTTTCAAGGGAAATGATTTTTCATGTGACTTCAAAGAATAGACACCTAACGATTTCGACGCCACTGATATTCTCCAGAGAACTTACGAGCCGCCTTAATTTCTCTGCTTCTCCCTCAATAGCTATTATTTCTAAGCATTTATCATGCGTTAAATGAATGTGTAGTGTAGACCTTATTTCCTGTAAATATTCATGCTCAGCACTTAAAATTTTATTTACAGTCTCCCCTCTCTCGTGATCATAAACGAGTAGTATGGTACCTATCATTTTTCCTGTTTTTTTCAGGAGTACAGACCGCTCATTTAGGTAATTTCTTAGGGCCTCTGAGATTATTTTCGAACGGCTTTTAATGCCCAAGCTGTTCATAAATTCATCAAGTCTTTTTAATAACTTTTTAGGGATGGTAATTCCTGTTCTTACTACTCGTGTCATATTCAGTCCCAGTTAGATATTAAGCTTGAAAAATACATATCTTGCTAACTTAAAGAATTTTTCCAGGATTGTATCCGTAATCTTAGTCTGCAGAATGCGCAAATGCTATCCTTGGCAGTTGTGGCAAATCCGCATATTTTACAAGTTGTCATATTGATCTTTGGTTTTTCTATTCTTTCACGCAATCTTAATAAACTCTTCACAAAGTTAATCTGCGAGACAGGGTTTACTTCTAAGATATCTCCCCATATTTCCTTATACCTATGTAAGGTAGCACCACGGGATAATGGGCATATCTCTTGAATAAATGGAGCATGTTTAAATAAACAGTATAACATATTTTCTTGTTCGCGCAAAAAAATTTGCGGACGAATTCGACCAACTATCCTATAATCTGGATTAGGAGGAGTAACTATACTGAAATCTCTTATTATATCCTCCTCACGCTGAGTCAAAAGAGCTTTAAGCCAGAATGCGGAGATATCATCTATATTATGCCCAGTAGCAATATAATCAAAGCCGTTCTCATAGGCAATTTTATTCATGATCCATCTTTTTACAATCCCACACACCGCACATGCGGGTCGTTTAGTAACACGAGTTGCTTCTGGGAGTCCTACCCCTAAAAAATCTCGTACATCGACAATTCTAATGGGTATTTTTAATTCATGAGCGATCTTTTCAACTATAGCGACACTCTCTTCAGAATAATTACCAATTCTCAAATCTATATGAAGAGCTGCAATCTGAATATTTAATGCTTCAGCAAGCGACGTTAACGCGTATAGAAGGGCTACTGAATCCTTTCCACCAGAGACTGCTACCAAAACTCTCCTGCCCTCAAATTTTGCTTCCTTAAGTGTTCTAAGTATCTTTCTTTCATAGAATTCTATAAAGTGTTCCCTGCAGAAAGCCGCATTAGCATACACGATGTATACATCTGCTTTTCTATGACACACAATGCATCTTTTTTTCTTCATAAGCTCGTCTCCAAAAAATTATGAAAAGAAGAGAGTACTATCCCTTAGTATAAGTGTATATCTCCCCTTTCTTAAGTATTTTAACCTGTATTCCAGGGAGTTTCTGTTTTATTAATTTCTCAAATTTTTCAAATCCTCCCGTGGCATGATGGGGAATTGCTAACTTAGGCTTTAAAAGTTCGATAGCTCTAACGCCTTCTTCGGGGGATGTTCCTGGAGCTATTCCGATAGGGACGATAGCTATATCTAAACCGTATTTTTCTCCTATGTTCCTCATGTCACTGAAAGTCATGCTATCTATTGCGTGGTAAATTCTAATGTCATCCTCGGTGAAGAGAACCATAGTTAAAGGTAATGGAGAAGGATGTTGGGCTTTCTCGGCGATTATTTTAACGTCTTCTAATTTGAATTCGTCACCCGGCTTCATTTCATGTAGTCTATCAACTGGGATAATTCCGCTTAAATCGCGCGTTATATGCGGGGGTGCTAATACATGTGTTTTATCTCGTAGTAAATCCTTTATAACCCTAGGATCATAATGATCAAAATGTTCATGTGAAATAAAAATAATATCTGGATTTAGTATTCCTCTTGCATCGCTTTGTATATCCACCGGATCGACAATTATTTCCTTAGTAGGCGTCTTAAAGATAAATCCAGAATATTTGTTAAACCACATCATAGCGACAGTTCCGGCGCTTACTCCCAATTTTTCAATGGGTGAGAAGTCGATGTTTTCTCTCTTAAATATTGGCATAAAAATCATCTACCAATAACCAAAATTCGATATATCCCAAATATAAAATATCTCCTATATTAGACATATAAGTACTGGTGATGCTGAGAATGAAACCTATTGTTCTTGTCACATTTAGAGCTAATGAGAATGATAGGAAAATCATTGAGGAGGAACTAAGTAAGCTGGCTGATGTAAAATATCTGTTAGATATGAATCAGAATTATTTAAGGAGGATTAGTGATAGGGTAAGAGCGATCCTTACTGGTAGTGGACGAGACTTGAAAGAGGACTTGATTAAAGAGTTAATTAATTTAGAAATGATACAGACTCTATCGGCCGGACTGGACCATGTACCATTCCACATAATTCCTGATCATGTAATAGTAGCATCAAACGCGGGAGGAAATGCGCGTGCAGTTGCTGAACATGCTCTAGCCTTGCTATTAAGTGCTGTTAAAAGAATTCCTCAGCATACTGAGAAAATGAGGAAAGGAATATGGGAGCGTAGAAAATATGGCGTTCTGCTTAAAGATAAAGTTGTCGGGATAATAGGTCTGGGACATATAGGAAGAGAGTTTGCAAAAATGGCTAAGGCATTGGGTATGAGAGTTTATGGGATAAATAGGAGTGGACAGACTGATGTTGATGTCGATTTTATTGGGACTTTAAGAGACCTTGATAGAGTACTTAGACAAGCTGACTTCATCTTAATAGCTCTTCCTCTAACAAGGGAGACAAAAGGCTTGATAGGAGAAAACGAATTTAGGCTTATGAAAAGAAATGTCATTTTAGTGAACGTTGGCCGTGGTGATGTGATTGATCAGAAAGCCCTATACGAGTTTCTCAGAACGAATCCCGGAGCAATAGCGGCATTGGATGTCTGGTGGAGATATCCGAAAAGGGATGAGCCTACGTTTCAAGATTATCCATTTCATAAATTAGAAAATGTCATTATGACTCCCCATATAGCTGGTTTTTCTCCAGAAATAAGAGAAAACGTGATTAGAAATGCTGTTGAAAATATTGCTAGGTTCTTGAGAGGAGAAAAACCGAGGAATATCGCTAAAAAGGAAGACTATATTCAGTAAAACGATAATAAAGATAGTGATAATAATGAGTTTTCGAGAAATTATATCATATATTTCCAGAGATTCGTGGATTCATAAGATAGCTCCAGAGTTTAAGCTTGTGTGGGCAATAATATTTACGGTTTTTTTCTTAATAGAAAGCAACATAGTAAGCCTAGCCGTACTTCTTCTCGTGATTCTTCTAATCTTCCTCTCAATTAGACCTAATATAATGATTATACGTAGCTACATGTTATTACTAGCTTTTCTCATAATCTCCACGACGCTTAGTCAAGGATTTTTCTATTATAGATACTATCAAGGAGAGCAGGTCACAATACTCTTCTATGTAATACCTCCTCAAACCCCTATTATATCATTGATAACAATGGGTAAGGGAATAGCGCTAGTATTAGAGGGGCTTATATATGGACTAATGGTAGGTATTAAGCTAGCGGGGGCAATATTAGTGTCTGTGGTCTTTATTTCTACAACAACTTTTAGCGAGATGATGCGATTATTCCAAAGAATTAAAATACCGCATAAGGTATCGCTAACGATAATACTGGCGATGAAGTTTATTCCGTTTATTGTAGAAGATTTTTACCAAATCTTTGCATCTCTGAGACAAAAGGGAGAAAAAATAAGCATTATTAGTGCTCTTAGGCACATACCACTAATAATTAGAACACTAATCTATACGAACATAAAAAGAAGTTTAACAATATCTGTCTCACTTGAGATGAGGAGTTTTCATGGAAGAATACCCATAATAGACTCGAAATATCAATTAAAGCCCTCCATTTTATTGGCTTTATCCATCATGATCATACTACCATTACTAGTATTCTAGAAGATATCCACTCTTGATACAATATATTCTATTACTCACAGATCGCGCAAACTCCTCATTATGCGTCAAAATAATGGTTCCAAATTTAAGCGAATTTGCATAATTGGAAACAGTGTCAAGAAGACTGGAAAGAGAGTTATAATCTTGCCCAAAGGTAGGTTCATCAAGTATTAGGATTTTCGGACATGATGCAATAGCAGAGGCTACCTCTAATCTTAGTCTCTCTCCTCTACTTAATTTGAATGGACTGTAATCGGTGTAATGCTCCAATTTAAAGGTACTTAGTAAATCCTCAGCGAGTTCTAATGCTCTACTTTTATTCTTTAATGCATTAAGCGCTGGCCTGAATACTTCATCAAAAACCGTTGAAAAGATTATATTGTTATCTTGATTCTGGAAAACCATTGTTACACGACCTTTCTTCTCTATTTCCCCTGATAATGGTTTTAAAATCCCAACAAGAGTTAAGCCTAGAGTTGTTTTACCTGAACCATTTTTCCCGACAATACTGACTATCTCTTCTTCTCGTAAGTACATATTGACCCATCTAAGAATTTCTCTGTTAAACCATCCACAGAAAAGATCCTTTGTAACTAAGACGACATCTTTCGGCTTTGGTATCTCTAAGTGAATTTCGTTAGTAATTCTAAGGCCAAGCGAGCGTAATAAATCGCCAGCGGCATTAGGAGTTCCCTTGTATATCATTTCTCCCTTATTTAGAACAATTAGTTCATCGGCTATACCGATTATGTTGCTTATGTCATGTTCAGCTACTATGATTGTTTTTCCCTCTTTTCGCAATTCGGTAAGAATTACTCTTAATGATTCTTTAGATTCATTATCTAACTGAGAAAATGGTTCGTCAAGTAATACAATATCTGGTTTTATGGCTAATATGCTGGCTAAAACAACTTTCTGCTTTTGTCCAAAGCTAAGAGTTGATACATGGGTATTTTCATGGCCCTTTAACTTAAGCTTATCAATTAAATCAGCGGCTAGTAAACTAGCTTCCTCTGCTCTGTAGCCAATGTTAAGGGGACCAAGCATTATTTCCTCTCTTACACGCATTGATAAGAGCTGATCTTCAAAATTCTGCATAACTAAGCCAACTTTTCCAGTTAATGCACGTAGGCCTTTTTTAAGCACAGGAATACCTGCTATGCTTATTTCTCCTAACCATTCGCCATGAATATAGTAGGGAATTAATCCGGAAAGAGAATAGATTAATGTTGATTTCCCGCTACCCGTTGGACCAACAAGGAGTATAATTTGGTTTTCCCCTATCTCAAAATTGAGGTTTCGCAGGATCCATTCAGAATTAGTATAACGAAACCAGAAATTCCTAACCTTGATACTCATTATTCCTGACCTAATCACAACTGCAAGGACTTAATATGACGACCTATATTTTCACCTATCTTAAATCCTAGAGCTGATAAGAGACCATCAATTATTACCGCTGGGAGTGCCATGAATATGGGTCTATAGACCCCCCAAGCTACGAGCATATATAATAATGCTAATCCAGCCCCATATAATCCAAATATAAATCCATGACAAAAACCAATTTCTTCTTCATCCTTAGATAATGCTAAATGTACTTCTAAGAATCCGCCCCATGCTAAATAATAAGGAATCCAAAATATTGCGGGAGAGAATATTTCTGACACTATTCCGTAACCTATTAAAAGGAGAAGGGATGATCCTGGTCTAGAGCACATTTTTTTGAAAGTGCCATAGAAGATGGAAGCGGGAAAATAGAAGGTTATTCCAGCTGCAGCTGGCAATATATAATAAATTAAGGAGGGTATGAGCATTGCAAAGTAATTTGTGGTGAATAAAAACGCGGTGAAAAGAGCTATATTTGATACTTCTAGCAATGATATTTCTCGATAATGCCGAGATAAAATGAATAGGCCCAAAGAGAATCCGCTACTGGCAAATAATGTTAGTGCTATTGCTAAGAGAATGATGTTTTCGTCATCAAACGTTATGAGTGAAAGATAAATTAAGGTTAATAGAAGAGTTGCTAGGAAAAATGTTGAAACGATTGATTTTAGGATCAATATTCTCTACCTTAAATAATCAGTGCTCGTTGGAACGGGGAAATTACTAGCGTATTTAGCGTAGTTAAAGAAAACCCATACTACTATATCCTTGTCTTGTAAGATTAAATTATTAGACGCAATACTAGGGTAAATCCATTCACCGACTTTAACCCATGTGGGAACACTTCTATTATAAATTGCATAGAACCAATAAACATCATCATATTCATTTACATTATTGATCCCATGAATGTAAACCCCATATACTCCCTCACTCGCATTAACATTATTTGCAACTAGCAATAATGCTTGATAAGCACTAGCACCAGCTAGTAATCTAGTAGAATTAAACCAGATGAGAGTTCCATTCCCATAGTTTATCCCTATGTCAACATAAATGATTTGCCCACGATGCAATTTTTCTGTTTCAATGTATTTCTGGTAGTATGTAAAAGCCAAAATTGTTGCAGAAATAGCCCAAATCAATAAAATGATTATTAAAAAATTGTGAAGTTTTGTCATTCTTCTCCATCTCTTAGATCAGCTAATAAAGGCTAAAATTTTTCATTTTAATCTAAATTAGATATAAGCGAACCCATAACTAAAATCATTAGCAAAAGTTTATAACTCAATTGAATATATACTATTGAGTATTAGTCATTATTTATATAGGTGCATGGAAAATGAGTTCAGAAGCATCAGAGACCATCAGAATGCTGAAAACATACTTAGATAATCCGCTATCAAAATTAATACTGAGGCTTCTGCTAAAGAAGGACAAAGAATCAGGCAAGACTTATGTAGAATTAGCGCTTGAGGATCTCCTTGGAGAAGATGTAAAACTATCATTTGGCGCTAAGGTAGCAAGGTTTTTCATAAAGAAAACGATAGATAGAGGGGCTAAAGCATTTAATGCTACTTTCGAGGAGAGCCTAAGAACATTCGAATTACCATATGCTAGAAGGGCCCTAGCATCGGTTCTTAGGGGAATCTTATATTTTGGAGTGAAAAGACCATTTGTCCCTGGAGCGCCATTCTTAGTTGTGTGGGATTATACTTATAGATGTAACTTAAAATGTAAGCATTGTTACATAACCGCGGGGGGGTTCCATAGACCGGAAATGACGCTAGATGAACGACGTAAAGCTTTGGATATCATGGCAGATGCAGGGGTTACTATAATAGCTTTTTCAGGTGGAGAACCATTAATGGGTCCTGGGATATTTGAAATGATCAGGAGAGCTGCTGATTATGGAATCTATACAGCGATGGCTACTAATGCGACATTAATTACAGAGCAAGTAGCAAATATGCTTGTTAAAGCCGGTTTGCAGTATGCTCAGATTAGTCTAGATGCACCAATACCAGAAATACATGATGAATTTCGAGGAGTTCCTGGAGCATGGGAGCGAACTGTGAGAGGCATAAAGAATGCTAAGAAAGCAGGCCTATACGTGGAAATATCAACTACTATCACTAAATTAAATTATCATTTAGTACCCAAAATGCTTGACTTGGCCAAAGAGTTAAACGTAGATCTCTTTATGCATTTTAATTTCATACCGACTGGGCGAGGAAAAGAGATATTAGAGTTAGATATATCCCCATGGGAGCGGGAAAAACTCCTAAGATTACTTGCTCAGAAAACGCTAAACAAAGAGGTCCAGGCAGCTTCAACGGCTCCTCAATACGCCAGAGTTGCTTTACAATTAGGCTCACAGTATGGTAAAACATTTTTAGCAGGGCATTTCTATAGGTACGAGACAGAATCAAGAATAGATCCATTAGCAGAATTTGTAGGTGGCTGTGGCGCTGGGAGAGCATATATAGCGCTAGAACCCAATGGTGATATTCAGCCGTGTGTTTTCATGCCCATTAAGGTAGGGAATATTTTACAGGACGACTTTGAAGAGCTATGGCGAACGCATAGAGTTTTCTTAGAGTTGAGAGACAGAGAATTGCTTAAAGGACCATGTGGAAGTTGTCAATATAAATATGTGTGTGGTGGATGCAGGGCTAGGGCTTATGCGTACTTTGGTGATTATCTGGCTCCGGATCCTGGATGCATTTATGCTGCTGAATGGTGGAATAGAGCTATTCAAATGATATTTGGAGGAGCGAAAATTAAAGTTCGTTCGTAATCAATTTCAAATTTATGAAGATTTATATGTCTCCGAGGAAAAATTTTTACACATAATTTTTAAAAAATATTACGACCGAAATCATTTATTATAAATGAATGATGGAGGATGTTTTAATTGGCCATAGAGTTACTTAGAACAGTAATCGAAGCACTGAACAATCCTTTTGCGATTCAAATTCTAGTATTCCTTCTGCAAAGGGGAGAGGCCAAGTTAACGGACATTTTAGTATTCGTAACAGGTGTATCGAAATATAGAAGCGTTAGAAGAACTATATTTTCGCTTGAGAAAGCTGGATTGGTGGAAAAAGAAGTCATTACTTGGGGTCGAGCTAAAAAGTGGAATCTCAGATTAACAAAACTCGGAGAAAAAATTGCTAAGAGTATATTGGAGTCTCTCAGAAGTGTTCTAAAGGAACATGCAAAAAAAGGTACATAGCTTCACCTTATTCCTCATACTTAAAGATAGCAAATGGAACGATTGTCTCCACTGGAAGAGGCCCACCATGAAGTACTACCCGTCTCTTCTTTCTAGCCCCTGTGATAAATCGTCTTCTTCCTCGAGGGAATAAAATCACAACATTATCTGCTGATATCGCATCAAACGCGTTTTGCTTACGAACCTTAAGAGCAACTTTTTCCATGCCTAATTCTGAAGCTAATAATGCATGAATCTCCCCTTTAAATTCAACTTCTATTAAACTCTTCGCGGACACGGATAATTCTTTTCCTAGTAATGGAATTACTGCATATCTTTCGGTTACATAAGGCTCATGTGCAGGGTCTATATATTCCTTTTTCTTAAGTAGTAAGAGAACGTTATTAATGTTTGTATCCGTGATTTTTGTAAATAACCCTAAGCCATGATCGGAACAGAGGACAAGTATAGGTGGATTATCATAATACGTTTTAAGTACTTTAGCGAGCATTTCTGCTAATCTCGCGACCTCTATAGCGTACTCTAAGGAGATATGAGCAAGGAATCCCTCAGCAGCTCCATGAGCGGCTTTTTCTAATTCGCTTAAAACAACGGCTACAACTTTTGGAGGTTTTTCATCTTTTTCCAATCGTGATATCAAATTGATGATGTGCCTTACAGCACCATGCAAATAAAGTGTTGAGGATCCAAAATGCAATCGCAATAAATCCTCTTCTCGCTGAATTTTTTCGCCTAAGTGGGCGGGTATGGGACAAAATATTTTGAATACGTTTTTTCCACCAAAAATGGATCGTCTTGAAATTGCAGTAATGGATGGAAGCAGCGAGAATTTCTGAGTTTCATAGATAGGCTTAAATCCCCGGCTTTCTAAAGATTTACGCATTTTCACTAAGTAGTCGTCAATTCTTAATCCATCAATAATCAATAGTATTATAGGATAATCCTGAGAATAATATTGTTTCACATCATTCATAATGCTGAATACAAATTTCTCTTCTCTTCTAATTAATTCTGAATAGGCAGCTAAGAAAGCTCTTTCCCATGAGTCATTAATCATACCCTCATAGTTAAGTATCAAAGTTTTGCACTTAATGAGTAATGGAGATTCCTCATATCCAAATATTCTACGTACATCCTCCCTTATATCGTTTAACAATGCTGAAAATTGTGAAATCGCTATATAAGCGTCCAATAGTTCCTCTAATTTGCCTCGCTTTAGAGCATCTTTTATTTCCGTTACTCGAGGATAGATTTTCAGTAATTCATGTAGATTTATTAATAATTCATTAGGGGCGACACCTCCGTCTTCGAAGTATCTAATCGCATATCTAGTTATTTCTATCAATTTCTCAGAGGGTGGAAAAGCAAGCTCCCATAGTAAAGGAGCTGTAATTCCATGGGGCTTAAAATTTGTATTTCTCAGTAGATCGTTCACTATCCTTAATGCATTAGTATTTTTCATTGCGAGTGATATTGTCTTCTTGGCGATTATTCCTAACCTAGAAGAGATCATGGTCTGCAAAGCCACTACGTAAATTTTTTCTGTATCCTTATAGAGCTTGTCCATGATGTATAAATAAGGAATTTGACCATGTATCTCTAAGATTCTCTGAAGATAAATAGCAACTGAGAGGCTGTCTGAATCTAAATTTCTTAATGCTTCAGCGATCATAGCTAAGTGTACTAATGGATATTCAACGAACCGTTTTCGGACAGCGTAGAGCATTCTGACTATTAAAGAGCAATCATCATGCTTACAGTTCACCTGATATACCGAAAGAATGAGAGCAATCTTAAGGAGGTCTAATAAGAATTCGGGCATCTTGCCAGTAAATTTGTTAACATTCTCTTCAATCTTTTTTTGAAGCCATTCTTTTAGGAATGATCCATGCAGATATGCTAACCAAGAAATACCTAAAAGTTCAGCAATTGATACCTCTGGCGCCCACTTTTTCTCAGCGTCCATTAAAGCTTTAGCTACATCTGTCGCTGCCTCATCGACGTTTATTTTATCATTCTTGAGGGCGTCAAGAAGTTTTTCTGAAGGTACGCAACCATTTGAAATTAATAGAGTCTTTTTCTCTAAGTCACTTATCGGTAGTATCGTTAAGATTAAGGAGAAGCAGTCACATACGGATATTTCATTTTTATTCAGCTTGTGAAAAGCAAATAAAATTAGATAGATACGATCCATATTACGAGTTAAATCAACTAATTTTTCAATTCTCTTCAAACTAACAATACTTCTCCGCCAACTTCTAACCGCTAAGCAAAGTTTCCTAATCATGTCCTCAAGGAATAAAAGACCATCGCTCTTATTTTTTTCTTCAACGATACTATGAATTAATGGTATAATATCCGCCAGCGCAGGTCTTAACATGATTTCTTGGATTAAAAACGTTTCTAATTTAGGCCAAACCTGATTTGTAAGATCTGCTGCGAGATAAGCTATGATGCCTTCGGGATCCCTTTGAAAGATCTCTTTAAAGATTTTTTTCACCGCAATTAAATTATCCAGAAAGGATCTCCTACATGCTATTATTGAGATAAATTTTAGAGATGAAAGCTTTGGTAAATATTTTAACAATTCACTGGGTTTTATCTTAGCTTCGTATGAAGATTTACTAAAAAACGCTTCTCGATTAACAATAAATAACTCAATACTACCGATTTGTCGAATTGTAAGCTTAATAAGCTCCTCGAGCACTCTAATACTCTCATCTCGGAAGAAAATATATAAGAAACGAAGTTCGCGGGTGATTTCTGAAGAGACGTAACTAATTAATTTGTTTAGCAGAAGTTTGATTACGTTAACTATATCTTTTCTATCAGATAACTCCTTTTCTAGCCTACTTATTGCATTTTTCATATTTTTGCTCTCTGAAAGTATGCCTTTTATTCTATTGACGATCTCATCCATTTACCACGCGCCTTCTTATACCTGAAGACCACTTAAAATATTCACCAATATTAACATCATATTACATAATCCTTCTAATCAAATACTTAAAAGTAAAATCGCATTGAAAAATATCCTTTATTATATACATTTTTTGTATATTATTATGAAAGAAATATCGTAAGATTTCTAGATTAGTAAACTATTTATCTACATTAAGTATAAAACTGGAGTAAATTATCTTCTCCCCGAATTATATTAACAACGTGTTTAAAGATAGAGGTCTCTTGAGATGCATAATATAAGGGGCGTTTTTCTAATAAGTATTCTTCTCCTCAGCACACTTTCTCTAATACCAATTTCTGATTTAAGGTCTCCAGTTCCAAAAATTTCCTCCAAAGAAATAATAATAAGTGATTTGATTAGCGTAAAATTAGAATTACCAGACTTTGAATATGAGATATACAAATACCATAATTCCACCGAGTTATTCGAATTAACGCAAAGGCTCGCCGAAGAATATGGATTAACATTAGAGGTAATCGGATATAGTTGGAAAGGAAAACCAATCTATGCTCTAGAAATCACAAATGGGAACAGCGAGGGGAAACCGTATTTTCTTATCGTGGGGCTTCATCATGGGCGGGAATGGATCACAGCAGAAGCGGCATTCTATATAGCCGCATATTTCGCTAGTAAGTATGGCAAAGATCCC
>Ga0180302_10000712_pt1 | contig 15155 bp, 17 predicted proteins | sample GuaBasSediGuay17_FD_121794 | JGI IMG/M metagenome (GOLD analysis project Ga0180302, IMG submission 121794) | Subseafloor sediment microbial communities from Guaymas Basin, Gulf of California, Mexico - Guay17, Core 4571-4, 12-15 cm | ecosystem: Environmental > Aquatic > Marine > Hydrothermal... | reverse complement strand
GCGCATGTTGTACTTCTTGGCGGCTTCAACCAGCTTCCTTTCCCTCTCAGCTCCTTCCGGACCTATTTCCTTGAAGCCTCCGCTTATGACCACCGCTCCTTTTACGCCCTTCTTTCCGCACTCTTCTACGACCTTGGGAACTGCTGGCGCTGGTATCGCGATGACGGCCAAATCCACTTGGTCAGGTATCTCGAGTATGCTCTTGTAGCACTTGAGGCCGTGCACGACATCCCTCTTGATGTTTACTGGGTAGACCTTGCCTTCGTATCCTCCGTACAGCAAGTTCTGCATCAAGGCGTTGCCTATGGTGCCGGGTTGATCGGAACCTCCTATGACGGCTATGCTATCCGGGTAGAATATCTTGTTGAGCTGCGATACGTCAATACGTGACATAGTCCTCCCCTCCAGCTAGCATCCTCTGCAGTTGAGCGTACAAGTTGTCTAATCCTTCTCCAGTTGTCGAAGAAATGAACACGGTATCTATCACGGCTTCTAAGTTTATGAGCAGATCGCAAACGCTCTCCGTGAATAGCGTGTACGGCTCGGTTTTCTCAGCTAGCACGGAGCCGTACAAGGAATGAGGGTCGTCGAGCCATCGATCTATCTTCTCTCTTTCCGCGCTGCTTAGCAAGTCTATCTTGGAGAGCACGTTGAGCTGAGGGACTTGGAACCTGTAGAATATGGAGGCAGAAAGAAGGAGGCTAGAAGCGAAAAGGGAGGGCTTAGAAGCGTACATAGCATCTATCAGGAAAAGGAGGGAAGTTCTCTCCCCCCTTAGGACGGAAATTATCCTAGGACCAGTTTCCCTGAAGGCGAAGAGCTCTACCTGCCCCGGAGTATCCACAAGAACGTAGTCGGGGTTGAAGCTCTTAATCTCTTCCTTTATTTCCCTCACGTAGTTGACCAGAAGATCTGTGCACGCAATCAAAGCTCCGTTCGGGCCCAGACCCGCCTCCTTCATCACTTTTTCGAAGCTTATGTAGTCCCTAGCGTCGACCTCGGGGCCGTAGGGAAGCCAAGCTACGCCTGGGTCGAGGTTCACAGATATCGCGTACACGTCGTGCTGGTTTAACCAGTCCTTGAAAGCAGCGGTTAGCGTTGACTTTCCGGAGCCCGCAGTTCCGAGAATGAAGACGTAGTGCATCGCCATCCCTTGACCTCTCTTACTCGAAAGCTCCGCTTGACCCTACTTTTTAAATCCCTTATTAGGCTTTCCACCTCGCGCTGGAACGAGTCCCTCGATAGGTTGAAGGAATACACGTGAAGCAGTATCCTTCCCTTCAGAGGATGAGTCTTTACGCGAATGTTCCTGGCGTACTGCTTTAATAAGGGCGCGAGAGCTTCGCAGACTTCCGCTTCGCAAACGTCGAGAAGTTCGTACTTAGCTTCTAGGAAGACTGAACCTGACTCCTTCGCAGCCCCTTCGACGGCCGGGAGAACGTGGCTGTTGAACATAGCTTTCATCTCGTCGGGCACGCCGGGAAGAACAAATATCGTGGTTTCCCCCATGTTTAGCATAACACCGGGGGCCGTGCCAACATCATTGCGAAGAGGAATCGCCCCCTCAGGAACGTGAGCCATTTTCAACCTTTCCGGATCCAGCTCACCGCTTTCGGGAGCTACTTTTTCCTTAATCCATTTGTACGCCTTTTCATTTAGTTCCAACGGCTTATCGAGGGCGTAAGCTAACGCCAAAAGCGTTTTATCATCTGGCGCAGGTCCTAAGCCTCCCGTAACTATCAAGAAGCGAGGCCTCCTTTTCAGAGCACCGGAAATGCATTCTGCGATCTCCCTCATGTCATCTCCTACGACAGTTATCCTCTCAACAACGCAACCTGCGCTCGTGAGCTTTTCGCACAACCAAGAAGCATTCGTATTTGGAACGCTACCTAGCAGGAGCTCGTACCCTGTGTTTATTATCTCCGCCGATACCTTTTTCGACATGTGCGTATCCCAAAAAGTGGATTAGGACTTTTGGTCTGAAATCCACCACTTTTCATACTCTCTCTTGTAGTCCTCCTCTTCCTGCTCTTCGAACAGCTTTCTCCTGTACTCTTCAAGCTCTTTCCTTGTGAACATGGCTCCGCAGCTTTCGCAAACGTACTGCTTCAGCTTGGTGTTCCAGATCAGCTGCCCTCCACACTCCGGGCAGTAACGCATGAAGCTCACCCGACGTTTAGGTTATTACGTTTTCCAGTTTATATTTGTTTGCTAGCTCCAACGATTTTTCCATTTCTTTTTCGTTGAGCCTCCTCCTAAGCTCTGGCACTTCGTGGGCCCTCCACTCCGGCCTGTACTGGAACATGACATTCACTCTGGTCATGGGACCCAGATTCTCCGAGATCCACTTCAAAATGCTATCTAGACAGCAGTCTAGGTGGTTCGGCAAAACCAGCACTCTAATTATCAGCTCTCCGTGCTTCTTTGCGAGTAGGTGGTTCCTAGTAACGACCTCCATGTAATTGGGAACGTTGGATAACCTCAGCGCGCAGGAATCGTTGCCGTACTTGAAGTCCAGCAAGTAAACGTCGACGAAACCAGCTAGCAGCTTCGCCAGCTCTAAGCTATAATAGGCGTTGCTGTTCCACACAACAGGAACGTTTTCCTTTACGTGCCTGAAGACTTCAAACCACTGGTAAGCCCATATGGTCGGCTCTCCTCCTACCAAGTTTGCGTTTCGGCACCCAAGCTTTCTATAGCTGTCTATTATCGCTGCTAGCTTTTCGGGCGGAATGAACTCGCCCGCTTCGTACCACTGGCTTATGCTCCAGTTTTGGCAATGTATGCAGGTGAAGTTGCAACCTATGGTGAATACGGTGAACGAGGGGACAAGCTCTGGTTCTTCTCCTAGGTGCTCGAAGTACGTGGAGACTAACATTTCCGTACCAGCTTTGCAGTAGCCTTTTTCCCCTTTGAACCTGTTTACGCCACACCTCCTCTCGCAGAAGCAGCACTTCTCCATGAGCCTTTTTGTGATTTCAGCCTTCAGATCCATGTACGATTGCTCAGGTAGGTCAAGCTCCTCCAGCGAGATTTCTCCCTCGTCTATCCTCTTTTCTAGCGAATACAGCTTCTTTGTAGCTTCTTCGTGGATGCTCCACAACTTCTCTAGCGGCGTGTTGCTGTCGAAGCGCACCAGTATTCTCTTAGCTATGGTGAACTTGGCTGGCTTTTTGTTCTCCATGATGTCGAAGTACCTTCCTAAGGCTGCCCTGGCCTTTGGGTCCCTCAAAACCCGCAAGGCATCGGGCCTGTAAACGAACCAGAGCATTTCCCTACCCTTAGAGGAAAAAGTATCTCCTCGACTTAATGTGCTTTCCCCTAACGATGGGCCCGTACCCGCAAGATTTGCACATTCCATCTTCGGTTAGGTTGTACTCCAGTATCTCGAAACCGAACCTCTTGATGACGAGAGCGCCGCAGCTGGGGCAGCGAGTGTTTTCTCCATCGTGGCCAGGCACGTTCCCGGAGTAGACGTACTTGAGGCCCGCGGATCTAGCCACGTTCAAGGCCTTCTCTATGAGCTCCACGGGGGTTGGGGGTAGCTGCGTCATCTTGTAGTGCGGGTAGAATTTAGAAAAGTGCAAAGGCGTGTACTCCCCAAGCTCTTCAGCGACCCAGCGGCAAAAGCTCTCGATGTCGTTTAAATCGTCGTTGATGCTGGGTATTATCAGGTACGTTAGCTCTACGTGCACGCCCTTTTCCTTCATGATCTTGCAAGCTTCCAGAACAGGCTCCAGCTCAGCCTTGCAGTACTTCTTGTAAACTTCCTCCCTCCACGACTTGATATCTACGTTGGCAGCATCCACGTACTTGCTGAACTCCTCCGCTGTTTCCGGAGTCATGTAGCCGTTGGATACCAAGACATTCATCAAGCCCTCTTTTTTGGCAAGAGCCGCTACGTCTAGGAGGTACTCGTACCATATTATCGGCTCGTTGTAGGTGTACGATATGGATGGGGCTTCGTACCTTTTCGCGTAGCTCACGATGGCTCTAGGAGGCATGTAGGTGGTTGGGTACTCGCCAGCCCTTGCCTGGCTTATGTACCAGTTTTGGCACCAGGGGCACTTGAACGAGCACCCCACGGAGGATATCGAAAGCGTACCGGAGCCGGGCCAGAAATGGAAAAGGGGCTTCTTTTCTATGGGATCTATCGAAATAGCAGATACTTCCCCGTAGATCAAGGTATAGAGCTTTCCACCTCGGTTTATCCTAGTACCGCAAAAGCCCGTAGAGCCGTCAGTTAGCACACACCTATGAGGACAAACGTTGCAGCGAACTTTGCCCTCGTCGAGCTTGAGGTAGTTTCTAGCTTCCACTTCCACTAAAGGAGCACCTAAAAGCTTTATTACTCGGGGCGTTAATGAACATTGCGCCAGGGGTAGCCCATGAAGATTGTTGCGGGTCCCAGAAGCGAAGCGCTCTCGGCAAAGCTAGCTGAGGAGCTCAATGCCGAGCTAGTGAGAGTTGTCCACAAAGTGTTCCCCGATGGAGAAAGCTACGTAAGGCTTGAGGGCGCAGAGAGGTTGGTAGGGGAGAAAGTAGCTCTTGTACAATCGCTAGCCCCTCCTCAGGACAAGAGTTTCTTCGAAACGCTGCTCATGCTAGATGCCCTAAAGAGGAACCGCGTTGGAGAGATAGGCTTGGTAGTCCCGTACCTCGCCTACGCTAGGCAGGACAAGGTCTTCTTGAAGGGAGAGCCTGTTAGCGTGGACGTGGTGCTAAGGTCCTTCGAAAACGAGGGGGTTTCGTTCCTCGTTACAGTGGACGTCCACAACGAGGAAGTGCTGCTCAACAGGAAGATGAAGTGCGTCAACGTCACCGCTGTGAAGCTGCTAGCTGAGCACATCGTAAACGAGATAAGCGGAGAAGTGACGCTGGTCTCACCAGACGTTGGGAGAGCTGAAGCCGTAAGAGCTGCCGCCGAAGCCCTAGGATGCGAGTTCCTGTGCTTCGAAAAGCACAGAGACAGGATCACCGGAAAAGTAGAAATGAAGGCTCCCAGCGGAGCTAGCGCAAAGAAGCGTGCCGCCGTTATTTTGGACGACATCATAAGCACCGGAGGAACCATAAAGCACGCCGCTAAACTCTTGAGAAGCCTAGGGGCCAAGAAGATCTATGCTGGATGCGTGCATATGCTCGCTTCGGAGGAGAGCGTAAGGTCGATGCGCGAGGCAGGCGTAGAGAGGATAATTTCGACGGATACCCTAGAGAGCCCGTACTCCAAGATCTCCGTAGCTCCGTTGCTGGCGAGGACCTTGAAAGAGCTGCTACCATGAAGCTGTTCTTCGTTCTCTCGGGAGAGCACCCGAAGCTACCGCTAGGAGAGCTGAAGGCAATTTTAGAAGCAGAGGGCGTTCGCTTCAAGCTTCTTTTATTAGAAGGCAGAGTAGCTTTGCTGGAAGCCCCTATCGAAGCGGGCTTTCTCGTCTGCAAAAGGGCAGCCATGGCCAAGCTGTGTTTTATGTACCTATTTGCAGCGGAGGCTATCGATGCAGCGGAGCAGCTGGCAAGGGAAGTGGATTGGAGCTTCATGAGGGCGCGCAAGAGCTTTGCGGTTAGGGTAAGCAAACTCGGCCCTGGAAAACCTACGATTTCGACCAGGGAGCTTGAAAGAGCCATAGGAAAAGCCGTTAAGGAGGTAACGGGTATTCGCGTCGACCTAGAGAGGCCAGAGGTAGTACTTGGCGGCGTAGTTCAAGGAGATAAGCTGTATTTTGGCGTGCTGCTCGGAACCAGGGAGGAAGGAGCTTTTTCCAATAAAGAGTTCAAGAAAAGACCGTTCTTGAGGACCGCTGTTATGAAGCCCAAGCTCTCTAGGGTCCTAGTGAACCTGTCCAGAGCGAAGAGGAGGGAATGCTTCCTAGATCCCTTCTGCGGCGGAGGGAGCTTGCTCATAGAAGCCAAGCGAATTGGTTGCGATCCCGTGGTTGGAATAGATGCTGACGCCGTCATGCTGAGCGGAGCCCGGAAGAACTTGCTGCACTACGGCATGTGGGACGTGGAGCTAGCGCTGGGGGACGCTTGCAGCACGCCGCTCAAGGGAGCAAGCGCTATAGCATGCGATCCTCCCTACGGAAGAGGAACTTTGGTTTGGCACGAAAGCTTAGCGAGCCTAATTGAAGACTTCGTTTTCAGGGCCAGCGAGCTACTTTCCCGAGGATCCTACTTGTGCTTCATTACTCCAAGCGAACTCGATCCCCGAGATTGCCTCGATGCTGCCGGGCTTATGCTACTCGAGAGGTATAGCTTAAGAGTTCATGGGAGCTTAACTAGGGTGATCCACGTGGCGAGGAAGTAAGATGATAGAGCTAGTGTTTCTCGGCACCGGAGCTGCTGTGCCTACGGAAAGCAGGGGATTGCCTAGCATAGTCCTAAGGTACTTTGGGGAGCTGCTGATGTTCGATTGCGGGGAAGGTACGCAGAGGCAGTTCGTAAAGGCAAAGCTAGGCTTGAACAAGCCCACGAAAATCTTCATCACCCACATGCACGGGGACCACGTCTTCGGCTTGCCGGGGCTTTTACACACAATGGACCTCTTTGGAAGGGAAAGGAAGCTGGAAATTTACGGACCTCCTGCCCTCGCGAAGTTCTTGAAAGCTGTTATGGAAGCTTGCGGGCTAGCGTCCGATTACGAGGTCGAGGTCTACTCCATCGTAGGAGAGGGTACGATATTGGAAACCGAGCGGTACAGCGTTAAGGCGCTAAAGGTGCCGCACACCGACAACAGCTACGCTTTCGCCTTCGTAGAAAAGGAGAGGCCGGGCAAGTTTGACGTGGAGAAAGCGATGAAGCTAGGCCTTAAACCAGGTCCGCTGTACAAGAAGCTCCAAATGGGAGAGAGCGTCAAGCTACCAGACGGAACGGTAATCAGACCAGAGGACGTTCTCGGGCCTCCTAGGCCTGGCTTGAAGGTAGTTTACTCCGGGGACACTCCCTACTACGAGAGGATGGTGGACTTCTCGCGAGGAGCAGATGTGCTAATCCACGATAGCTCGTTTTTGGAGAGGGACCGGGAAAAAGCGCTGGAAAGCGGGCATTCCACTGTGCTCGATGCTGTTAAGGTGGCTAGGGAGGCACGCGTGAAGCTGCTGGTGCTGACCCACATTAGCGCTAGGTACGCAGAAGATGAGGAAGCGCTCTTGGAAGAAGCTAAGAAGCACTTCGAGAACGTGGTGCTAGCTAAAGACCTCATGCGGCTAAAGCTGAGAGGCTAGGACCTCAAGGCTTGCCAGCGCGTCTTGCAGCGTCAAGTTCTCCACGGTTATCGAGGAATCGTATTTCACGCTCTTCAAAGCTGAAAACAGCTTATTCAGGTCTAAAGTTCCCTTTCCCAGCGGTAGGTGTTCGTCCCTTCTCCCGTGGTTATCGTGGAGGTGGATGTGATCTAATCTCCTTCCGAAAAACCTTACGTAATCTTCTGGATTCCCGTGCAGCTTAGCGTGACCTACGTCTAGCGTTATGTGCGGGTTGATGCCGCTCGCTTCTAGCTTTGAGAGGAACCACCTTATTTGCTCTAGCGTGGCGAAGCAGGTAAAGGTGGACGAAGCAGCGTTTTCCAAGCAGATTTTAAGGCCTAGTTCCTCTCCTAGCTCGTACAGCTGCGCTACGTAGCTTACGTTTTCCTCGGCCAGCTTGCTTTTAATGCGTTCCACGTGCAGATAGCTCGTGAGGAGGCCTACGTGAGCCACTACTTTCTCGGCCTCAAGCTGGTACGCGTGGATTAGCGATTGAAAGACCACTCTTCTAGATGCCCTTCTCACTTCATACCACGGGCTGGTTGGGTTTAAGCCGTCAAAAGGTACGTGAACGACTATTGATAGTCCCAAGCTAGCGACTACGTCCTTAACCCTCGATATCCTTTTGGGATTCAGATAGTGCGGCCCGTCGTCAACTAGCTCCACAAGCTCTATGCCTTCGACTCGCCTTAGCTCCTCCAGAGCTTCGTCAAAGGAGCGCTCCATGAGGCAGAGCGTAGACAGGCCTACCTTCAACCGTAGCCACCTGGCTTCGACAGCTCTTCTTCTATGTCTCTTACTTCCCTCACAGGTTTGCCCCTCACGGTTCTAGGAGCAAGCCAGTCTATGATGAGCCTAGGCTTGTCAGTTTCTATTCGGAACTTCAGCGGGCCTAGCGGCGACTCCTCGGGGGTCGTGCAGAAGGATATTTTACCAACGTAGGCAACTTGCTTGTTAAGCTCGAACTCTATCCCGTCCTCTGTTTTGCCAGCTTTCAAGTGCTTCCTAGCGGCGTCTAGTATCCTGTACTTTCTAAGAAGCCTATGCAGTTTCTCAAGCGAAGCGCAAGACTCGCTAACGGCTATTATTTCTTTACACTCGCCTTTGTCCAGTACCTCTATCTTATCCGGCGTGAACACGTTTGTTAAGGCTTTCCTAACCTTTTCTTCATCCTCCGACGGATTTACCACCGTTTTAACGATTACCTTAAACACTTTCGAGGATCCTCCTTATAGCTTCTCGACATAGCTCCTTGAACTCGCGGAGCGAAACGTCCTCGTTAACCAAGTGAACGTCGGCAAGCGCCAACGGAACCGCTATTCCGACCTCAATTTCTTGGAAGTCCCTCTCGGTAAACACCGAGAAGTCCTTCGGGTCGTCATTCCTACCCCTCCTTTTAAGCCTCTCATACCTAGTTCTCGGGGAAGCATGTATGGCCACCAAGATGAACCTTCCAAACTGCTCTTTGTAAAACCTCACTTCTTCCATGCTTCTGATGCCCTCTAAGACCACGATCTTGTCTTCCACGTTCCTGACTTTTTCGCAGCACCTCTTAGCTACGATGTCTGACCCTAATTTCTCTCTAATGTCCTTCATAACGAACTTCATGTTCTCTCTAGTAAGCGGAAGGCCTCTTTTCTGGACTTCCTCCCTTATCACGTCGCCCATTATGAAAACCGGGACGCCCATGCTCCTAGCTACCTCGGTGAACGTGGTCTTTCCGGCTCCCGGCAGCCCAGTTACGCCAATGGCTACCTTATCCCTCAACTTGCTCATATCCGTGCTCCCTCGTTCTCACATACACCTTTGCCTTCGTGTGCTTGACGGCCTCCTTAGCTAACCCGAGGAGGAACTCCCTAGTTGGAGGGCTTTTCGACCTATACTCCTCGCTTAGCACCGTGCTCCAAGGCCAAAATTGATTTATGACCCACTTCGCCCTTTCGCTTTTAATAAGCCTTGCGATTTCTGCGATAGCTTGCTTGCTATCGTTTAATCCTGGAACTACGGTGGTCCGGAACTCTACCTCGATGTCTTTCGCTCGGTTCAGCAGCTTCAAGCTGCTTTTGAAGTCTGGCAGAAGCCTTACTACGGCTTCGCCCAATCCCGTTGCTAGGCCGTACGCAGTAGGAGTAAGAGGAGCTTTCACGTCCATGGCTATCCTGTCGACCAGGCCTCCTTCTACCAGCTCTCGAAGGCAGGAGTGAGGGGTTCCAGAAGTATCAATGGAGACCTTGTATCCGAGCTCTTTTAGCTTCACGCAAAGCTCCTTCAGCGAAGAACTTTGCAGTAAAGGCTCGCCTCCAGTTAGGCTAACGCCCTCAATGAACTCCCCAAACTTCGATATTTCCCCGATTAGCTCCTCGACGCTTTTCTCGACTCCACTTTCCAGGCTTAGGATCGGGGAGTTTTGGCAGAAGGGGCACCTAAGCGGACAGCCAGAAAGAAACACCACGCAACAAATTACGCCTGGCCAATCTACCGTCGAAAAGTCTACGAGGTTCGCAACGCGGAGCATTCCGACCACCCGCTCATAGTATATGGTTAAATAAATATCTTGCCGCCTAAAGGTAGGGTTTAGTGGTGCTCTCCACATGGAGCGGATAAGAAGCTTCATAGCAGTTTCGGTAAATAAGCCCGATATAGTGGACAAAATATGCAGGGTCCAAGAGGAGCTTAGCAGGTGCGGCGGAAGGCTCAAGCTCGTAGAGAGCGAAAACTTGCACATTACGCTGAGGTTCTTAGGAGAGGTCCTCGAGAGCCAGCTCCAGCAAGTGTACGAAAAAGTTCTTTTGAAGCTGGAGTGGAGGCCGTTCTTGGTAAGGCTGAAGGGAGTCGGAGCCTTCCCAAACGAAAGAAGACCTAGGGTAGTTTGGATCGGCGTTGAGGAAGGGCACGACGAACTGATCGACCTAAGCAGGCAGATAGAGAACGGGTTGAGGAAGCTAGGGTTCCCCAAGGAGAGCAAGGAGTTCCATCCCCACGTTACGATAGCTAGGGTCAAGATCCCGGGAAATGTCGGGTCGCTTGGTAAGCTCTTCAGCGCTTACAGGGAGTTCGTCTTTGGAGAGTTTACGGTAGAGAAAGTTGAGCTCAAAAAGAGCGTTCTAACGCCGAAAGGTCCTATATACAGCACCCTAAAGGAAGTCGGCCCGAAGATGGTGTAGCATGGAAATCGACGAAGTCGTAGAGCTCGTGAAGAAGAGGGTTGTTCCTTCCGAGGAGGAAAAGAGGAAGGTACACGAGTTTTGCGAAAGGCTCCTCGAAAAAGCTAGGAGCGAGGCCGAGCTTCTAGGGCTGGAGGCATCCCCTCGAATCGAGGGTTCGATAGCAAAGGATACGTGGATTAGCGGGGATAGGGACATCGACCTCTTCTTGTTCTTCCCAGAGGGAACTCCAAGGGAAGTATGGGTTGAAAAAGGCTTGCTTTTGGCCAAGAAAATAGCCGGAGAGCAGTGGAAAGAAGCATACGCAGAGCACCCCTACATAGAGGCAAAAATAGGCGAGTTCACCGTCGACATAGTCCCCTCCGTGTGGTCTAGCTCTCCTAGCGCCATAGCTACCAGCGTAGGACGGACGCCCTACCACACGAACTACGTGAACTCCAAGCTCGCAAGCTGGCAGAGGGACGAAGTTCGAGTCTTGAAGCAGTTTGCAAAGGGGCTGGGCGTGTATGGAGCTGAGCTTAAAGTTAGGGGCTTTTCAGGCTACTTGTGCGAGCTTCTGATCATAGGGTATGGCTCGTTCTCCAGCTTGATCCGCGAAGCTGGTAGTTGGAAGGTAAAAGAAGTACTGGACTTGGAAAGGCACTACAAGAGCGCGAAGGAAGTCCGGGCGCTCTTTAGGGACGACGTCTTCATAGTGGTAGATCCCGTGGATAAGAGAAGAAACGTAGCGAGTCCCCTATCTAGGAAGAGCTTCTTCACGTTCGTATCTGCGTCAAGGTGGTTTGCAAAGTATCCCTCTTTAAGCTTCTTCTTCCCTCCAGATCCACCAGCCCTGCGCAAGGAAGAGCTGAAGTGGACCGTTAGGGGATCTCACGTTTTAGCCTTAGAGCTCTCCTGTCCCGACGCCGTTCCAGACGTGTTGTGGGGGCAGATATGGAAGAGCTTGAACGGAATGAAGGTGCTCCTCGAGAAGGGCGGCTTTTCCGTGCTTGATTGTGATGCCTTCTCCGACGAGGAGAATGTCGTCGTTTTGGTTTTCGAGCTGGAAAGAGGAGAGCTGCCGGCTTCGAAAGTACACAGAGGGCCCCTCCCAACGAGAGAGGAGGATGAGCGTCGCTTCCTCTTGAAGCGGTTCAAGGCGAAGGACTATGCTTTCGGGCCTTGGATTTCGGACTCCGGCTGGATGGTAGTCCTGAGAAGAGGGGAAGCTAAGGCGAAGGATTATCTGTCAAGGCACGTGCTCTCTGCCAGGCTGGGGAGGATGATCAAGGAGAAGCTCGAAGAGGGCTTCAGAATTTACGAGGGAGAGGAGCTAGCGGAGCTGGCAGAGAGGTATCCAGAATTTTCGCGCTTCCTAGCCCGGTTCTTGGTCAAGGCTCCGCCGTGGCTGCTGGAGGTTGCCGAAAAAATTGCTGAGGGGAAATGAGCTCTTCATCAAGACGGTAATATGCTATCCCTTCTTCGATGAAGAAGAGTACAAGAGGCGAGTAGAGGAGCTGGAGCGGCTTGGCGTGGAAGAAATAATCAGCGAGGGACGGATTAAGATCGGAGAGTGGAGAGTTCTTGGAAAGGGACACGTGGGCGTGGTAGTGTCTGCTAAGCACAGAGGAAAGGACGTAGCGTTGAAGATTAGGAGGGTAGATGCCAACAGAGATAGCATGCTCTACGAGGCAGAGCTCTTGAAGAGAGCTAATAGGATAGGCGTTGGTCCGAAACTCATCGAAGCAAGCAAGAACTTCATCGTAATGGAGAAGGTCAAGGGAGTTAGGTTGGGAGATTGGATTTCCGAGGAGAAAGACAGAGAAAGGCTGAAGGCCGTAATCCTGGACTTGCTGGACCAGTGTTACAGAATGGATCGCGATGGCTTCGTGCACAAGGAGCTCAGCAGGCCTGAAAACCACGTAATTGTGGACTTGGAAAGGCTAAAGCCCGTGATCATAGACTTCGAAACCGTTTCGGTGGTGAGCAAGGGGTCCAACGTAACGAGCGTAGCTGGCTTTTTGTTCGTCGGCAAGAGGGGAGTCGTTAAGGATGAAGAGCTGAAAAGGAAAATCGTGGAGAAGCTCAGGAAGTACAAGAAGGAAAGAAGCGAGGAGAGCTACAGGGAGCTCGTAGAGCTGATAAAGAAAGTTCTATAGCTTTGGAAGCCAGTAAGATCCTTTATCGGTTTCCTCCTTCTTCCATATTGGAACTTCCTTCTTCACTCTTTCTACTATCTCAGCTAGGGCTGCAAAGCCTTCTTTTCTGTGCCTAGAAGCTACCAGCACGAGGAAAGTTGGCTGCCCGACCTTCCTTTCGCCAACGTAGTGGTAAGCTCTAGCGTCTACTACGCCGTGCTTTTCTACCGCTTCCCTTAGTAGTTCCTCCATTTTGGCAACGGCAACTTCTTCGTACGCTTCGTAAAGGAGGCGTTTAACCTTCGCTCCATCGCTGGACACGCCCCTAACAACTCCCAAGAAAGCTAGGACCGCGCCTATTGGCTCGTCCTTGTTGTCTTCCAGCAGTTCTTTAACTAAGCTCTCGATATCTAGCGGCTCCCCTTCGGGAAGAAGCCTCGCCCTTACCATGAGCAACACCATGGAAAAAGGAAATATAAGTAAGGCGTGATATAGTTGTTGTACTCGGGGGATTTCGCTGGGCTCCGTGGGGCCGTCGTCTAGCTTGGTAGGATGCCAGCCTGGGGTGTACTCCCCAACCCAGACCGCTGGTGGTCCCGGGTTCAAATCCCGGCGGCCCCACTCCCTTCGAGGTGTAGCCCTCATTGCGATTCTCGAGCGGTCGCGAGCGGTGGTTCTCCATGCAAGTCTCTCCCATAGACTACGGACGCTATGGTAGCGAAAAGATCAGGAGGATATTCTCCTACGAAGGACGATTAGAAAGGATGCTATTGGTCGAAGCAGCTGTTGCCAAGGTTCAAGCGAAGTACGGCATCATACCGCCGAGCGCCGCCGTGGTAATATCGGAAAAAGCGAACTTGAACAGCGTAAGCCCGAAGAGAGTGAAGGAGCTGGAGAAGGAGCTTAAGCACGAAACCGTAGCTGTTGTGGAAGCTTTAGCTGAAGCGTGCGGAGAAGCAGGGGAGTGGGTACACTACGGCTTGACGAGCAACGACGTTTTGGACACCGCGCTCGGCCTCATGCTCAAGGATGCCTTGGGCATAATCGAGAACAAGATGAAGGATCTCCTAAAGGCGTTCGTGGACCTAGCGGGGAGGTACAAAGGTACCGTCATGGTCGGAAGGACGCACGGACAACACGCTTTGCCGATAACTTTCGGCTTCAAGGTGGCTTGCTGGATCCACGAAATGTGCAGAAACCTAGATAGGCTAGAAGAACTCAAAAAGAGGGTGCTTGTGGGAAAGATCAGAGGAGCCGTTGGAACTGGAGAGGAGCTAGGAGAAGATGCCTTGAGGATAGAGAGAGAAGTGCTCAAGGAGCTAGGCCTCAAGCCAGCTGAAGGAAGCACACAAATTGTTCCAAGGGATGTTTACGCGGAGCTGCTGTGCTTCGCAGCGCTGCTGGCCAGCAGCTTGGCTAAGTACGCCGAAGAAGTGCGGAACCTGCAGAGGCCCGAAATCTTGGAGGTAGCCGAGCCCTTTGAAATCAAAAGGCAGGTTGGAAGCAGCGTCATGCCCCACAAGCAGAACCCCGTGTACTGCGAGAGCATATGCGGGCTGGCGAAGGTCCTTAGGAGCTACGTTGTAGCTGCCCTGGAGAACATAATGCTCTGGCACGAGAGGGATTTGACCAACAGCTCTTGCGAGAGAATGGTGATACCCGAGAGCGTGATACTGCTGGAGGAAATGCTCACCAGGAGTGTCAAAGTGTTCTCCAACTTGGTGGTCTTCCCCGAGAACATGAAGAAGAACTTGGAAGTAACGGAGGGGAGGAACATGGCGGCTATAGTTGCTTTGAAGCTTGGAAGAAAGATCGGGAGGAGGAAGGCCTATTGGCACGTGAGGAATTTGGCCTTGAAGAGCGCTAGGGAGAGAAAGAAGTTCAAGGAAGTGCTGCTCGAGGACGACATTGTAAAGCGATACTTAGGTCCAAATGACATAGAAGAAGCCTTGAACCCAGAAAAGCATATTGGAAAGAGCATAGAGCTTGTAGAGGAAGCTGTGAAAAAGGCGAAGCGCTACCTTCGCTTTTCAGCGTAATCCAGTATCGTTCTCTTCTTAGGCTTTTCCTCCACTTCTCTTAGCTCGCTTTCGCCTACTTCCCTGCCCACGTAGCTCAATATGGCCTTGGCCACTTCCACGCCTATTTTCGGCACGCGAACCAAGCGCTTCAGCGAGGCTTTCCTTAGGTCGTCGACGCTCCTGTAGCCGTGCTTCCAGAGGCTTCTAGCTCTAACCCTTCCGATCCCCGGTATTTCCACGAGCTTGAGAAGCTCCTCCTTTACCCCGTACTTAACCCTAAGCCTCAGAACATCTAAAAACTCGCGGTGCTCCTTTAGCTCCAGCAGCTTAGCGATCTGGGAGCAGGAGTAAACTAGCCATTCCGCACTCTCCACCACGGCGTACACGTCTCCCGGGTGCGCCTTGTAGACCTTCTCTATGCGGTCCTCGGGGACTTCTTCTATCCAATCGCACAGCATCAAAGCAGTTTTAAGGGCCCTCAAGTAATCGTACACGAGGTTGTAGTTGCTGGGCAGCGGTACGAAGAGCTCCTCCTCTTCAGCCCTTTCCAACAAGCTTTCTGCTTCGGAGGACCTCATGGAAAGGAGCACCATGTCGGGAGATAGGCACACCAAG
>Ga0180302_10000711_pt1 | contig 15169 bp, 21 predicted proteins | sample GuaBasSediGuay17_FD_121794 | JGI IMG/M metagenome (GOLD analysis project Ga0180302, IMG submission 121794) | Subseafloor sediment microbial communities from Guaymas Basin, Gulf of California, Mexico - Guay17, Core 4571-4, 12-15 cm | ecosystem: Environmental > Aquatic > Marine > Hydrothermal... | reverse complement strand
TCCGAGGAAAGCTGAAGCTGTACTCCGGTCGCGTTCACGTAGCACTCATGTTAATGCCCGTGTTTAGGAAAAGGTAGGGCAAGGAAAGCTAGTGGCTTGGCCGCTCCCTGCTCTTAAAGTCCTCTAAGACCCCCAACGCTACCTCTATTTTATCCCTTATCTCCCGTGGGTCACCCCCATGTAGTGCTTCGCTTAACTCTCTGAAAGGCTCTTGTAGCTTCTCGGGAAGGACGTCGGAGACCGAGGCAATGAGACCCGCGAGGTCGCCTAATAGCCCCTTCTCGCCGATAAGTGCCTCTCTTATCCCCCTCAGCTCCTCCACGAGGCGGTCAGTGACTGACTGCGCCACTCGCTCGATCTCTCTTATCGTGTCGATGCTCTGAGGTTCTTTGGAAAAGCCTGGAACCTTCTCCTCAGCAGTCGCAACACGCCGAGCCGAAAGCGATATCGCTAAGTATGCTGGTACGAACGCCACGAAGCCCGCCGTCAAAGCGAGGGGGCTGACTATGCTCACTCTGGCAACCGTAGCCGTCAGCACCCACACCGCGACGCATATCAAGAGAGAAGCCAGTAGCGTTCCTACCACACGTTGCCTACCCTCCAAACTCTACACCCTTAAGAAAAATTGTAAGATGTGGATGTTAAGGTTTCTTATACCTTGCTGTGAACAGCCTTACTCGCTAAGAACCGAGACCAGCTCTTTGGCCAGCTCGCGGGCCTTGTCCAGTTTCGACTTAAGCTCCTCTACGGTCTTCTTCTCCTTCTCTAGCTCCCTCTTGAGCTCTTCAACCTCTTTCTGCGCTGCCCGAAGAGGCAAGGGTAGCTCGATGGAAATCCCTTCCCTTGCGAACCTCTCGTAGGTCTCGCGGACAAGCCGCCCTGCCTCAGTCTTACCTGTCAGGTGCCGCCTGATAGTGGCGGCGCTCCTACCGAGGTCGTCGGCTATGCTCTCGGCGCTCATGCCAGCCTTAGACCTAGCCAGGGCTCCGGCCGCAACGGCCAGGCTGTCTATCCAGGTCAGCCTCTCAGTGCTCTCCCTTATCTTCTCCAGAACGTCTGGCCTTAGCAGCGTCGCTATCATAAGCGCGGTCTCGAGCTTGTGTATATCGCTTCTCGTGATCGGTTTTAGAGGTATCTCCTCGCTCATCTCACCCCCTCCTCGTAGACTCTTGCCCCTCTAAACTTAAGCACTCTCTTCGGGTACACGACAATGCCCCTCTCCGTTATGTCGAAGGGGTGCCTCCTCATGCTGTGACTAGTCCCCCTCATCTTCCACACTATCAGGCTGCGCTTGAGCTCCCCCTCCACCTCATCCAGGTCGAGCCTGATTATGCCGTCAGCCGCGTGCTCGACTCCTGGCCCACCGAAGCCTCTCTCACCTACGCTAACCTGGGACACCAGTATCGAGGTGCAGCCCAGTCCAGAGAGCACCCTCTTTAGCTGCATGACCACAGACCTTGCGACCACGGGCTTAGTCAGGTACAGCGTTGTGACCGAGTCTATCACGACCCGCTGAGCGCCTATCTCCTTTATAGCCGTCCTAACAACCTCCACGAACGAGGGGAAGTCGTCGATGCTCCTCACCACGTAGCGCTCCCTCTTAGCGGCCTCGCCTATGCCTCCCGTAAACGCGTCGACTATCGCAAAGACGCCCTTCTCCTCGTAGGGCCTAACGTCCCACCCGAACTGAGACATGTTTATCCTGACTTGCACCGGATGCTCCTCAAGCGTCACAAGGACCCCGGGCTCTCCCTGCTTCAGCCCGTGAAACAGGAACTGCTGTCCGAAGATAGACTTGCCTGTACCGGGTCCCCCCGACAACAGGACTACGTTTCTGTAAGGAATGCCTCCATGAAGGATCTCGTCGAGACCAGGGATTCCAGACTCCACTCTCCTAATGGGCATGTTCCCCGGAAGTACCTCCCCAGCCCACCCTTTAATAACTCCCTGACTATTCCCCAGCGAGAAAAACTACGCACCTTGTATCCGGGCTTGACCATTGGACAATGGCGTCAGAGGCGAAAAGACTCATCATGAATCATGAGACCGTCGCGTCGTCATTCGCCATGCTATTATATCCGCACGACTAATTAAGTCGTCGCTTCACCTATAGGGGAGTTGTATGAGCGTTAAGGTATCACCTACTCTTATCGGCACTTACAGTAAGCGGTACGAAACCGTCTCAAAGGCCGTCTCAGTACTAGAGAGCGATCCCGAGGTTGCACAGCTCCTGAGGATGAGCAACGTTATGGCTGTCTCGCGCTTGGGCTATAATGACCATGGTCCTGTTCACGCTAGGATAGTGGCAGGCGCAGCACTTGAGCTGTTCGAGCGCCTCCTCAAACACGGGGTGAAACCGACCTCCATCGAGAACGGCGTAGCGAGGAGCGAAGACGAATCGAGAGCAATAGTGGTCTTCGCGTCCTTCCTGCACGACATAGGAAACTCTGTCCATAGGGACATGCACGAACTCCTCGGGGCCCTTCTAGCCAAGGACATCGTCGACAGGCTCCTCCCCAAGGTCCTGGGGAACCTGGGAGCACGGCTCTACGCGCTGAGACAGGAAATCCTACACGCCATACACGCAACCGCGTACGACATGAGGTGTCTCACGGTCGAGGCGGGAGTCGTTAAAGTTGCTGACGGCCTAGACATGTCCGAGGGGCGTGCTAGGATACCGTACGAGCTAGGCAAGATAGACATGCACTCGGTGTCCGCGCTGAGCATAAAGCGCGTGGACATAGAGAGCGGTGACAAGCGCCCGATAAGGGTCGTCGTGCGAGCAGACGACATGGCCGGCTTATTCCAGATAGAGCGCGTCCTCCTGCCCAAGATAAAGACGAGCGGGCTAGAAGACTACATCGAGGTGGCTGTCTACACGGGCGGCCGTCTGCTCATGACCTATCCTCGCTAAGCGGAGTAGCGAACGTTAATACCCCCGGAGCGTTTAGCTACCCGAGAAAATGGCGAGGAATGTCGTAGTCAGCTTCTGGTTAGAAGAGGAACTCTACGAGAAGCTCAAGGGGAAGGCGCTGGAGAGGAAGACGTCTATCAGCAGGCTCATAAGGGAGGCCGTAAGAATGTACGTAGAAAAGCTAGGCTTCAAGTACCCCGAGAGTGATGACGTTTCGGGGATCACTGAGCGGTGACGAGTCAATCCCGTGCTGAGAGAATTGATGACGAGTCAATCCGAGTTAAAGGGGAACGTTACATCTACCGGTTTTCTTGGAGGAATAGGCCCCGTGGCGCTGCTCCAAGTACGTCGATGTCCTTAAGAGGTTTAATGCGTACCTCACAGGAAAGACTACTCTCCTGTGACCAAGTACCGCTACCTTGCTCTTTGAGCATCTCGAGCGCTGCGACTACGCCAACCCTCAGACTGCTAGGTTCTGCCTCCGCCGCGGCACGCCGCTCACTGAGGAGAAGATCATAAAGATAGCCTCACGTGAGGCCGAGATGGAGGAGCTTAGACGCGACATCGAAGATACGAAGCGGGCGCTTAGGGAGTTAGCCGAGGCTCCACGGAAGGCATAATTCATTGGCATTTTTATTATTGTTAACGTGATGGACTGGAGAACGTTCGCGGTCACACTCGTTGCGTGCATAGTCGTGAGCGCCGTTGTGGGTTACCTAGCCAGCTACGCGGCCATCATGCACGCAACCGTAGGTGTTACTGCTCAAATACTGACTAAGGAGTTAGAGGCAGAGCAAAGGATAGATGAGGCAGTCAAGCGGGCTCTGGGCGAGATTAGTCGCGTAGAGGCTGAGGTGGCCAGGGGTGCCTCTAAGGTTTTAGTTAGTAAGTACAATATCACCTATAGGACCTACACGATAAGGGTGATCATTGAGCCTGTTGAGGTAAGGGGTTCCTTGGACACTGCGCCTCCAACTTACGCCGAGTGGTTCAATGGCACAATATACGTCAACAACGTCTACGAGGCCATGAACTTCTCTCACTTCATCCCCGACGTTAGATATACTGAGAGCGAGCCCCGAGAGGTAGGCGTGATAAGGTACACCGGGCCCGAGCTTGCCTCCATCAAGGTTGTGTACGGACACGTCGGCTATACTAGCTACTTCTACGTCACCGTCAAGCCCGCCGAGCTCATCAACCCCCATCCGCCAGATGTGACAGAGCTTGAGCTACACATAACACCAGTCATAGATAGCGCCGACAGGTGGTCTCTTAAGCTTAAGCTCGAGCTGAAAGCCGAGGCCTAACTCCTTTTTGTTTTCTTTATCTCCCTCCCCGTACTCAATAGGTACAATTGTAGGAACCATGTTAGAACCATAGGTGTAAGGACGTGGAGAAGGTGGACCGAAGAAGAACTTAAGAAAATACAAAGATACCTCCTTACGCCTAGCCAGAAGATGCTGGCTGACTATAAGGTAGTCGGGATCAAGGAGTAGGGCAGGCTCACCAGGGTCGGTGTTAGCCAGGTCTACAACCACATGCACATCTTGGAGAAGATGAAATGAGTTGTGATCGACGAGCGCGACCCACGCGAGGTCATAATAACGCTCGCCGAGAGGTGGCTAGGCGGTTGATTTATGGAAATAAAGGATAAGGTATCCTCTAACTGAATGACGCTATGAAGCATAGGCCCCGTAGAGTGCTAGTTCTTCGACTCTTTTCAGTCCTTCTCGCAGTACGACGAATAGTGTTTTCACGATCATCATCGCTCCTAGGAACATAGCGATAAAGCCTATCACCTCAAGAAGTTGCACGGTTCTCCGGCTGAGGTACGCACAATAGAGTGAGGCGATGCCCACTAGCACTAAGAGAATAGCTCCGATGAGGATCTTGAGCTCGTATTTCATACTCATCGCCCACTAAAATGCGCCGAAGCAGTCATATATAGTTGTACCTTAGTTACGGTCCTACTATACGAGTAGGATACTCGACGTAGGGGCGCACGTGCCGGTTACATAGCGGACGCCGCGATTACCGTAGTACTGGATAGTGGTATCTCATTTTCTTTCTATGTTCACTCTCACTCGGTCTATGCCCAACCCGTAGCCGCGTATGACCCAGGCCGCTGCCCTAGGCTCTCTTCCTGGGAGATAGCCTATGACGAGCCACACCTCTCCCGGGCACTCAAGCATTCTCTGCCTGTCGCTTAGGGAGAGAATCGGGTCCTCGCGGGGATGGCTGTGGTACACTCCGATGTACTCTAACCCCTTCTCGCGGCCTTCGAGTATCGCGCTCATCCATTCAGCGACGTCGAACCAGAAGGCTCTGTTTGACGCGAGGATGTTTCTCAGCCGCCTAGCCTCCTCGACTAGCGCTGTGCGCCCCTCGATACGCCCCAGGAGGACGCCGCAGGCCTCTATTGGGAACGATGCAACTACGTCGCTAAGTATCTTCCTCCAGGCACCTTCAGTTATTCTGAGCTCCGTGGGGGCCTTGAAGGGCGCAATAACCTCGGCGTCCACGCCGTACACTCTTATCACCGGCTCAGATCAGTTCCTCAGGTATACGGTTAGGGTGATACGCGATTCTCGGGCTTAGCCCTGCCTTGCGCAGTCTCTCGACAACGTGAGGGTACAGGAAGACGTACTCTTCCTCGAATTCCTCGATAAGTATCGGGTCTATCTCTTCTAACCTTCTGAGGAGCCCCTCGACACTGTCCTTGGACGAGAACGACAGCATCACGGCCGGGTGGCAGCGCACCCCGGCATCCAGGAGGTTCTCCAGCGCCTTTAGCTGCAAGTCGAACGCCTCAGGTCTGGCCCCAGTCAGGCGAGCAAACTCTTCAGGCGAGGCTCCTTTAAGTGACACTCTGACGTGAACTCGGTTGAAGCGTGCAAGCTCTCTGGCGTAGCTCCTGTCGTGGCCGAGGAGGATCCCGTTGGTCTCGAGTATGAACTCGTACTTTCCGTCCTCCTCAACGAGCTCTAGTAGCCTCAGGAGATGCCTTCTAGCTATCGTCGGCTCGTTGCCGGAAACCCTTAGTAGCCTGTATCCCCGCCTCGAGGCTATCCTGTCAAGCCTCCTGTATACGTACTCGGGGGAGTAGAACCTGCCCGCCTCGGCGGGCCTGTCCCGGGGAACGCCGCTCCAGCAGAACACGCACCTTAAGTTGCACCCGACGCAGTCAGCCGTGGCTATGCCGCCGTACCACCTTCCTCCTCTGAACCTGTAGTACTTCCTCTCGATGCCCCTCTCAACGAGCTTCCTTACAGCTTCAGCGAGGGCGACCGGGTCGTAACCCTGGGAGGACAACCTTCTCACCGCGCCTGATATCAAGAATCCCTTAATCGGTCCCTACAAAAAGCCTTAAGGGGACACTCAGAGCACGCTCTCCTAGAGCAGTACAACTTGTCATGGACGTAGAAGACTGACTGGACCCAGCCCGCGGCACGGCCCAGGCTGTTTGATGCCAGCCATCTAGCGCACTGATGACGCCTAGGACATTCATAGCAGGCGTAGCGGGCACAGTGCGCCTTGGAGGGGGGCTTTGCCCCCTCCCAGAGGCCGAGCCTCGAGGCCATCTTTAGGAAATGCTTGTCGATAGGGGCTGTGTCCGTGGCGCAGAGCGCGAAGAGCAGGAACGCATCGGCTACCTTGGGTCCCACCCATTTGCATGACACAAGCCTCTTCCTAACGTCCCATAGTCCTCCCGTAAGCGCGGCAGCCGCACATGCCATCGCTTCCGGGAGTCTCGATAACTGGTAGCTGCTGCCAACCTCGGGACCCCGCCTTGCGGCTTCGAGGGGGTCGTCAGTAAGCCTCCAGAGGGCCCTACACCACTTTAGGACGTTCGTGTGGTAGTCGGTGTTCTGAGAGAGAAAAACGGGGACGAACATATGCAGGGGGTCAAAGGGATCAACAGAAAGACCAAGTCCTCCATAGTACTCGCGTAATATGTCTATGAGCCACCTAACCGAGCGCTTGACTTCTATTCTCTCGAGCTCCTCTAGGAACCGGAGACCGCTCCAGTACTTCAGCTCCTCCTCGCCGCAGTTGGATACTATGTAGTCCCCCTCGACTTTAACGAAGCAGCCCTTCTTCCAGCCGACAGCCTTTACATAGCGTCCTTCTATGGGCTCGAAGAGGGCAAGCGTAAAGGAGGGGTAAAGCGTGAGGTTAAGGTCAAGGCCCTTCCGCTTTACTTTAAAGAGGCGGGGCACGCACTATATCACCAGGCCGGCCACAATCCCTAGTACGGCTACCGAGTCTTCGCCTATTTCTCTAAGGTCGTTAAGCACATCGTGTTCGTAGGCAGCCTTAAGGAGATCAAAGTAGGCTACTATGGGCCTGCCCTCTTTGGACGCGATGCGCCAGTACCTTTTCTTATCGGCCTCTATCCTCTCCCTCCTAACCCTCAACTCGTCCTCAACTTTACCCTCGAAGAGGGCTCTCACGGCACTATCCAGTGACCAGGAGTAGAAGTCAAGCACGGTGTAGTCTGCTATCCTCATGTGTAGCTTCCAGTCCTTGTCTGAGAGCTCCCTGTTGGTGTTAACGGTCTCCACGAGGGCTGGCTTGAAGGCGTCCAGCTTAGCCCCGACAAGCATTAGGGGGCTGACGTACACTGACGCTAGGCAGAGAGCCTCGGCTTCAGCCTCCCCGAGTATTCCCGAGAACACATTGACCGCTTCGCGGATAGCCTCCGAGGGGTACGCTAGTGTCACAAGAACCTTCCTGCGGAGCTTGAGCCTTGCAGCCATAGAGGGGGGCACGCCGAGGTTTCTATACTTGAACCTCGATAGGAGCCACCTTAGCTTGTCTTCGGCCTCTGGGATCCAGTATAAAACTCCGCGGAGGTTCTTGACGAGAGCGGCGTACTTGTAAAGCGAAACCTCAGCTCTTTGCGAGCTGCCAGGCATGCGACAGCGCCCCCAGCGCCCCCCTTAACGACGCACCGAGGTCTTCGGAGAAAGCTATTATCACAACGTCCCCATCGTTAAGGTCGAAGGACGCTCTCACATCCTTGCTCAGAACCGGCATGTACTTGCTGAGGTTCTCCATGCTGGGCGGTAGCAGTAGACTGCCTCCCTCGTAAAGCAGTATAAGCGCCCCACGCGCACCAGCACGCACCGCCCCATCCCTTAGGTCGATGATACGGCCCAGCCGCAGACCCCTTACGTGAAGACCAACTCCAACATACCCCTCTCCTATCTCATCAAGTCTAAACCTGCGGATTGCCTCAATTCCGAGCTTCCTTTTTATTTCCTCCCTCCCCTTGGGTGTAAGGGCGGTGCCTCCACGAACTATCTCGACTAAGCCCTTCTCATGTAGATGCTCTAGTATGCGCCTAGCCCTCCCCTCCCCCATTTTAAGCGCGCGACTAATTCTTCTCCTTCCTAGACGCCCCTTTAGCGCTAACACTAGCAATACAAGGGTCTCCGCATTAACGCCTTCGAATGACATCCGACTATTGTGATGGCCAACGTTAAATAACGATTACCCCACCCTGAATGCGCTTCTCACATTGACCGTAAGCGTCTCCTTAAGGGTATCGAGGACAACGCATGTGAGGGTCTTCTCAACGCCAGGGACCGTTCTCACCTTGTCTATGACGAACCGCCCTAGCTCCTCGACGTCCGAGACTCTCACCTTCACTATGATGTCCCACTCGCCCGTGATTATGTGGACTTCCTGAACCTCGGGGAACTCCGAGATCTTCCTGGCAACCTCGCGCTGGGAGAGCCCAGACTCCTTGGAGAAGGAGACAAGGACGAACGCTAAGGTCTTCAAGCCGAGTTTCTCGGGCGAAAGCACTGCCCTATACGCCTTAACTATGCCTATCTTTTCAAGCCTCTTAACCCTACTGTGTACCGTGGTTACAGGCGACCCTACTTTCCGCGCTAGTTCCCTAAGCGTTATCCTGCCTTGCTTTTGGAGAACCTCCAGGATTTTCAGGTCCTTCTCGTCAAGGGTGAGAACTCCTTCCACTAACTTGCGTGCCTTCCTTCTCATTTTAGCACCAATAGGCCTTAACTTGCAGGAGAGTATTTTAAGTAGTACCCTCTAAACGCGGCGACTTACGCCCGGCCAGCCAGTGTTTTCGAAAGACAACAAGTCGCTGAACGAGAAAGGCGACGTGACGCAAATGGCTTTTATGTAAGGGCTTACCTTTGCGACTAGGTGGCATGCGTGGCGCGGTGCAACTACTGCGGAAAAGAGGTGGCGTTGCCTTATAGATGCAAGTACTGTGGCGGCTTGTTCTGCGTAGAGCACCATCTCCCCGAGAAACATAATTGCCCGGGTCTTTCCAAAGCGCTCAGCCCTGTAACTATAGAGAGGAGTTATAGAGATGTGCGCACCACGAGCGTCATCACATACCGCCCCAGACGCGTTAGAAGGAAAGTGGGAGTCTTTTATCCGGGCGAAGTTAGGGATCTAGGCATAGCGTTTCTTGCCGTGTTCGCGGTTTTCGCCTACCCTTGGGCCCTCACCCTCAAGGGTGCCTTCGCTGTGTTCGCGGCCTCCGTTACGGCCTTCCTGTTCCACGAACTCGCCCACAAAATTGTGGCACAATACCTAGGCTACACAGCTAAGTTCAGGCTAAGCGGTACAGGCCTGGCTCTAACCCTGCTCTCAGCGATCCCGCAGATGCCCATCAAGATTGTAATGCCTGGGTACGTAGAGATCTTCAGCTACTACCCCAGCCGTAGGACAATGGGTCTCGTGGCCTTGGCAGGCCCATTAACTAACTTTGTCGTTTGCCTAGCATTAATGCTGTTTCCCTTCCCAGTACTAACGGCGCTAGCTGTGAAGCTGAACGCTCTCGTGGCGTTCTTCAACCTCATACCTCTAGGAGAGCTGGACGGTCGCAAGGTAATGGATTGGAGTTGGCCGCTGTGGCTCGCCATGATTTCCGCCAGCCTTATACTATTCTACTTAGTTGGTTTCTAGCGGAGTGATGAGTACGGCGAGGCCAGAGCCCCTTCCCAGGGGCGCTGAAGGACACCCCTGATGCTGACCTCTCATCAGGGCTGAGTCTCTGACCGAATCATTTATGTTTACCCATATGGCTACTCCGGGACTAGGAGGGTGCTTGAGCGACCCCTACGTCGTGAGGAGGGCAAGGCTGAGAGACGTTAGGGGGATTGTCGAGTGCGAGCGTGAAGTATGGGCTAGTCTGCACGGCCTGCTGCCATGCGAACTCGTAGAGAAAAGCATCTCTTACCTCGAGACTCCCTCAGCCGTGGCTGAGATAGCCCGACAAGTAAGAAGCCCTCATAGGCTCGTACTTGTCGCTGATTGGCAGGGAAAGATAGTGGGCGTAGCCCGAGGAGCCAGGAGAGACGATGAAACCTTCTGGCTAGGCTTTCTCGGCGTACGACCGGCCTACAGGAGGAAGGGGATAGGCTCCGCGCTCCTCGACGCGTTCATAGCCGAAGCCAGGAAAGCTGGCGCCCGCAAGTTAGCCTTGCTTACCTGTCCAACGCTTACCGGCGCAACTAGGCTGTACTCCTCTAGGGGCTTCGTCTCTGAGGGTGTCTTACGTAGCTACTTTCATGGAGCCGACCTAGTGTGCTACGTGCTCCCCCTCGCTGGAGGTTAACCCTGCCCTACATCGCGATAAAGTAGTTTCTCGATGACAGTAACACACGCGTAAAACGTATACACCCCCTCGCACCGTGACAGGGGGTGTTAAGGCACTTGTCATCGTCGGACGTAAAAGAGCGGCTTAGGGCGATGAGAGCTCAGGAGTTCGAGAGAATCAAGGCCAGGCTGTCCAAAATAAGGTATAAGATTGCTGTCATGAGCGGTAAGGGCGGTGTAGGGAAGTCGTTCGTGACGGCTAATCTAGCCGTGGCATTAGCCATGAAGAAGCGCAGCGTAGGGATTCTCGATGCCGACTTTCATGGCCCTTCGGTTCCCAAGCTTTTAGGCCTACAAGGGAGAAGACTGCTCAGTGGCCCTCCCGGCGTGTTTCCCGTGCTAGGACCCGCAGGCATTAAGGTTGTTTCGATAGACTTCATGCTTCCTGACGAGAACACTCCAGTCATATGGCGCGGCCCTCTCAAAGCGGGTGCACTCCGAGAACTGCTTTCAATGGTAGCCTGGGGAGAAATGGATTACCTGTTAGTTGACCTCCCTCCAGGGACCGGAGATGAGCCCTTAAGCGTAGCACAGCTTATCAAGGATCTGTCAGGAGCAATCATAGTTACTATACCGTCAGATCTCTCTAGAGTCGTAGTAAAGAAGGCTGTAGCGTTTGCTAAGCAGCTCAACATTAGGGTCTTGGGCATCGTTGAGAACATGAGCTACTTTGTGTGCCCTAAGTGCGGCACCAAGTACAGGATATTCGGCGAGGGCGCCGGTAGGAGGATAGCAGACGAGATGAATGTTGACTTTCTTGGAGAGATACCACTCGACCCGAGAATAGCAGAGTGCAGCGATAAGGGAGAGCCATTCGTGCTTCGCTACCCTGACTCTGAAGCGGCAAAAGCAGTGATGGCCATAGCGGGGGCAGTAATCGCTCGGCTGGAGGGCGAGCGTTGAGTCCAGTATCGTATGGCAGGCCTGAAGCCACAGCGAGGGCCGTTATCTACAGGTTTCTATCTACGGCTTTTCTTGCTCCCTCGCCGAATCTGATCAAGGACCTTAGAGAGCAAATCAGAGAGGTAGACGCAGCCACGCAGATTCTCGATAAGATAGGTTATGCCATCTTCTCCCTGGTTAAGGCCGTGTACGATGCAATGCCTCGTTCAGACGTAGAGATAGCAACTTGCAGGCGTGACTATGCTTCCGTATTCCTGTCAGCCGCTCCCCCGCTTATCAGGGAGTCGCACTTCGTACGCGGTCTCGACCTCGGAAGCGTGGAGTCCCTATACGCCGAGCTGGGCCTAGTTTACGAGGTACCTGGCCTCGAGCCAGACCACCTATCTGTCGAGCTGGACTTCATGCATAGGCTAGCGCTTCTAGAAGCTGTAGCATGGGGCGCAGGTAATCCTTCCTTTATCATGGAGAAAGAGGTAGGCTTCCTTGGGAGGCACCTGGCAAGCTGGGGGCCCAAGCTCGCGAAGGTTGCGGTGAGGAAAACGCGAAACCCCTTCTACAGGGCTCTACTCACGCTGCTGCAGTACTTCGTTCTTAAGGACCACGCTGTTATTTCGGCCGTGTCCCGCATGCTCGCTCAAGACAGGCGTGCCTGAACCTCTCAATGAGCTCGATTAAGGCAGTGTAGGCCTTTAGAGAGTCGCTCTTATCTACAACGAATATTGAGTCGGTGTGGCAGGAGATTACTTGAGTGATGTTAATTCCCTCGGAGGCCAGTAGCGTCGTGAGGTAGGAGAGGACGCCGGGGGTCTCTATTATCTCGCGAGGGCTTGTGAGAACGACTGCTGATTGATTCTCAATAATAGTCTCAATAGCCTCCTTAGGGATGTCTCTCGCGAGCGCCTGGAAGGTTACGGTATCGAGTATGAGAGTGACGTGCCCGACTCCCTGCGTCATTTGAAAGAACCTCGCTTTCTCCGCAGCTCTGAATATCTTCGGCATGATCTTGAGTGCTTCCTTCTCCCACAAGGTTACTACCGCAATATCGTCCACGAGTGTCAAGGAGCTCTTGCTTATCACAGATACTAAGCGTCTCTCGATGATAGCCTTCCTCCCCTCCTCCTCCTTAGCTAACCTTGTCACTGCCATCTTTATCGCTGAGAGCGTCACTTTTCGACCGAGCCTCCTCTCCACATCACTCTGTAGCATCCTAGCAAGGGCGGAGTAGTTAACTACGCCCATTCTGAGGGCCTCTAGGATACACGGCCTGATGCCCAGAGACTCTCTCACGACTCTGCTTACACTGTCTTCCCTAGCCACGGTAGGTTTCATTTGTAACTTATTAATATTATTTATGCTACAAATGTAACATAAATGTTATAAACGTTCGCATACTCACCGCCGCTGGTGAGACACTTGGTGGATAAGAAGGTAATTGGTGTAGTCGTAGTAGCCCTGCTAGCCGGCCTCGTTCTGGGCTATACTCTAGCCATGCCCAAGCATAAAGGCGGTTACGTCGATAAGATCAAAGCCAGAGGAAAATTGATTCTAGGGACATCAGCTGACTGGCCGCCTTTCGAGTACATAGACGCTAATGGTAATTTCGCGGGCATAGACATCGAGATAGGCAAGAGGATAGCGGCCGAGCTGGGCGTTGAGCTCGAGGTGAAGGACATGGACTTCGCGGCCTTGATAGAGGCCCTCAAAGGAGGGCTCGTCGACATAGTGATAGCGGACATGACTCCCACGGCCGAGAGGGAGAAACAAGTGGACTTCTCGATCCCGTACTATTTCTCCAAGGGCAATGCCGTTGTTACGCTCAAGGGCTCAAAGATAGCATCCGTCGATGACCTCGTGGGCAAGAAGATAGGTGTTCAGCTTGGCACGATCCAGGAAGAGTGGGCCAAGGAGAACCTCGAAGGCAAGGCCGAGATAGTGTCCTACAAGAGGGTCTACCCTGAAATGGTGATGGTGCTCAAAAGAGGCGATATCGACGCGATCATAGTTGGCGACATAATAGCTGGCGTTCTCGTGAAGCGCGACCCCAAGCTCACAGTGGCCTTCTACGCTGGTTCCCCGGGGGTTGGTGGCGCAGTCGCAGTTCCTGAGGACGCTGAGGACTTGAAGTACGTCGTAAACACTGTTATTGAGAAGCTCATAGAGAGCGGAGAGATGAACAAGATATTCGAGGCGGAAATAGCTAAGTGGCTCGGCGTGGGAGGCTGAGACTCCCCAGAATAACAACCGGGGGGCTAAAGAATGATAGACACCTTCTTATTTATTCTAGATACTTTGCCCTACCTCCTTGGCGGCGTCACAGTGACATTGCAGCTGACACTAGTCTCTTTCTGCATGGGCTTTGTTCTCGCCGCCTTGATCACGCCAACGCGGCTCTTCGCGAAACCACCCCTATCTTGGGCGGCGCGCGCTTACGTTGAAGGGTTTAGAGGTACACCCCTCCTAGTGCAGCTATTCGTGATATACTTCGGCCTACCCGCGCTCGGTTTGAAGTTCGATGCGTTAACAGCGGGGATGCTCGCCCTAGGCCTTAATAGCGCGGCTTATCAAGCCGAGATACTCAGAGCGTCGATCAAGGCCATACCCGAGAGCCAGTTCCTAGCAGCTGAGTCACTAGGAATGTCCACCTCGCAGATATACAGGTATGTCGTGTTGCCTCAGGCCATTAGGACAGCGATCCCCGCTTTGGTCAATGAGTTCGTAACCCTGATAAAAGAGAGCTCACTGGTGTCCATAATAGGCGTGGTCGAGCTCACGAGGAGGGGCGAGTACATCGTAGCATACACCTTCCGAGCCCTCGAGGTTTACCTCGCAGTGGCTCTTGTCTACTTCGTGCTATGTGCTGCCTTCTCGCAGCTCGCCCGAGTCGTCGAGAGAAGGTTTAAGATCCCGGGATATGAGCGGGGCGGAGTCTAATGGCAAACGTACTTATCGTTAAAGAGTTGAGAGCAGGGTACGACGACCATGAGGTCATTAAGGGTGTTTCTCTCAGCGTTGAAAAAGGGCAGAAGGTCGTACTCATGGGGCCCAGCGGCTCAGGCAAATCAACCCTGCTCAAGTGCGTGGTGAGGCTAGTAGAGCCCTGGTCCGGAGAGATAATAATCGACGGCACAAGGGTCGCAGGTGACAATGTAGACCTACGAGCCATTAGGGCCAAGACAGGCTTCGTCTTTCAAAGCTACAATCTCTTCCCTCACATGACCGTCCTACGCAACATAACACTGCCCCTTGAGGTCGTTAAGAAGATGGCACGCGATGAAGCTACGAAAAAGGCGCTGGAAGTCCTCAAGATCGTAGGAATGGAGGACTTCGCTGACAGATACCCCCTCCAGCTAAGTGGAGGACAGCAGCAAAGGGTCGCCATTGCACGAGCACTGGCCATGGACCCCGTCCTCCTCCTTCTCGACGAGCCCACAAGCGCCCTCGACCCCGAGCTTAGGGAGGAAGTCCTAGAGGTGCTAGAGAGAATAGCCAAGGCGGGCATGTCCATGCTCATAGTAACACACGAGATGGACTTCGCAGAGGACGTAGCCGACTGGGTGATATTCATGGAAGACGGCAGGATAGTAGAGGAGGGGCCGCCTCACGAAATCTTATGGTTCCCTAAGGAGGAGAGAACAAGAAGGTTCCTAAGGAGCATCCTCAGGAAGAGACTCGCCTAGAAACAACAGGCTAAACCCTTAACAGTTACCC
>Ga0180302_10000709_pt1 | contig 15176 bp, 15 predicted proteins | sample GuaBasSediGuay17_FD_121794 | JGI IMG/M metagenome (GOLD analysis project Ga0180302, IMG submission 121794) | Subseafloor sediment microbial communities from Guaymas Basin, Gulf of California, Mexico - Guay17, Core 4571-4, 12-15 cm | ecosystem: Environmental > Aquatic > Marine > Hydrothermal... | reverse complement strand
TTAATATTTATTTCATCTATAGTTGCACTTTTAAAGTCTAATACTGAACCAGTTAATTCTCCTATAATATTCAAGTTGTTTATTTCGCCTTCACTAAAATCTAGTGTAGCTCCTTCTATTTTTCCTAAAATATTCACTTCGTTTATGGTTCCTTTACTGAAATCTAAAACATTACCTTCTATTTTTCCTATTATGTTTAATTCATCTATTTCACCTTGAGTAAAATCTATTAAGTTTCCTTCTATTTTGCCTAGAATCATTAAATTATCTATAGTTCCTCTGCTGAAGTCTAAAGTTGCTCCTTCTATTTTAGTTATATTACCTTCCTTAAAGTCTAATAAAGCTCCTTCTATCTTATTTATTATATTAGCAATATCAACTTCAATTCCTGAAATATTTAAATAGACATCATGATGAACTTGGTCTCCACTAGTTATCATTTCTAGTCCTGTTCTACTCCTCCAAGGTGAAGGATATACATTAAAAGTAGACTGTGTTTGTTCTAGCATTGCACAGTCTACATAGAATGTTCCTCCATAAGATGCACGTACTTCTAATGTTACTGCTCCTGAAGAATTAGTTTTAAATGCATAGAATGTTCTTCCCCATTGTCCTGTAATAGTATGTGACTGAGCTTCTAATTCTTCTATGTCTCCTTTAACATATACATAGAAAGCTCCATCTTTAACAAATTTACCATACATACTGAATATATATGGCATATTAGGCTCTAAGTATTCTTCTTCACTTCCATATCCTATAGTGTATTCTTTCTTGAATAATACAGCTAAGACTTCATCTGCTACAAATTTAACAGATATAGTTCCTCTGAATACTTCTACAGTTTCTTTTTCAGGTGTAAAGTTATATGTCCAAAACTCTAATGCTTTATCCCATTCTTCCCATGAAGAATACGGTATAAGATTTAATGCTCCTAACGAAACATACAGTTTATCTGCTATTATAGCTTGGTTCTTAATATGGTCTGAATCTATAGACAAGTATTTTATAGCATCTCCTGATATTACTTGATTACCTATAAATTCAGATGACACTTCTAACGTAGAAATAGTAGAGCACTGTATAAATAGATTCTTTACTGTGTCTATTGTTCCTATTTCTCCTACATGAGTTAATATTCCTACTTCTGCAATAGAAGATATTGTTGATACATTAGTTAATATTCCTAGATTCTGTATTTCCTCAATATTACCTATTACATTAGCATTCAAATATCCGATTTCAGAAATAGAGTTTATCTGTCCAATAGTTCCTACGTTCATATAAGTTACATCAGTTATTTCTCCTACCTGGTCTATTTTGTTAATGTTACCGATAATGTTAACATTCATTTTTTCTATTGTATCTATACTTCCAATAGAACCAATATATTCTACATTCATAGTGTTAATTGTTCCTATTGTTCCAATATTAGTAATGTTCTGTATCTGGTCTATCTGAGTAATATTTCCTACATTTCTTAGTTCTCCTCCAGACATATCAATATATGATGGTCTAAGATATATTGGGTCTTCTCCTATCTGTATTCCCTGTTTAAATACTGGAATACTCATACTATATCCACCGCATTATACTCTTTAATTCTCATATCAGTCTCTATATTATGGAAAGAAGTAGTTAAAGATTCTGTAGCTGTATCTACGATGTCTAGACTATATATTTCGTAGGGTATTACTTTGATACGGATTATTCCAGTTACTGTCCTAACCATATTTATTCCCTCCTAATCATGATACCAGGGATAAGCTATTACTGGAGACTGTACATAAACATAAAATGTATCTGGTCCATCTCTTGAGTCTACCATTCCCAATACAAATGGATATATTGTTCCAGTTACTAAAGTACAGTCCACAGTTCCCTTACACACTTCGTTTACATAATATTCTATCTGTTTTCTATCATTGAAATATCTAAACTCTAGAAGATACCATCTGTCTGCTTCTATAGTCTGCAATGGAATAGTAAAGTATCCATATCTCCAGAAATGTAACGTGTGAGGTTCACCTATATTAGGTGATACTCCTCTAAATCCTAAACCGTACCATTCAGAATTTGCTAAGTCTCCTTGAGTTACTACAGTAGTCCACCATTCTCTATTATCTATTGACTCAGCATGTATCTTTACTTGTGCTTTCCAGAATAGATTACCTTGTGTCCAGTTCAAAGCATGTTTTGTTCTAATTATCTGATTTAATCCATTACCTTGCTGTTTAGATTGAAACTTGAACTGTCCTAGACCACAGTCTAGTTTGTCTAAATCTTCTGTTCCCCAGTAACCATCATATCCTTCTTTAGACTCTGCTAGTATAGGTATTTGTCTAACATGAGTCCATGCTTCATATTGAAATAGTTCTGCTACTCTATCATAATCTATCAATTCTCCTGGAACATCTATCTGTCCCATACCAGCATATATCTTATAGAACATTTCTATATTCCAGTTAAGCATTCTCAATACTGCTACAGCATCCTTAAAGAATTTCTCTACTGAAGGAAGATATCTTTCTCCTAATGTTACTTTACCTTTAAATGTCTTCCCTTGAAATGTATACTCTATATTTCTTACAGTAACTAGATATTCTTTACCGAATAGAGACACTGTATGTTGATATCCTAACTGTAAATCAAATACATTGTCTACTTCTACATCTGAAACTATAAGAGTAGGCTTAGCATAAGTAGCTATTATTACATTTGCTAATGCTTGAGCTTCTTCATCTCTTTTAATATTTCCATCTTTTAGTGAAGGTCCTCTTCTAATACCATACTTGTTAATAGAATCTATACTTCCTGCATAAGCTACTATATCAATATCTGAAATATAGAAGTCATCAATATACATAGAGTTAGTTAATCCAATAGGATACAACATCTTAAATGAAATACTTGATATTTCTTCCCATTTAGGGTCTCCTACTTCTGTCCATCCTTCGGGGTCGTAGAAATTAAAAGGAATGTAGAAGAGTTTCCAATGTAAAGCGTAATACTCAAATTCTTCATAATGTTTCCTTCCTCCAGAAATCAAATATTGTGTAACAAAATAATTAGTATCATCAGTATATGCTTTTACTTCTAAAGTTGCCTCATTAGTTGCTTCAGTAGTTCCAATACTGTAATATTTAAGATATAGATGAATTTTTCCTCCTGCTGATAAATCTAATGTTTCTCCTGGATGAAATACTAATATTGGAGAATTATTCTCTTGATATGCTTTTACACAATAATTACCTACTTTAGCATCTGAATCTTTTTCTACATTAGTTCCTGTCCAATAGTACAAAAGATTATCATCTGAATATGTTTCATCATCACCTATCTGTTTAATAGCTCTACCTCTCACTTCTATAGTATTAATGATTTTAGTATCATCCCATTCTACTTTAGCTCTAAAATCAGGAACTATAGTATATGAACTCTCATATATTCCTCTAGGAAACGCATGTAATGTTCCATCATTGTCTACATAGAAATCCCAGTCTGCATCCTGAGCTATATCCTTCAATATATCCCAGTAACTCTTTCTTCCTCTTCTCTTTCTTAAATTACTTTTAATCTGGTTAGGATATATTGTTTTACCACTTATTAGTCCTTCTTCTATTGCTTTGTCTACTACATAGTTAAATTGTTCTACATCACTTCCTGCAGGCACACTCACTCTCATTTCATTATCTTGTAATGGTTTACCCATTCCAAATGCTTCAATATATTTCTCAGGTTTCTCTTTATATAATCCAGTATATTCTTGCCCTATTTTTGATACTCTACCTCTAAATACTTTATGTAAATATGGAGTAGTCTCTCCTATCGGTATAGTTCCTGCATATATTTCTACTGTACATCCACACCATTCTTCATCTGGAGAAATAGTATTTCCTAATTTACCATTATCTATCCATCTTATCTCAGCAAAAGGTACTTCTTCAGTAACTGAAGTTCTTACTCTTACAAAATCAGGAGTTATAGTTTGCCATGTATTTCCTCTATCTAATACTCTTACATTACATATCCATTCAAACTCTGACATTTTAAGACACTCCTGCAGCCTTAAGAGTACTTAACATTTCCTTTCTTATCTTAGCTAACATTCTATGTTCATCTATTCTCTCCTGAACTTGAATGTTAATGTATACTGGCATGAATATTTTCTCTCTTTCTCTCATTGCTTTTTCTAGTTCAGGAATCTCTATCTGTAATCCTGGAGAATGTATACCTAATCCTTCTCTTACATGTCTAATTTCTTCATATACTTTTCTTACATGAGTCTCTTCTTCTCTTTTAGTAATTGTTACTTTAGGAGTTAATCTTATGTCTCTACCAGATAATCCAGCAAAGAACTTATCTAATACTATTCTACTACGCTTAGTTCTTTCAGTTAATTCATCTAGTCTTTGAGTAACTATAGACAAGTCTTCTTCTAGTCCTGAACCTGCAAGTGTCTGACGTAATTCACGATATTTCCTATTTAATTCATCTGTCTTCTGTGCAGCAATGTGAGTAGCATATGCATAAGCTGCTAATATAGTAGGTACCATTATCAATGCTCCAATAAGACCAGACACGAATGCTCTTGCCAAAGCTATTTTTAATCCAGCTTTTAATGCAGCCCATCCAGTCATTTCTAGACCTCTTGCTCCTAAAATTGCTACTTTAAACATTTGCCAAAATGATAAATTAGTAAGGTCTATTGAACTCTTCAGTGCTAAATTCTTAGCTCCTGCTACTACTGCAGCATTTCCTTGAGCTTCTATAGTTCCTTGAGCAGTACCTGCTCCTATTGCTACGTTATAATATCCTAACATCAAATCTGTCAATCCTTGAGCTATTACTGCTCCTGAACCTACTACTTGTGCTACTGCAGATGCCCAGAACATAGCATTAGCAAATCCTAACTGTCTAGTAGAATCTATCAAGTCTTGTCTTTGCATCTCTAATTGCATTTCTGCAAAACGTAAGTCTCTAAGTTTCCTTCTTGCCTCTTCTGACCCTGCTCCATAAGCTCTAACTGTTTCAGTATATTCTTTCTGTAACTCTTGTAATCTCATCTCTGCTCTTATCAACTGTAATATTTCTCTTCTAAGAATAGTTTGTCTTCTCTTTAACCTATCCAATGACATTATCAGAAACATTGTTCCTAGTCCTACCCAGAATAATTGTCTAACAACTAGATATGCTCCTCTCTCCATTCTATAGAATCCTTCAGTCATAAGTCTCATTCCTTCAAGAGCAGGACTTACTCCTCTAGCTAATCTAAGAATGCTGTCAAGAAACATTCTAGTAGCTAGACTCCCTCTTATACCTGCAGACTGTAATGCAGCAGCAAATGTTCTTAGTCCTTCAGTTGCTACTCTAATTCCTTCAGGAGTCTGTCTAATTATTCCTGCTATAGCTTCTAAAGGCACTCCTAACTGTCTAGTTACTATACTTAATTCTTTAATGTTAGTCATAAAGTTTCTTATTGCTATTTCACTAGTCTCTGTTCCAGTTACTAAACTAGCAAATACTTTAGGGAATAGTCTATTCATTGCTTCTAATGATATACCTGTTTGTTCGGATACTCTAGTTAACAATGCAAAGTTTCTATGTGCAGCAACTAACTGTTCAGGAGTCCTAGATATTGCTATACCAAATCTCTCTTGTATTACTCTAGCAGTATTAAATGCATCAGCTAGTTCTCTTACGGATACTCCTGCTTGAGATGCTGCAGTTCTAAATATATTGTAAGCATCTACAGTTTTTATACCAAATCCTTTAATGCTTTCTGATAGTCTAGCATATACTTTCTCTGCTCTAGTAACTAATGCTATGTCTGCTCTAGTAGTTCCTTCAGCATTTCTTACTGCATCTCTTAACTGATTCCATAACTTAGGTTGATATCCTACTTCTTTAGATAATTTTACCATTACATCTTTAACTTTAGTGTTAGTTTCTTTTAATTGATTCATTCTAGTATTGAATCTTTCAAGTATTCTGATATTATCTGCTATAATAGTCATTCCTCTATGTAACCTTACAAAACTAGATGATACTCCTCTTCCTAACTGTACAAAACTTCTAGTTACTGAACTTAAAGGAGAACGTAATGCTTCTGCTTGCATAGTTAAATTAGTTAGACTCTGAACTAGAGAATCAATCTGTCTTCTAACCTGTTCTGCTCCTTTCTGTTGAATAATAATAGTTATAGGTATTTCTGCTCCTTCACTCATAGATATCTCTTCCTTCTATATGTTTTAAGTTGTCTTTCCTTAATCTTCTTTTCTCTATCTATCATTTTGTTTAACCATATCAGTCTAGTATTAGTGAGATTATAGAATATGTTCTTAGCAGCTTCCCAGTTGAAGTTAGTAGTTTGTAGTATTTTATAGAATATTAGAGATTCTCTTCCTTCTTCTGAGGCAAAAAATCATTTACCATCCTAGCTCTCTCTTCAGGTCTACCTAGCCATTCTAGTATAGTTTCATATATTGCTATCCATTTCTTTAGTGGTATCTGTGTAAAATCATCTATCTTAGGTTCTACTATAGCCTTCATTATAGTCCTCATTACTATCTCTGTTTCTCTCTCTATAGGATTCATCTTTTCCCATTCAGGTAGTTTCATTGCTTCCTCTCTAGCTTCTATTCTATCTTTCAATGTAGGTTCTCTAACCAGAATAGTACCGTATCCTTTAACTTCTAATTCTACAGGTTCATTTTCTAGTAACTGTTTAAGAGTAATTCTCTTCTTTGTCACTATATTCACCTTTAGAAGGGTGTTAAAGTATTACATACTATTTCAATAGCATTCTCTGTCTGTGAAGGTAAAGCTACATATGGTATTTCTACTTCGTATGGTTCTATGCCTCTTAGTCTCTCTGGATATTCTGTAAACCATACATTAGGCATTGTTATTGTACCTGACAATACTCCTCCATGACTCTTGTTTATTCTAATCTCTACAGTGTTTCCTCCTGCTCTAGCCTTTACTTTCTGTAGAAATGTTAATGCAGGGTCAGTAACTAACATTCTTCCTGTAATGTCTAATCCTCCCTCTAGAATGTGATAAGCTTGATATCCAGCAGCTTGACTAGCAGATAATCTCCTGCTTAAATTGTTGTCTATAGTAAGGACTATTCTACCAAGGTCAGATATTGTAGTTGCACTACCTCCCTTCTTTACTACTACTTCAATGTCTGAATAGTATACTGGGTCATAAGAGTAATCTACAGTTACTGTGAGGTCTCCTGTTTCTATAGTTCCTCCCTTAGCCATTAATGTTATTTCTCCAGTAGCTACTTCTCCTCTCTCAAATGTAAGTTCTAGACTTTCTACTTTGCATCCGAATATTCTCAAAATATCACTTTCTCCTGAACGTACTGGTTCTAGTTCTCTAGCTACTGTAAGCCAAGGCAATGTACTTGCTGGAGTAATAGTTACAGGTACTGTATCATTTACGTTTCCTAGTGCCCAATATAATGGTTTAAGACCTACCAAGTCAAATTCCATTCTTACTTCTGCTTCTTCTTGTAGTACTGCTACTCTCTTCTTGTCTCTTGTACCTGCAAGAATAAACTCTGCAGACTGTACTTCTTCCAGTGAAGGTTCACATACTCTCAAATAGTTAAAGTTAAGGTCTAGATTACTTATTGAAAGATTCTCTCCTTCACCAAGCTTTACTTCTCTAGTTATATAATAGCTCATACATTTCACCTACTCTATTCTAGTAAACATCCTTAGATTAAAACTTATTGCTCTGCTAAATATGTTTTCTCTCATTCTAGTTATAGGACCTATACCTGCAGGAGATATTATGCTTCTAGATATTTTGATTCTCTCTTTGAACAGTCCTCTCTCTATTCTTCTAGCTATAATGTCTATCTCATCTGGATATCTACTGTAAATAGTGAATGTAACTATTATCTGTTGCTCTATAGCTTTAGGGTCTAAATATCTCTGTACTACTCTAGGTCTAGCAGTAATGTCACATGTTACTATAGGATAGTCTTCCAATACAAATTCTTTAGGTGAATATACTTTTCTAATCTTTTCTCCAGTACCTGCACTGAAAGATAACTTAACATTTAATGTAGAAGAATCAGCATATAACGTATCCTCAAACTTGTTAATAGTAGATGCTCCCAGAACATAATAGTTACTAGAATCTCCTGAGTGTATAATTCTCAGATAATGTATATGTTTAGATATTAAGTTGTTTACAGTTACTGAAATAGTGTTCCATCCCTCATTCAGTTCAGTAGATAGAGAACTCTTAACATTATAGTTTCTATCTAGAATTTGGACTGTAACATTTCCTGGAGAACCTACTTTATCCTTGACATATACAGTTACTGAACTGATAGTAGTGGAGAAGGGATAGAATGACTGTGTAATAGTATTATATTCTAACGTAGAGATAGAATTGTCATACTGTAACTGTCTAGGATAGAAATAATCTGAAACTACTGTGATTAATGTATCTTTAATATTCTCATACTCTATCATTTTATCCACCCAATAATCTAACTATATTGTCTCTTAATGATTTAGTTAACATACTTATTATTTCATCTCTATGTTCTATCCAGTATCTTCTCAAATATTCTTTTCCCTCTTCTCCCTTCTTTATAGTTCCTCCCCAGTATTTCTGTGCTGGACATCTATACAGTTTCCATGCTGTAGTAGAGCCTTTCTCTTTTAACAGTGCTAGTTCCCATACTGGTCCTATCAACACTTCATCTGGTTCATTCAATGCTATCTTTAAACTCTCTCTCCATTTCCTAGGTATACTCTCATCATTCCATAAATCATTATATATTTTCTCTGCTATCTCTTTTATTACTGAAAATACTGTATCCTGTAATGGTGAAGGTCTACCCGTAAATGCATACTGTAATCTAAGAATCTTTTCTTTGTCTACATTTATCTTTATCTGTATCATTCTGTCCTTCTCCTACACAGACATTCTATAAAATCTATACGGTTACCTGTTCTTCTCTTAAGAACTTCTACTACTTCTACCCATTCATCATTAATCTTAAGCAAGTCTCCCTTATCTACAGTAACGTCAGGAGGAAATGTAATCAAGAAATCTGCTCTAATAACCATTCCTGGAGCTTCCCAAGATTCAGTATATCCAGTTAACTGTGATACTTGTCCTCTAATAACTTCCTGTTCTCCATAATAGTATCCTCTATCTTCAGTTACTTTTCTAGGTTTCCTTATAATATATTGACCATATCTAGATATTACTTTCTTTATTATAGTTGATATAGGCATTACTGTGCTTCCTCCTTCAGTTTCTTTCTCGGTAATTTCATCTTTGTATGTTCTCCTTTAATGGCTAACTTAGCAGTAATCATATCTCTAATTCTATAATATTGGTCTAACAGTACCATGTATGGTCTAGCATGAGAGAATCTGTATGCTCCATGAGACAGTCTTTCAGGAATCAATAGGAACTCTCTCATTACATAATAGAATCCTGCAAGTAAAGCTACTGCTTGACTTACTAATTCATTAGGTATCTCTCTTGGATAATAGTAATAGTTAGCTGTTATACAGTCATATGTAGATGCAGGAGCCTCTTGTAAAACTACTATTCCATATACTGGGTCTACAGAAGACACTGCTACACTTTCTCTAGTGCTTAACTTTCCTGACTTTCCCCATTTATACACTTCTATATCTGACACTGTTATCTGTCCATCATATGTTCTGTCTGCTAGAAATGGATATGTAAGTTTGAAAGTAGTGTTTGTACCATTAATGCTTCCTGTTAAAGTATCATCTCTAACATAACATGCTATGTCATTCAAGAATTCTCTCTGAGCATATTCAATATATGGTTCTATTTCTCCATCAGGAGCTATGTCAGGAGTTAATCCTATTATCTTTCTTACTCTGTCAGGAGTAGTAAGCATACTTATCCCTCTATAGAAATAGAATGTAGAGAAATATTAAGGGTTTCCTTAAGTCCTACTAGAGGACTTAAGGGAAATAGAATACAGTTACTGAATTTACTTGGTCGGGTTAACTTCAATTGGACTGAACGTTCCTTGAAGAGCTACAGCACCATAAGCCTTGTTGTTAACTACACCATAGTTTCTCTCTGCAAATCCAAAGAAGTACAGCATGTCAGTCTTGAGTCCTGTAACATCGTCTCTCTTGAGTTCAAGGTCCATTCGTTCAACACAGTATCCCAAATCATCACTGTCAATTAGTATAGCACCATATATTGGAGCCTTGCTAGTGACTATTACTTTCATGCCCCACATTTGTCCCAGTTCACCATTGAGTAATGGTCCTGCTCCTCTATACGCATATGCTTCTACAAACTTAGCTGCAGGGTCATAGAATATTTCAGGAAGTCTCTTAGGATGAATAACTATAACGTCAGGGTCAAAGTTCTCTGATATGATATCTGACCTTACAAGTAACAGGTCTTTAGCTGACATGCTTCCAGAAGTAGATGTAACTCTTCTAGAACCACAAGTTGTAGGAATGTACCATGCAACCACAGTACCTGCACCTGAGAATATCACATCTGTTCCAGAGCTTGAGATTATCAGTGTCTTAGCAGTTGTAGAAGCCGATTTTACTCCTATGATTATTGTACCTGTAGCACTTAGTGTTCCTGCAGAATCTTTGATTAAATTGACAGTCGGAAACATTGCCTCTAATGCAAGAGTGTCCATAGCATCAGCATATGCTTCTCCAGCTTCTTTAATAGCATCTCTGATAATGTCTTTCTTCACTTGTCTAATAGCCTCACCATAGAATCCCAATCCTACACCATGTTTCTTAACTGCAATAGTTACAGCATCATATGTAATCTTAGATGTCTGAATAGTGTCTCCAGGAGACATGTCAGTCTGTACAACTACTCCAGTAGATTTCTTCGGAAACTCTACTTGTGTACCTCCAGTACCTACAAGGTCTCTGTTAACTTTGTAGAACTGAGCAAATACTCTCTTGCCTCTACGAATCTCTTCTACAGTAGCAGATATCACTTTTGGAGTTAATGCAGTAATATCTGAAGTGCTGACATCTGCTAATTCAAATATGTTTTTCATTTCTTTCACCTTTTAAACTGTTCTATCTAACATATAGAAAGAGGGACATTTAAGGGTTATGCATATCCTATAGCTTTAGCATATTTCAGTATCAAATCTATTGTCTTCTCTATTTTCTCTTCTAGTTGAGCCTCTAGTTCCTGTTCTCTCATCTTAGAAAGCTGTAATAGTTCCTCTATACTTTCAGGTTTTCTAATAGGAGCTACATTAACAGTTCTCTTCTCTTTAAGCTGTTCCTTAAGTTCTTTAATTTCTTGCTGCAGTGACTGTATCAGTTCTAATAATTGTTCTTTCTCTTTCTTTTTCATTCTCTCTTGAACTCTCCTACCAGTAATTCAGCAGCTACTTCTTCAGGTGCCATACCTTTCTCTTTAGCCTTTTCAAGTATTAGCTTTGTCATTTCTTCGAGTGATAGCTTAGTTTTAGGCACAGGTTCAGTTCTCTCAGTTCTCTCTTCCTTTCTCTCTTCTTCTTTCTTCTCCTCCTCTTGTCCCTTCTTGACCTCTTCTTTTTCAATATGCTCCTCCTCTTTAGGTTTCTCTTTTTGAGTTATTTCTTCAGTCTTTTCTTGAGTCTGTTCTTCTTTTTTCTCTTCAGTTTTCTCTTCTGTCTTCTCTGTTTCTTGACACGGTTTATCTGGACATGGTTCATCTTCAAGCTCCATTATCCTCTTGAACTTTCTAGTGAATGTTCTATCTTCTAGCATTTTCTTTATCAGTCTCTTAACTAGTTGATACTCACCGTATTTAGCAGCATGTTCTTCTTCCCAGTGTTTCAGAAATGCTTTCTTAGATGAAAACTCTTTGCCACATACTGGACACTTTACTTTTGCTAGTTCAGTCTGTTCTTCCTCTTCCATTTCTCCTTTCTGTTTCTTCCATTCTTCAGCACATTCTTTCATACTCTTTCCCTCCTTAAGACATTTCTTCATAAATGTACGATAATCTTCTTCTAAAGGTAATATGTCAAGTATCTCTTCCATTGAAGGATACGTGTAATAATAGTACGGATAGTAGTAGTAATAGTATGGATAGCCATAATATGGATATGGATAGCCATATATCTTAGCTACTCTAGTAGCTGTCTTAGGATATTTACCTGCAGGTACTTTGATTATCTTGATTACTTTAACTTTCTCTTTCTCTTCCTCTTCTTTCTCTGCTAGTTCTTGGAGAGCTTGCTCTAATGGTTTAACTTCAGCCTCTACTATTGAAAAGTCCTCTATCTCTTCCCAGTTGTCAGGAAGTACTAGAACTTCATTCTCTTTAATTTCTATATACTCTTCAGTTTCTTCTGTCTGTTCTACCTGTTCATCTGACATTATTTTTTCACCTACTTTTCTATTTGCTGTAGATTCATTTAAGCATTTCGACAGTGCAGTAACTGTAAACAGTATACAGTTCTCACATGCTGGAGAACCTGTAAGACTTACTTCTATAGGAGTATAGTTTAATCCTACTGGAGGAGTATGACTGTCATCTATATTCTCAAATCCTCCCTTGATAGATACAGCATCAAATACTCCTTCCTTGATTAACTGTACTGCTTTAGGGTCTTCTATTATTGCTTCAAATGTTATTGCTCTCAATATGTCATCTTTGTCTACTTTAGTTACTCTTCCTACAGTTTTATCTCCAAACTCTTCACTCTTACCATGCATAACTTTTACAGGTAACCCTTTGAATTTACTCAATGCCTTCTTCATTTCTTCATAGTCATACTTTATACCTTTCCATACTCCTTCTGCTATTAACACTCCTGTAATCTTAAGCTTAGGTTTCTCTTCTAGAATAGATATTCCATATGATAATTCTTGATTCTGTAATCTAGCTATCTCTCTTCTTAACTTAATGTTTTCCTGTAACAGTTTATCCATTTCTGACATTAGGATATCACCTAAAAGTATAGTTACTGGAATATCTCTTAAAGTTATCGAAAGAGAATTATAATAGTGTTGATATGAATATGTTACTTGAGGAGATATAAAATGCTTAAGTTACTCATGTGTCCACCTACATATTTAGATACTAAGATACCTAACAATAAATGGATGGAAGACATTCCTCCTGAACAACGTAAAGTAGATAGAGAAATAGCTATGAAACAGTTCCATGACTTGTACAGTATACTTTCTGAATATGCTCTAATCTATATTGTTCCTCCTAAACCTCACTTACAAGACCAAGTATATGCTACTAATTTTGGAGTGTATCTTCCTCACTTAGACAACGTAATTATATTATCTAAGTTTAGAGCAGAAGGTAGAAGTGGAGAAGAAGTAGAAGCAGAGAAGTTTCTAAGTGAACTAGGATATGAATGCTACTATTGTCCATACTATTTTGAGGGAGAAGCTGAATTGAAATGGGTAAGAGATAATCTGTATATTGGAGGATATGGTGTACGTTCAGAAGAGAAAGCACTAGACTGGATATCAGAAAACTTTGATGCTAAGATTATAAAAGTTAAAGAGACAGACCCGTATCTGTATCATTTAGATTGCTGGATATTTCCTTTAAGTACAGATTATGTACTAGCATATGAAGCTATAGAGAAAGATACTATGAAGGAAATAGAAAAAGAGGTAAATGTTATTCCAGTAACTAAAGAAATGGCTTATGCAGGAATAAACAACAGTGTGAGATGTCAGTATACTATTATCAATGCTGATAATCTAGGTGCTTACAGTACTGATTCAGATGCATACAAATGGGAACAGTTAAAGAATCAGAAACTAGAAGAGATATGTAGACAGTTTGGTCTAAACTTGTACTATGTAGAGTTAACTGAATACTTGAAGAGTGGAGCTTTACTATCATGTCTAATAATGCATCTTTCTAGAGAAGAGATTACTCTTGGAGGAACATAATATGATGCCTTTAAAGGAATGGTTAAACTCTCCTGAAATAAAAGAGATAAGAAAGAAACCTATAGGAGAACATTTTGAAATGGAATTTTCTAGAAATCCTTTTAGAGCTATACATTATAGAAGAGACTTAATGTATTCTCCTGCAGATGGAGTAATAGTGTATGCTAAAGAAGTTTCTCCATATAATGATTTAGTGTCTATTAAAGGTAAACCGTTAACTGTAAGAGAAATAATAGGAGACAGTAACTATAAAGACAGAAGTATAGTTGTAGGAATAATGATGACAGTATATGATGTTCACTATAATGTTATGCCTACTTCTGGAATACTGTACTATTCTCAGTTACCTGCTCTTAAAATAGAGAATCTTACAATGACTAAAATAGAAGCTTCATTATTAAAGGGTGAAGAGTATAATCCTGATGATATGGAATATATGTTCTATAATGAAAGACAGATATGTGAAATATACAGTCCGCAGTTAAGACAGAAATACTATATTGCTCAGGTAGCAGACTTTGAAGTAGATGTGATAGCTAACTATTATCCTTCAGGTATTCATCTTAAACAAGGAGTAACCTTCTCTCTAGTAACATATGGAAGTCAAGTAGACTTGATAGTTCCTATTAAACCATACAATAAATATGAACTGTTAGTTAAAGATAAAGTAATGTGGCACGTAGAAGCAGGAATAGATGCTCTAGTTAGAGTTGTTCCAAAGTAACTGGACTATAAAACCTATTATCATCAGTATAAATCCAATATATCCTCCCTGTAAAGATAGTATTTCTCTGTATCCTCCTACTTCCCATAATGCATGAGCAAAATCATGTAATGCTATACCTAAACCTGTAAAGAAGAATATTATACCTGACAGTTTATTAATCTTCAATGTTATTCCTCCTAACTTAACTTTATACCTATACCAGTTTCTCCTGTGTCTATATCAATAACAATGTTTCCTATTATCAGATATAGTTTAGTGACCACTGCTTCTACTTTACTGAATTTCACTTCAGCAATTACTGATACAGGTACTGTAACAGAAATATTCAGTCTCTGGTAAATCTTAGGAGTAGTAACTGCAAAGAGTACAGCATCCTCAGAAATATTTAGTTCTCTCTTGATATCTAAAAGAGAAGAAGTAGATGCAATAGTCTTTATATTAACTGGAACTTCATGTAACAAAGTAGGATAAGAAAGTATATCTACAATACTTTTCTTTAACACTTCTAATAG
>Ga0180302_10000708_pt1 | contig 15184 bp, 15 predicted proteins | sample GuaBasSediGuay17_FD_121794 | JGI IMG/M metagenome (GOLD analysis project Ga0180302, IMG submission 121794) | Subseafloor sediment microbial communities from Guaymas Basin, Gulf of California, Mexico - Guay17, Core 4571-4, 12-15 cm | ecosystem: Environmental > Aquatic > Marine > Hydrothermal... | reverse complement strand
GAACATCTCCTTCCTTGAGGAGGGTGAACCCGTTAGGGTAAAGCTTTTCGGAGCCAGACTTACACCCCCCCACCTAACCATTATTGGAAGCCACTGCCCAGGCCTCGAAATCCTCCTTAAAATTTTGAGGGAGAAGAAGCCATGGGCAGTTTTCAAGGTGGTTTCAACAGGCTCCATGGGCGGTTTAGCAGCGCTGAGAAGAGGCCTTGCAGACATTGCTGGAATACACCTCCTCGACGAGGCTACAGGCGAATATAATGTCTCCTTTATTAGGCGCTATGGCCTTGAGGGTAAGGTTGCCCTCTACCGTGGATACATTCGAAGACAGGGCTTCATCCTGCCAAAGGGAAACCCGAAGGGCTTCAAGGGGCTAGAGGACCTGCTACGCCCAGACATAAGCTTCATAAACCGGAACAAAGGTTCTGGAACAAGGCTTCTCCTCGACTTCCACCTAGCTAAGCTCGCCAGGGAGAAAGGTGTTAAAATTGAGGATTTGGCTGCTGGGATTAGGGGCTACAGGTGGGAGGTTAAATCCCATTCAGCCATAGCCTCTGCAGTGCTTCAGGGTAGGGCTGACGTAGGCCTCGGCGTAGAATATGCTGCCCAAAACCTTGAATTCATCCCCCTAGCCACCGAAAACTATGATTTCGCTGTTAGGCTTGACAGGCTGGAGAAGCCTATGGTTAAAGCCTTCCTCCAAACCCTAGCCTCCAAAGAGTTTAGGGAGGCCCTAGAGAGGGAGGGGAGGGGTCTGCTTCCAACAGCTGAAACCGGGAGGAGAATCATATGAGGATTCTCAAATTCTGCCTATCCCTTCTTCTACTCTCAGCCTTCATCTTCATGGCTTTAGGCTGGCAGGTGAAACCTCAGGCTTTAAGCCAAACCCTTCAGCTTGAAGCCCTAGAATGGGTGAAACTCACCATCGTCTACGATAATTATCCCTATGTGGAGGGGTTGAAGACGGCTTGGGGCTTCAGCTGCCTCGTGGAAACGCCGGGTGAAACCATCCTCTTCGACACGGGTGGAAACCCTGAAATCCTCCTAGAAAACCTTGAAAAGCTGGGTTTTAAGCCGTCAGAGGTTGACCTGGTTGTTCTATCCCACATTCATGGGGACCATGTTGGAGGGCTTAGGGGCCTCCTTAAACGCGGCCTCCACCCAGACGTTTACCTACCCAAAAGCTTCCCTAAATCCTTCAAGGAGGAGTTGAAAGCCTGCGGCTGCAGGGTTATTGAGGTTTCAGGCCCTACTAGGATATGCCGTGGGGTTGGTACTACTGGTGAGATGGGTTCAGCCCCAAGGGAGCAGGCTCTCCTAATCAATACGAGGGAAGGCCTAATAATGCTTACCGGATGCGCCCATCCCGGAGTTGACCGAATGGCTGAGAAAGCTTCGAAACTTACAGGTCGCAGGCTCTACCTTGTCTTGGGAGGCTTCCACCTAGCAGGCTCAAGCGAGCAGAGGATTTCGCAGATAATTGAAGGGTTTAGCAGGCTGGGCGTGGTTAAGGTTGCACCATGCCACTGCAGCGGGGACCTAGCAAGAAAAATGTTTAGGGAAGCCTTTAAGGAAAACTTTCTGGAGGCTGGGGTTGGAAAAACAATCATCATAGGTAAACCGGACTGCTAACATCTTCAGAAACCTTTAAGGGTTTCTCCTCCTTCGAGAATGTTAAAGTTAAGGGTTAAGTGGCTGGAGAGGGTTTGGTGAGAAAGGCTGAGCGCTAGGGAAATCCTCGTGGTTAAGGTTGGAGGAAGACTGGTTAGGGAGGGAGGAATCCCCGAAGGAATCCTCAGCGACTTGGAAGCCCTCTCCAAGGATTGGAGCATAATTTTCGTTCATGGTGGGGCAGACCTGGTTACCGAGGTTGCCCAGCGGATGGGTAAAGAGCAGAAATTTATTGTTTCGCCTGACGGGATGAGAAGCCGCTACACGGATAGGGAAACCATGGAAATCTACACCATGGTTATGGCTGGAAAAGTGAACAAGCAGCTGGTAGCCTCCCTCCAGGCTCGGGGTATAAAAGCCCTCGGGCTGAGTGGAGCCGATGGGATGCTGCTCAAGGCTGAAAGGAAGAAGAAGCTGGTGGTCCTAGATGATAGGGGTCGGAGAATAGCCATAGATGGAGGCTACACTGGGAAGATTAAGGAGGTTGACAGCGGGCTTATTAGAAGCCTCCTAGAGGCTGGATACTTGCCCGTGGTAGCTCCCATAGCCATAGACGATGAATACAACCTCCTAAACGTGGACAGCGATAGGGCTGCAGCCTACCTAGCTGGAGCTCTAAAGGCTAGCCTCCTCGTATACTGCACGGATGTGGAGGGTGTAATCCTAGATGGGAAACTCGTGGAGAGGTTAAGCTCCTTTGAGGCTGAGGAGGAGCTTCCAAGAATAGGGCATGGGATGAAGCGTAAGGTTTACGCAGCCCTTGAAGCCCTCAGCATGGGTGTTAGGGAAGTCGTGATTACTTATGGGCTGGGTGAAAAACCTGTAACCTCAGCCCTCCACCATGAGGCTGGAACCCTTATCACACCCTAAGCGGGGCGAAAAAGGCTTGGTTAAACGTGAAGAGGTAATTAGGCTTGAGGATAGGTGGATCGCCCCAGTCTTCCAGAGGCGCCCCATAGTTGCTGTTAGGGGTAGGGATGCCATCCTCTGGGATGCTGATGGAAGGGAATACGTGGACTGCATGGCGGGTTATGGTGCAGCCTTCCTAGGCCACTGCCACCCCAGAGTAGTCGAAGCCGTAAAGGCTCAGGCTGAGAAGCTCCTAGCCTGCCATGGCTCTGTTTACGCTGAGGCTAGGGCTGAACTGCTCAGGAGGCTTGAGCTCATAGCCCCAGAAGGCTTGGGAAGGGTTTTTCTCTCCAACAGTGGGGCGGAGGCCGTTGAATTCGCCTTGAAGGCTGCGAGGAAGTATACGGGGAAGCGGGAGTTCATAGCCATGGTGAGAGGGTTCCACGGGAAGACGATGGGAGCCCTCTCAGCCACATGGAATCCGAAGTATCGGGCCTCCTTTGAGCCGCTCCTCGCAGGAGTGCGCTTTGTCCCCTACGGGAAGGCTGAGAAGGTGGAGGAGGCTATAACAAGCGACACGGCAGCCGTTATTGTGGAGCCCATTCAGGGGGAGGGAGGCGTATACGTGGCTCCTGAAGGCTACCTAGCCCAGCTTAGGGAAATCTGCGATCGCCACGGCATCGTCCTCATCTTCGACGAAATTCAAACAGGCTTCGGTAGAACAGGGAAACTTTTCGCCTACCAGCATTGGAACGTGGTTCCAGACATTATCTGCCTGGCTAAGGCTGCTGGAAGCGGGGTTCCCATAGGCATAACTCTCGCTAAGAATGAAATCTTGGAAAGCCTAAGCATAGGCGAGCATTCAAGCACCTTCAGCGGTAACCCCCTGGCCTGCGCTGCAGCTTCAGCCACCATCGACGTGCTGATTGAGGGGAGGCTTTGGGAGAGGGCTGAAAGGCTTGGAAAACTGTTTAAGGGCTTCCTTTCCAGGCTTGCGGAAAAGTATAGGGTGGTACGGGAGGTTAGGGGGTTAGGCCTCATGCTCGCCGTCGAATACCGCTTCGACATCCTCGACGTTCTACAGGGCCTCCTCCAGAGAGGCGTAATAGCCCTAAGCTCTGGAACGAGAATTCTAAGGTTTCTACCCCCAGTCTCCATAACCGAAGACCAAATAGAATACGTAGCAGCTAAGCTTGAAGAGTGCACGGAAATCATGGAAAGGGAGAGGCTGAAGAGTTGAAGAATGGTGAATGGATGGTTAAGCTTCAAGTCGACGGGGAGGAGATACCCTTAAACCCCTTCGTTAGGAGTATGGTGGCCTCCATCATCCTCGGAATGATTTCACCTTTGAAGAGGCTTCCTGAGAAGCCTACCTCCATAACGGTGAAGCTTTGGAAGTTAGAGAAATAGGTCCTTCTCCCCCGGCCTTATAAGCCTCCTCCCACCAGGCCTCCTACTACGCTTATACTTATATCCACGGATGATGGCTATGGGTATACCTTCGTCAGCCTCCCCCATTACGAGTTCAGCTGCGGAGGCAAGCTCATCTGCCACTGCTATCTCCTTCACTTGGAGCTTTCTCCCGTAGAGGTCTTTTTCACCCCTCCTATCATGGATGGGCTCCATTCCTGAAACGCCTAGGGCTACGTTAACCTGACCCAGCCTAAAAGGCCTCCCAAAGGTGTCTGAAATTATAACTGCAACCTTCCTCCCCGTGAGTTTACGGATTTCCTTTCTAATCTTCTCTGCTGAGAGGTCTGGGTCTAAGGGTAGAAGGGAGGCTGCATCCCCTCCCGAAACATTTGAAAGGTCGACAGCCGAATTGGCGCAGACATAGCCCTGCCTAGTCCTCGTAATGAGGTGGCCATCCCTAAACCTTAAAACCTCCTCAGCCTCCCTGAGGATGAGTTCAACCACTTCAGCCTCTCTTCCAAGCCTTTCAGCCATAACCCTAGCCCTCAGAGAAGGCTTCACATCCTTAAGCTTCACCACCCTACCCTCAGCCTTAGAAACGATAACCTGGGAGACCACGACGACATCTCCATCCCGCAGGTTTTCACCCATCCGCTTAAGGGCTTCCACGAGTAGCCTGGCAATGTTGTCTCCACGCTTAATCAGCGGGATTCCCTGAACGCCGATAACCTCAAGCCTCAGACTCTTCCCCCAAGAGACCATGAGGCCTCAACCATACCTAGCTAACCCTAAACTTAAGCGTTAGGATAGGGAGGCTGCAATGTAGCCGTTCAGGTTTAGCAGGGATAGAGCGGCGTGGTGGGAGAGCATGAGGACTGGCTGAGGCCACACGCCGAAAACTATGCAGAGGGAGGCTAACACGCTCATGGGCAGGATCATGGAGGGGGATGGATCCCTAACCGTGCTTAAGCTTTCCCTGGGAGCCTGCCATACGAGGATGTAGAGGAGGCGGAGGTAGTAGGAGAAGGCTAGAAGAATGTTGGCAAGCATTAGGGCTGCGAAGAATCCCATTCCAGCCCCCAAGGCTGCTAGGAGGATGGAGAATTCGCTGATGAAGCCGTTGAAGGGGGGAACCCCAGCCATGGCGAGCACACCTATCACAAGGATTATCGCCGTGGCTTTCATCCTGTGGCCTATGCCCACCAACTCCTCCAAGTTTCTCGTTCCAGCGGCGTGAACAATGGCTCCAGCCGTGAGGAAGAGGAGCCCCTTCATGATGGCGTGGTTTAGAACGTGGAGCAGGCCTGAGGTTAAACCGTAGACTCCGTAGGTTCCACCGCTAAGGCCGACGGATAACGCTAAGAGAATATAGCCTATGTTGGCTATGCTGCTGAAGGCGAGAAGCCTCTTAATATCTGTTTGAAGCATGGCCATAACGTTTCCAACCGTCATGGTTAAAACGCTGAGCACCGCTACAGCGAAGGCGAAATCCACGTTTAACGGTATAACGAAGAGAATTCTGAAGAGTGCGTAGACTCCAACCTTGATGGTTACGCCTGAGAGGATGGCGCTTATCGGGGAGGGGGCAGCTGGATGGGCGTCTGGAAGCCAGGTGTGCAGGGGGAACACGGCTGCCTTCAACCCAAACCCCGTAACCAGTAGGGCGAGGCTTACAGGGAGGACAAGGCTTCCGCTCACCCCTGGGAGGAGGCTTCCACTCCTAAGCCTGCAGGCTATGTCGGCGAGGTTAACGGTTCCAACAGCCCCGTAGATGAGGGCTACACCAAGAAGGATAATGGTTGTAGCCGTACCACCCATAATCAAGTATTTGAAGCTAGCCTCCAAGGGCTCCATCTCATAAGATTTGAAGGCCACAAGCCCATAGGCTGAAATGCTCATTACTTCTAGGAAAACGAAAAGGTTGAAAAGGTCGCCAGTGAGGACAACCCCCATCATCCCCCCAAGCATGAGCATAACCAGCGCATAGTAATAGTTGAGCGAGGCTTCACCCCGCATATATCCAATTGAGAAGACGGCTGCGGCAAGCACTACCCCCACGATTATGGAGGCAATAAAGGCGTTGAAGCCGTCGACCACCAGGATTATGCCTACTGGAGCACTCCACCCCGCCATCTTATGGACCACTATATTCCCCTTAAGGGTTTCAAAGAGAAGCAGAAGCGACATAGCCATGGTTGCGGCTGAGGCTCCAACCGCCACGCTAGCCTGAAACCTAGACGAGGTATAGGCTCCAAGGAGGATCAGGACTACTCCTGCGGCCAAAGGTAAAACTATGCAGCCCACGGGGAGCCATTGGGCTGGTATCAGTGCTTCAGCCTCCTAATCTTCGTGGTTTCAAGGGTGCCATAGAGCTGGTAGATTTTTACGGCTAAAGCCAGGGCAGCGGTAACCACCCCCATGCTGATTACGATGGCTGTTAGAACGAAGGCTTGGGGTAGGGGGTCAACCGCAGCCCTATAAAAGTATTCAAGCCCATGCTGGAAGGTTTCCTCGTGGAGGATGGGCGGTATACCATGAGCCTTGTAGCCGAGGGCTATAAAGAAAAGGTTAACCCCATCGCTCAGAATGATGAAGCCCAAGATTATCTTTATTAGGTTTTTCTTGCAGAGGATGCAGTATAGGCCTATGCTGACGAGTAGCATGCATACGATGTAAGGGAAGTTTGCCTCGAAACTCATTTCCCACGCCTCCTAAACCTGATGAGAACGTAGAAAGCCACGAGGAAGCTGGCTGAAACATTCGCCATTTCCGCAAGGTTGTAGAGGGTAAGGCTTCCAGCGCTGAAAACCTCTCCTGGAAAGCCGTAAGGGTACACCCCAACATTCTTGAAAAACCAGAAGCCGAAAACTAGGCCTACGAGGGCTACGAGGATTATGGCGGTAGCCCCAGCACTCCTAAAAACCTGGCCGAAATTGAAGGTTACCTTAGCTTCCACGTAGTCGACGCCGAAGGCGATGATTAAAAGGAGAAGGGTGCAGGAGACAAGTACGCCACCCTGGAAGCCTCCCCCATGCGTAATATGGCCGTGAAGGACTATGTAGGCTGCTACCAGCAGCATCACTGGCGCCAGAAGCCTGGCCACCGTTCTAACGATTAGGCTCATCCCCTTTTCCGTGGGCATGCCTAAACACCACCAGCGCGACAATTATGGCTGTGAAGAGGACGAGGGTTTCCCCAAGAGTGTCGTAGCCCCTGTAATCCCAGACTATGGCTCCAACAGCATTCCAGGCTCCAACATCCCTCAAAACGTTTTCAACATAGTACTGGCCTACCCTCCCCACCGGCTGGCCGAAGCCGGGGAAATCGTAGGCTACCGTGAAGATGAGGATTACGGCTAAGAGGAAGATTAGCCACACCATGGAAAACCTCAACCCTCTACTACCCTCCTCCACCCTCAAGGTTTTTGAGATGGCTATCACTAGGAGGGCTGTTTGAAGGCCTACCCCAACCACTACCTGCGTTAAGGCGATATCGGGAGCTTGAAGGAGGAAGTAGAGGACGGCTATGACCAGCCCGTAGAAGCCCGCCACGATAGCAGCGTAAAGGAGGTTTCTAAGCTCAACCACTATGACAGCTAAAACCACGCTTAAAATTAGGAATAGGTTGAATAGGAGGGTGAAACCTAAGCCTTCAGCCATCTTTTTCCTCCTCCCTTAGCAGGTCGCAGAAGGTTTTAGGCCACATGGGCACCCTACTCTTGTGGGCTGCCTTAAGAATGGCATGGGTTCCTGTTGGAGAAGTAAACAGGATTATTAGGGCTGTTAGAATAGCCTTGGCGGGGAAGGCTGCTCCAAGCTGGCTTCCAGCAATGGCTAAGCCGAAAATGGAGACAACGCTTCCACCAATAGTGGAAACCGTTGCAGCATGAGACCTCACGAAAACATCGGGAAACCTTAGCAGGCCTAAAGCTCCAACATTGGCGCAGAAAACCCCTATGAGCAAGAGGGCTAGGCTGGGAAGCTCAAGCCAGCTCAATCCCCCACATCCCTCCCCTCTAGGTACTTGGAGATGATAAGCGTCCCTATGAAGGCCAGCATGGCTATGAGTAGGGCGATGTCTAGGAGCATGGCCTCCCCATAGTGGAGGCTGAGGAGAACCAAAACGGCTATGGTAACATTTACCATAACATCTCCAGCTATAACCCTGTCCGGAGCCGTTGGGCCGAGAGCAAGCCGAAGGAAGGCTAAGCAAAGGCTAAGTGAGAAACCTGCAATCAGGTAGGGGAAGAACAGTTCGAGGAAACTTGTCAACCCAGAAACCTCCTAACATAGTTTTCGAAGCCTGAGGAGATCTTCTCCCAGCAGACCTTGGGATCTGGGCTTACAACCCAGATCCAGTGGACGTAGTAGACTCTTTCAGCCTCATCCACGTTAACCGTAACCGTTCCAGGCGTATTGGTTATAGAGTTTGCAACGCAGACGATTCCGCAATCCGATTTTAAATGGTAGGGAACCTTGACGATTCCGGGCTTTAGAGGCATCCTAGGATTCAGAATCCTTTTTATAACGTCTAGGTGAGCCCTAACCTCAGCGTAAAACCAGTAGTAGGCGAGGTAGGCTAAAGCCCAAAACCATTTCACCGGGTTTAGCTTATCCTTTACCCCTCCATAAACCATGATGGCGGAGGTTAAATAGGAGATGAGCAGGCAGGCTGCAGCCCCCACAACCAGCTCGTCAAACCTAACCGTGGAAACAAGTAGAAGCCAGAGGCCGTAGAGGGCTAGGAAAACGAGAAGAAACCTTGAGGCTTTTCGGCCTCCCCTCAAAGGCTTACGTCCCTCCACGGCTCAGCAACGCCGACTATTCATGCTTAAGACTGAAAACGGTTTCCGCCATTCCACTTAAATAGCTTACCTAGGTAGGGCTTAAAGGAAGCGTTCAAGCCTCGAAGTTTTGGGGACACCCAGAATCTCATCGAAGTCTATTTCTAAAGCCTCAAGTAGGGGTTCAAAGGTTGACTGAATATGTTCCACGTATTTTTCAAGGTCTATTTCTTCTGGGCTAGCTTGGAATAGGAGTTTGACTCCGGGATCCCTCCTAACCTTTACAAACCTTATAACGGAGCCTGCTCCTATTTTCTCTCTAGCCTCAGCTGGAAGGGCCTTAACTGCTTTAACATGCTGGGGGGTGGTTTTCTCATAGTCTTCTACATCCTTGCCAAGCACAATGGTGAAGGCTAAGTCCTCTAGGGGATACCTTCGGCCTTTCAGCCTCTCATAGCACTCCTTCACTATGGCTTTAATTTTTTCCCTAGCAGTGGAGAAGGCTTCCTTCGACTCAACAGTGCTGAGGATTCCTACAGCTTCGGAGAAGGCCCTCTTCAAGAATTCAGGCGTATTACGCTTTTTACCCGTTAAACCCTTAATGTCCACACTTCCATCTGGGTAGACACCTACATAGTTCTTCTTCCTCGAGGAGAAAACCGTGTAACGGTAGACCTTGTCCACATCTAACTCCATGCCTAGCTCCCTTTCAGACCAGTTAACTAGCTCCGCTATCTGCTCCTCGGTGGGGTTTCGAAGGAAGACGGAGTCAGTGTCGCCGTAGATGACTTCTATTCCAAGCTGTTGAGCCTTCTCAATGGTTTTGGTTATGGCGTATCGCCCTATGCTGGCTGTTGCCTCAGCCACGGGGGGACAGTAAAGAACGAAGTGTTCAGCTCCAAAGACGCCGTAAGCTGCATTCAACACCACCTTTAAAGTGCGCTGGACAACATCGTACCAAGACCTAACCTCCTGGGGGAGGCTCTTATCCTTAGCCTTCACCTTATACCATTTCACCCTAAGGTCTCGGAGGGAGCCTATTATGAGGCTTGTTATCCCCCTCTTCCTACGGCAAACCCAGTGGGGTGTCTCCGGAATCCTATTTTCCCTACACTCCGGGTGGGGGCATCGAACACTCTCATAGGATAGGTTCCACCGCTTGATGATGCTTGGATATAGGCTTGCAAAGTCTAAAACTACCACGTTGAAGTTTACGCCGCTTTTAGGCTCTATAACCACGGCTCCCCGATACTTCTTACCTTTGATTACGGGCTGGGTGGTGGTATACCCTTTAAAGGCGAGGATTTCGCTTTGCGATGGAATAAGCAGGTTCCTCCGCCTATGCTCATAATACATCATGCTTTTAATCCATGCTGAAACACCCTGCCTTGAAACGTCTTCAACAGGCATTCTTGAAACTCTTGCTAGGGCTAGGATAAGCTTGAGGGTTAGGCAGCCTTCAAGGGCTGCCAGCTGATAGGTTAGCTCCGCATCTCTAAGGCAGTAGGCCGCCAGTTCCCTATAGCTAAGCTCGGAGACGTTTTTCCCTATGGGGAGTTTGCCGACGCCTAGGATGGCTGAGGCAACATCCTCAAGCGTGTTTTCACGGTATTTCTGGTCGAAGGCGTAGACTTGGATGGCTCGGTTGAAGAAGAACTTGTATAGGTCGATGTGGATTCCGAGGGTTAGGAGGGCGGACTCCCTCCCCATATCTATGGGGATAACACCCTTCGGGAAGCCCAGCCTCTGAGCCCTATGCCAGAGATATCGAAGGTCGAAGTCGTCACCATTAAAGGTTACGATAATCGGGTAGTGGGTTAGAATTTCAAGGGTAGCCCCAAGCAGGGAAACCTCATCATCGTAAAACTCTAGTTCCACGTTTTCATCGAGCTCAGCTGACCCCTCTTCAACCCCCTGCCTCCGTAGGAGTAGGACGCGCTTCCTCCCTTCGCTGTCAACCACGGATACGGCGATAACCGGGTATAGAGCCTCCCTAGCATTTGGAATTCTGTCCAGGCTGGGTGCTTCAACCTCTATGTCTAGCGAAGCAAACTTGAAGCTTGGAACAGGACATTCAAGCAGTCTAACCCATTCAGCCGTGTAGTTTCTGAAGTCTTCGTCCTCCCCCTTTAAGGCTTCCTCAAGCCCGCTGGGTAGCTTAGCCTCCCCCACGTCGGGTTTTGGAAGGGTTTCACCCTCCCGAAGCGTGTAGGGCATCCCAATCTCGAAGCCGAGGTCGTAGAGGTAGTTTTCATGGTATTTTATGTCGGCTTCCCAGACCTTTGCATCCTCCCTAGCCTTTGGGAGGCGCTCCCTAAGGCTTGAAGGCCTACCCCCAATGGTCAGCGGATCCCTAGCAAGAATCTTCGTAACCTTTATGGGGCTATCCGTGAGGGGGTTATGCTTCTCAACAACCTCGAAGCCCTCAACGTTTTCACGTCCTGAAATCTCAGGTAGGGCTTGAAGCTCCTCCGGGGTTAGATTGGTGAAGCAGTAGGGCGTATGCCCCGTAGTATCATACCATAAGAGTATCCTATTTTCAGCTGGATCGTAAAACTTGAGGACGGCGCATCGGAGGTCTCCATCATAGGAGGCTGAGAGAAGATAGGCTCTTGAAAACTTAACTGCAGGGGCAGAGCGCTCATCCAATATCTTTTTAAGTCTTTCAAACCAGTCTGAGGAGGAGTCTTTAGCCTCCACCTCGGAGGGTTTAACCTCCTCCCCAAGAAACCTATCCAGTGAATCCTGCTCAGACATGTGCTAGCCATGTGAAATATTCCGGTGAGCCTATAAATTGCTTTCTACCTCCGGCAGCCTGCAGCCTCGATTAGGCATAAGGCCTCAAAAATTATTTTAGCTCCAAGGATGGCGGTGGCACCGCTGTCGTAGGCTGGGGAGAGTTCAACCAGGTCTAAGCCCACAATTTCAGGAACCTTTGAGGTTATAGCCTCCAAAAAGTTTAGGAGGAGGGTTGGTGTTAAGCCTTCCGGCTCCGGGTTTGAGACAGCTGGAGCGTAGGCTGGATCCAAAACATCCATGTCGAGGCTTATGTAGAGGCTAGAGGTATTTCCAAGGTATTCTTCAAGCCTTCGAAGAGCCCGTTTGAAGCCCAGCTTTGAAATCTGCTGGGAGGTGATGTAGCGTATCCCCTTTCTCCTCGCGTATTCAAGCTCCTCCATGGATATGGCTCTAACCCCAACCATGAGGAGGCGGCTTGGACTAATTTCCTCCGTCAGCCTTCTCAAGTGGGTGGTGTGGGAGAACCTTCTACCCTCATAGGTGTCCCTCATATCTAGGTGGGCGTCGAAAACGAGGAGGGAAACGTTTTCAGGCATAGCCTTAACCGTAGAGTAGGTGAGCGTATGCTCTCCACCCAACACTACGGGAAACTTTCCAGCGTGAAAAACCTCATGGAAGACGCTGGCGAGCTCCTTGAAGGGGTCCTCCTCCCCTGAAACCTCGAGGTCCCCCAAATCCCTGATTTTAAGGTTTTCCAGGAAGAGGCCTGTCCTAGGACTATAGGTTTCAATGTTTAGGGAGGCCTCTCTTAGGGCTTGGGGTGCATGCTTGGAGCCAAACCTATAGGTGCTGGTTAGGTCATAGGGGAAGCCGAGAATCACGTAGTCAGCTTCCTCCCAGGCTACCTGAATCCCGGCGAAAGGATTCACGGGTGAAATAAGCCTGGCCAAGCCTTTCAGCCTTCAAGCCTTTCCATTACTGCCGCAACTAGGAGGGGAAGACATATGGTGGCGTCAGATATTACCTGAACCTTTCTGGCTTTCTCGCCAACCTTCCCCCAGGAGACAGCCTCCTCCAGGGTTGCACCCGAAAGCCCTCCAGGCTCAGGCCTATCCATCGTAATCTGAATTACGTAGTCGTAGGGCTTTTTAAGTTCGAAGGCCGCCTGGAAAATATAATTTTTGGGAACCCCACCCCCAACGATTAGGGCTCCAAGCTTTTCCGCCCCCTTAACGGCTGAGAAGAACTGGTCAAGCTCCTTGACCACGTCTATGGTTGGAGGCTTCTGCCCATATTTCGCCTGGGCTTCCCAGAGTAGCAGCCCTATGCAGGAGTCTTGGATGGCTGGGACGAAGATGGGCACCCCATACTTGAAGGCATTTCCAACAATGGAGTTTTCATCCTCCACCCTACCTCCAATCTCCCTTAGAAGGTCGGCTGAGGATAGGGTTTCCCCACCGATTTCACCCACAATTTCCCCGAAGATTTTTAGGAGAGGCTCATCGAAGAACCCCTTAAAATACTCCTCGGGAACATACACGTCGTAGATTCTGTCTATCTGCCACTTGTAGAGTTGGCGGTCGTCAACTGTTAAGGCGCCTTTGTAGTGGGCTCCGCCGAAGGCTTCCAACAAGTCGTGAACCATATTGGCCCCAGTGCTAACAATTATGTGAACCATCCTACGCCTTATCATTTCAACTATAACCTTCTTCATTCCAGCTGGAACCATGGCTCCAGCAAGGCCGAGGAGGATGAGGGCTCCACTCCTAACCATTTCCTCGTAGATTTCGACTGCCCTAGCAAGCCTTCCAGCCCCAAAGCCTGCACCCTCCATTTCGGCTAGGAGCTCCCCAACGGTCATGCGTGGTTTTAACCCTAAATGCTTAATAGGTTTCCTGCAAACCTTCGAGGGGAGACCTGAACCCTGCAAGCCTTACACATCCTAAACCTTAGAAGGCATGCAAACAAAAAATAAAATGTCTTACCCTAAAATATTATGGTGAAGCTGGGGGATAGGATGGAGAGGGCTGCTGAGGCTTTTCTCGCAGGGAAAAACGGCTTTAAGGCTTCTATGGTTATGCTAGCTGCGCTGCTTGTTAATTTGGCTACTGCCATCTATGCAACGCAGCTTTTCTCTACGAGCTATCCGCTTGGGATGGATACCTTTTCCCACCTGCCTAAACTGCTCTACATGGTGGATAACGGCTTAGCCTCCTGGTTTTTCGACTGGTATGCTGGAATGCCACTCTTCCTTTTCTACCCACCCCTCTCCTATTTCTTTGCATATCTCCCCACGCTTTTGGGCTTAAACCCCCTACTCTCCTACAAGCTTGTAGAAGTTGTTTTCATTCTGGCAGCCCCCATCGTCTTCTATTTCTTCTGCAGGAGGCTTGGCCTCAGCGGGGAGAGGGCGGCTTACGCAACACTCTTCTTCTCCCTTATCCCCTTTATCCCCCTAAACTCGATTGTTTTCGGAAGGTTTCCAAATATTGTAGCTATGCCCTTCTACCTTGCAGCCTTAATCTTCTTTTTTGAGGCTGTTGAAACCCATTCAAAGCGTAGCGTGCTTGCGGCGGGAGGCTTCTTCGCCTTAACCCTTCTAACCCACCACCTTTCAGCCTACATCCTCACCATTAGCGTTGCCATCCTCCTCTTAAACGTGCTTTTTGGGAGGGAAAGCTTTCGAGCAAAGCTTAGGAAGGTTTTCTCCCTTAGTAGCCCCTTAATCTTCGGCTTGCTTCTCTCAAGCTTTTGGCTTATCCCCTTCCTCGTATACTTGAAATACTGGCATCAGCTCTCCTTCAACCCTTCAAGCCTATACTATCTCCCTGTAGCGTCGGTTATCTTCATCCTAACGGTTTTAGGTGTTTCCATGCTTTCTGAAAGGCTTTCGAAAACGAAGGATATGTATAGTAGGGTGATGCTAGCCTGGGTTTTCCTCTTCTTCATTTATGGAGCCTACCTCCTCCCGGGGGAACTCTTGCTTCCTGGGGGAGGAGAAGTAGATTTGATGCGCTTCCAGCTTTACGCTTCTATTCCGCTAGCTGTAGCCCTCGCCACTAGGGAAAAATATGATTTCGGCTTGGTTTCTAGGAAGCTTTTCGGAGGATATGTTAGCACCTCCCTACTGGTCACCCTACTCCTCACTGTTAACGTGGTTGCTGGAGCCGTTATTTTGGCTTCTACCCCACAGGTTGTAGCTCAGGAGGTGGATGTGGGGAGAATTCCACCTGAGATAGCAGGCTATCTGGCCTCCCAGCAGTGTTTCGGCAGAATCCTAGCCATAGACTGCCCCTTCTGGGTTTACCTCCTACCCCACTATACGGGGAAGAGGCTTATCGACGGCTGGTATCCGCAGGGCAGCATCCTCGTCATGCTCAAAAAGGTGGGTAAAACCTACACGCTGAACAACTGTAAAAACGATGGGCTTATCAGGCATTTCATTGAGAGGGCTGACGACTACGGGATAAGGTGGATTCTCGTCTCAGAGGAGGGGCGCACATACCTACTTCAAAACTCCCACTTCAAGCCTGTACTGGAGGCTGAGGGCATAATCCTCTACGAAAACCAGCATAAGGTAAGCTATGTAGACGTGAAACCCCAGGCTAAGGTTTCTTGGAGTTGGAGTAGGGACAAAATAGAGTTGAGGGTGGAATCCTCAAGCGAGAGGACGGAAGTCATCGTTAAGGAGGCCTATTTCCCCGCTTGGAAGGCCTACGACAATGGGGTGAG
>Ga0180302_10000707_pt1 | contig 15186 bp, 12 predicted proteins | sample GuaBasSediGuay17_FD_121794 | JGI IMG/M metagenome (GOLD analysis project Ga0180302, IMG submission 121794) | Subseafloor sediment microbial communities from Guaymas Basin, Gulf of California, Mexico - Guay17, Core 4571-4, 12-15 cm | ecosystem: Environmental > Aquatic > Marine > Hydrothermal... | reverse complement strand
AGGCGTTGAAATCAGACTAAGGTAGGATTGAAAGGATGTAATAGGTGCCGTTGTCATTTTCGATGCATAATCGTTGAAATCAGACTAAGGTAGGATTGAAAGGGTGGATAGGTAGCTGCAAGCCATTCTGTTAGGTACGGTTGAAATCAGACTAAGGTAGGATTGAAAGGCGTTGTGTTTGCTTCGGATGGGAACGTTATTCCAGACAGTTGAAATCAGACTAAGGTAGGATTGAAAGTAGCGATGGCGATAGCGAAAAGGAAAGACTTAGAGGCGTTGAAATCAGACTAAGGTAGGATTGAAAGCGCATGGAGTTAGCGGTGGCGATCTTGATCTATATCGTTGAAATCAGACTAAGGTAGGATTGAAAGGAATACATTATCGTGCTTGACTAACCCTGCTCCTCGAAAAAGTTGAAATCAGACTAAGAGGTTAGGAAATCAAACCATTATGAAAATTGGTTTTTTTTACCTTTTCCTCCAAAATTTTATAAACGACTTCGCCATTCCCAAGAATCAAGTTATGGCAAGAAAAGAAACGATCGAGGCCGTCAAAAAAGCCCTGGAAGAATCAAAGAAACTCGGAAGAAAGTTCAGACAAACGATAGACGTAGCCATAAATCTCAAGGATGTGGACCTGAACGATCCAAAGAATCGAATCGATGAAGAGATCATTCTACCCCATGGAAGGGGCAAGGAAGCGAAGGTTGCGGTATTTGCCGGTGGGGAGCTGGCTCTCAAGGCCAAAAAGGTTGCCGACCTAGTTATAAAACCAGAAGATATACCGGATCTCGCAAAGGATAAGAAGAAGATGAAAAAAATAGCAAACACCTATGATTTCTTTGTTGCTGAAGCTCCACTGATGCCAACCATAGGTAGATCACTTGGAGTAATACTCGGTCCAAGGGGAAAGATGCCAAAGCCAGTTCCTCCAACTGCAGATATCGAAGCCATAGTGAATTCATTGAGAAAGACAGTAAAGCTGAGGTCAAAGGGAAGAAAAACGTTCCACACGATCGCTGGAACCGAAGATATGGATCCGGAGCAAATTGCAGAGAACATAGAAGCGATCATAAGAAGGCTTGAGGAAAAGTTGGAGAGGGGAAGGGAAAACATAGAATCGATTTACGTTAAAACTACCATGGGACCCTCCGAAAGGATAATGTGAGGTACTAACATGGTTGCGGAATGGAAATATAGGGAAGTAGAAACCCTTTCATCCCTAATGATCAATTACCCAGTTGTTGGTATAGTTGGTATAGGTTCAATACCTGCTCCACAATTGCAAAAAATGAGGGAAACATTGAGGGAAATAGGAGTACTCAGGGTATCGAGAAACAGGCTTATAAAGAAGGCTCTCGAAAAGGCTGAAGAGAAGAAGAAAGGTATAAAGAAATTGAGCGAGAGCATTGAAGGAGAAACCGCGATCATAGCTGCAAAGGTAGATCCGTTCAAGCTCTTTAAACACATAAAGGAAACTAGAACTAATGCTCCAGCAAAGGGAGGGGAGCTAGCTACAAAAGATATAGAGGTAAAGGCTGGAGAAACTCCTTTTAAGCCAGGCCCAATAGTTGGAGAGCTTCAGAGGGCTGGCATACCGGCAGCAATAGAGGGTGGAAAGGTAGTTATCAAAAAGGACAAGGTTGTCGTTAAGGCTGGAGAGAGGATACCGAGAAACATAGCTCAACTTCTAACGAGGCTCGAAATATATCCAATTGAAATAGGATTGAAGCTAAGAGCGGTCTATGAAGATGGAAACATATACACTCCAGATATACTTGATATCGACGTAAACAAGTTCATAAATGACGTGAAGAACGCTTTCCTCAATGCATTCAAGCTTGCAATTTCGAGATCATGGATAACGAGAGAGACCTTGCCCCATTTGCTAGGGAAGGCGAGCATGGAAGCGAATGCTCTAGCCTTAGAAATAGCATATCCAACCAAAGAAAATATAAAGCAGTTAATTTTAAATGCATATATAAGGTGTAAGGCTCTATCTTCAAAATTGAACATAAAGGAGGAGTAAAGGTATGGAATATATATACACCGCAATGCTCCTGCATTCCGCAGGCAAAGAAATAAATGAAGAAAACGTCAAGAAAGTGCTATCGGCTGCCGGAATAGAGGTAAACGAGGCGAAGGTAAAAGCTCTCATAGCATCGCTGGAAGGAGTAAACATAGATGAGGTAATAAAGAGTGCAGCGGTAGCTCCAGCTGCTCCAACAGCAGCCCCAGCACCTGAGGCTGAAGCCAAAGAAGAAAAGAAGGAAGAGGAGAAGAAAAAGAAGAAAGAGGAAGAGGTCAGCGAGGAAGAGGCAGCTGCAGGACTCAGCGCCCTATTTGGTTAATTTACATCCAGCTATCCAGACCAACTTGCTTTGCAGGGGCGGTAGAGAGATCGTAGAGACCAAAGGCTCCCTTGATGTAATTTTCTATCATTTTCTTATACCATTCCAGGTCGATTTCATTCAAATCTTTGACAAACTCGATTGGATACATGTACTCTATCGGTTTAACCCCACTCTTGGATGGAGAAGGTATACCGGGCAGGGGTTTCTTTGTAACGACGAACTTGAACTTCACCCTCGATTTTATCTTCTCTCCGATCAGCTTTTCTAGGGCTTTCGCTCTCCTGCCATAGGTGGATAGGGTTCCATCCTTGTTGAGCTGGTATCTCTTTGCTGGCTGAACGGATTGTACTAAAATTAAATCATCTATGTCTACGTTCTTCAGGTCTAGCTTTCTCACGACTTCCTTTGTTCTCTCCTTTATGCTCTCCTTCACTCTCTTTCTTGCTTCCTTTTCGTCCTCCCACTTGCAATTATCGAGAAGTACATTTTTCATTATCATCTCCAATGCCTTTCTAGCTATGTTTGCCTTATCTGATCCTTTGAAACTGTTACCCTTCGTTATCATCTCAAACCTTCCATCGACACCATCAAATATCAAGTAATTCTTGTGCTTAACGAATATCATCGCATCGTGCTTTTCTGGTTCGAGCTCAAATCCTTTATAATTGAGATTTCTCCTCCACAGTTCAGAGCATTCTTCAATAGACCTCAACACCACCTCTGGTTTAGTTATCCACGAATCTTCATCTTTTACAACTATACCAAGGGACTTTGCTAACTCTGGAACGCTCGCCATCGATCTGGAACAGGCAATGTAAATTCCATCGGTATCTCCATAAACGATTCTCACGCCTTTCTCTTTCAGCTTTTTAATGGTATGGAAGAGGATTTCCTGTCCCTTTGTGGTTATCGCGGCTGCACCCCAGAGGTTGAACTGTCTTCCAGATACGGTTGGAGCAGACAATATACCATGTGTTCCGGCATTCCTAGCTCCCTTGAGGCTTTGGTATATCATCTTCAGTCTCTTTTTCCTGTCGGGATCGCTGGTCTTCTTTAATTCTTCTTTTATCTTTCCTATAACGTTCATTATTCCACTCATCGCCCTGTTCACAACCCCAGCTTCCTTGCTAACCCTTATGCCTATCATCACTCCAGTATCCGCAAACTCTTCATCTTTTCCTATTTCTCTCCATGCAACGTCATAATCTTCGAGAAATCCTTTTGGCAAATACTTGAGCCATATCCAACTATCTGGCTTTTCTCCCTTTCTCGCCAACTTGACAACATCTGCTCCGATGTTGAGAGCTTTGAGTATTGTCGGATACATCGCTCCAACATCGGCAACTATAACATAGTACCATGGAATGAAATCCGATTTTGCATCCTTATCTGGCTTTATGGTCATTCCTCCAGGTATGTGGTAGTTCAAGGCTTCCTCTCCATCCTTCGCCTTTCCATTGTAAATCACATCTGGATAGCTGACCCAATCTGGCATTTCTTCGCCATACTTCAGTACTCTTATCACTTCCTTGGATAACTGCTCCTTTACCTTTTTCGCTTTCTCGGTCAATCTCTTTTTATCCCTTTCTCCGGGAAACTTCTTAACCAGAAATTTCGATACGTTTAGAACCTTGACGGTTGGGGGTATTATTTTCTTGTATCTGGTAGCCCTTATCATCGCCATATGATCCCACATGTTTACCGCTCCAGCCTCAAGGAGCATATCAAAGGGCATGCAGGTTGTGAAAGCTAAGGGTAAAGCCTGCTCCAGTATTTGCATGGTGACTCCAGCCTGCTCCATGACGTCATGCTTGTTATACTGCAGGGTTCTATCATCTATCTTGATCTGGCTTGGTAATAGATACACCCTCCCTTCTATCTCTATTCCAAGGAATTGGGCAACCGATTTCAAACCAAAATCATCCAAGTATGGATAGAATTTCCTCACACCCAGATAGGTATCTAAGGTTGATGGATATATGTTGACGATCTCGGAACCAACTCCAAAGTGGAAAGATTTATCTTTTCTGGCATAAACCTTCAGAAATTCCTTGAAAAGCTCGATCTCTTCCTTTGAAAGGTTATCTCCCCTCTCCTCGAGAAACTTCTCTATCCTTCCATACATTTGCCTGTTATCAAAGCCCACTATGTTATGTCCAGAAACTATATCGTGCTCCCTCAAGATCTTGCAGAAATTGACCAAGTTCTCTATCTCCTCATCCCTGTTCCTTGAAACGAGCTGTACAACCTCGCTCTCTTTCCAGCTCACTGAGGGTTTCTCCATATCAAAGTAGAAATCTTCGTTATCGAGATCCTTCTTCGATTTTATCCTTACCTCAAACGAAGTGTAGCCAAGGATGTCAATTGGAAGATCTGCCTTCTCTTCCTCAAATTCGGTCGTTTCGATGTCGTACACAAGTACCTTTAGCCTTTCTTCCCTACCTTCTGTGTCAAGCACCCACATCCTATCCTGGGATGCCATGTCAATGAGTACCCTCTGATGGTATGGGATATCGTGTTCAGCAGTGTATAAATCCATGTTGAAAAATAGGTAGTCGCTGACCTCTGGAACCAAGAAAGATCTCTTCACATACACCCTAAACGCATCTATTTCCTTCTCAAAATCCCAGAAGCTTTTGAATTTCTCAACTTTTCCTATTTCGGTTATGTGCTTTAGTAACCCTTCTCCTTTTTTCCATCTCTCCATTAGCTTTTCTCTCTCCAGATTTACATCCTTATCTGAAGGGCAAAAAGCTAAAAAATGAGGAGAGTGAATTTCCTCAAGTAATACCGCTCCTTCCCTATGGATGTACGCGTATTCGGGTGATATTCCAAGAAGGTTTTTCCCCATGCAAATAACAATAAACTTCCAGATACTTAAACTTAAATATTTCCTTTTTCTCTTCGTACCCCATGAAGCTCAAGGTATATTACTCAGATGATTTCCTTAAGCACAACCAACCATCTCATCCGGAAAATGCCGAGAGGTTAAGGAGCATCATTAAAGCGGTAAGGGAATCGGGGATGGAAATCGAGTTTGCGGAGCCCGAGCCTTTGGCTGAGGAAGATATCCTTGCCGTGCACGATCCTAATATGGTAAAGCTGGTAGAGAAGCTCAGCGAAAAGGGTGGATGGATCGATTTTGATACCTATGTAAGCATTGGATCGTACGAGATCGCAAAACTCGCCGCTGGAGCGGTTTGCAAGCTCGCTGAAGAAATCTGCGCGGATGAGGTAAAGAATGGTTTTGCCCTAGTTAGACCGCCGGGACATCATGCAGATAAATATAGATCGATGGGATTCTGCCTGTTCAACAATGCTGCCCTCGCTGCAAATGCGTTGACCAAGAAAGGTAAAAAAGTTCTTATTTTTGATCACGACGTTCATCACGGCAATGGAACGCAAGATATATTCTACGAAAGGAACGACGTCCTGTACCAGTCTTTTCATCTATCTCCCCATTATCCAGGCACCGGATCCATCGAAGAAATTGGAGAAAAAGATGGAGAAGGTTTCACGGTGAATGCCCCCCTCCCAAGGGGAGCGGGTGAAGGGACGGTAATGACCCTTTTGGAAGAGGTTTTTATTCCAATAGCTGAGCAGTTCAAACCAGACATCATAATAGTATCTGCGGGTTTTGATTCACATTACACGGACATGCTTGGAGGATTGAGACTTAGATCTGATACATTTTATAAGATGATAAAGGAACTCAAAAAAGTTCAACCCAGGCTCATGTGCACCTTAGAAGGAGGGTACAACTTAAACCTTCTTGGTAAGTTGGTTGTCTCTGAGCTCGAGGCGATGGCTGGTAAGGAGTTAAGTTATACGGAAGATGAGAAAGAAACGAGGGATGCAAGGGAAGTTGTAAATGCAATCAAAAGAAAGATGAGGGATTACTGGAATATTTAGCCAAATATCATTCCCATTCCAACCGCAGCAGAGTCGTCTTGCGATTTTATCTTTTCATTTATTTTCTCTGCATCTTCCTTTTCCATTTTCTTTATTCCCACCTTGCCAAACAGATCCTCAGCCCTTTTAACCCCTTCCTCACTTCCCTCGATCTTCACATAGATAACGTCTTTATCCACATCCAATGACTTTCCATCCCTAGTCGTTATGCTCTGCCTGCTAACGATATCATCCTTCAGAACCTCATCTATTTTTCCAGCATCTTCTTTGTTGACTTCAAATATCGCATACACCATGCTTCCTCCATCCATATTTGATATTTTAATGTTTGTGAAGAACGTTTCCATCCCTGTCTATCTCTCCCTTCCTTATCCTGCTTGAACTTATAGGTTTGCCATCCTCAGCATAAACGGTTGGTATGCAGATTATCATTAATGGCTTCTTTCCCTTTTTCCTTCTCAGTTCGTTTATTTCCCTCGCAGTCCTTATCGTTTCCTTAGAAACAACTATCGCATCAAATTCCCCATCTATAGAAGGGCCATATCTGTCAAATATTGGCTCTACAACGGCTCTTCTCAAAAAACCTTCCTTTTTCAAAAACCTCAAAACTTCTTCTTTTCTCTCCTCAAAATTTGCAATCCCTTTACTCTTAGAACTATCTTTCACTATTCCAACAAACACCTTATCTTCCTTGTCTATTTCAAATGCTTTCCTTATCAGAGCCTTGTGCCCTTTGTGAAGTCTATCAAAGGTTCCCCCTATACAGACCTTCATCCCAACCCTTAGAAAACTAAATAAATATGTAGTTTTCTATTAGGGGCGGGATGCACGCGAGAAGATTCTGTTTCATGTTGGCAGTTGTTTTGATAACTCTAGTAGCCACTCTAATGCTTTCGGAAGCTAAAGTGATTTATGTTGATGTAAAATCCCCCTATCCAAAAGGAGACGGCAGCATTGATTTACCTTATAGGAGCATAAGCAAGGCGATTTCAATGGCTGATGATGGGGATATCATTTACGTTTTTCCAGGTGTCTACAATGAGACGATCAGGATAGACAAGAGGTTAACTCTTGAAGGTTCGGAGAGTGGAGATACCATCATATGCAAGAACGACAGGCACAAGCACACTATAGAAATTTGTGCGAGTATGGTTACCATAGAAAATTTGATCGTTAAATCTATCGGTGATAAATGCTGGAATGCTCTGATCTATGTCTCTTCAAATCTCGTTACTCTCCAAGGGATAACCATAAATGCCAGCAGTAAAAACGTATGGGCTATCTATCTCGATCATGCAAACGATGGAATGGTTGGAAATAACGTTATCAATGGAAGCAAGGGAATATACGTTGTTGGTTCGGTAAATGACGTTTTTGCAAAAAATCGAATATTAAATGCGGAGTTCGCTCTTAAGTTCAAGGACTCAGATAATGCCATCGCCTATGGAAACAGAATAGAGAACAACTCATACGGCATTTACATGGACAACTGCGTCTGCTTCAACATAACAAATAATACCATCTGCAACAACGTGGAAGGAATAAAGATCTACAGGGGAGGAAACAATTTGATCTTTAAGAACGATATAGAGCGTAACTCAAAAGGCGTTGATATAGATTCTGCCGGGAACAGGATAAAGAATAACACCTTTCATTCCAATGAAATAGCTATTCTTTTACGTGGAACGGGATCTACCATTTGTGGAAATGTCTTCAAGAATTCTACGCTGTATGGAATCTATGCTGAAGAGAGATCGGGAGAGAATATAATTTACATGAATACCTTTGAGATGAATTACAAGAATGCATTTGATGAAGGTAATAACCAGTGGGATGATGGAAAGATCGGGAATTACTGGGATGATTACAACAACGTTGACAGGAATCGAGATGGCATAGGTGATTATCCTTACTTCGTTGGAAAATCATGCGACAGATATCCAACTGGAGCATTCCTAAAGCCACCGGATAAACCGATCAACGTGTATCCAGAAGATGGGGCTACCAATGTGGGTTTGAATCCAACTCTTCAAGTTAAGGTATCCGATCCAGACAGTGAGGTTTTAACTGTTTACTTCTACAGCGCAACCGACAATAAATTACTTGGAGAAGTGCACGGCGTCAGGAGTGGAGAGGTGGCGAGCTACACACTCAGATTACCATACGACTGCCTTATGGCATGGTATGCTGTGGCAAATGACTCAAAGCAAGAAACTGCATCAGATATATGGATATTTACCACTTTGCCCACTCCACCCGCAAACAAGAAACCGGTTGCAGATCCTGGAGGACCATATTATGGTAATGTCAATGAAACGATACAATTTGATGGAACCGCCTCTTTCGATCCGGATGGAGAGATAACATTTTACAGGTGGAACTTTGGAGATGGTAGTGGAGAAATACTTGATCCGAGACCAACCCATGTTTATAAAAAAGAAGGGGTGTATCAGGTAACATTGACGGTTGTCGATAATAATGGTACAAGTGACACGAAAATAACGAATGCATACATAAGTGGCAAATTCAACAAAAAACCAGTAGCAAATCCTGGTGGACCATATCTGGCTAAGGTCAAGGAAAGCATTCTTTTCGATGCCTCTAATAGCTATGATCCAGATGGAGAGATAGTCAATTATTCATGGGATTTTGGAGATAATAGCAAGGCGTACGGAAAAAAGGTTAAGCATTCTTACAGTAAAGAGGGTACATACCAAGTCACTTTGACGGTTACAGATGACAAAGGAGAAAAAGGTACCGCATTTACCTATGCCGTGGTAAAAGGTGCTAAAAAATCTCCGGGTTTTGAGATCATCGCTCTGTTTATCGCCATCTCATTGCTCTTCCTTTACAGGAGAAAAGCCAGATAGAAAATCGCACCTTGAAACAAAGTTTGTGCCATACGGAAGAGGAGTTGTAGCAAGTCAGAAAGCCAACACTAAATCAAAAAATAAAAAGAGAAGGTTGACCGACTCACTTGGATGTTTATTTGCGTCTTCTATTGAGAAGATATAACCCAGATACCACTATTCCTATGCAAACGATGGCCGCGCTTGCAAAGATGGCGATTCCATCTAAGGCAAAGTATGGAGCGACACGGTTGTTTGTGTCATCCTTTACCCTTATCTGTTGGTTTTCTTCCGGATTCAGGTCTACGGTTAAATTTATAGATTTACTGTAGAAACCATTATCCAGTTCAACGATTACTGTGATTTCGTGAGTTCCGTACCCCTCTGGTGCATTGAAGGAAGTTTGGTATTTACCATCCTGGTCGGTTATAGGACTGGTATCATCCAAGAACGTTTCACCATCCATTTTTATAGTTAATGGCTTATTGGCATAAGGATGCCTGCTAGAATCGCAGACCTGCACGCTCAATCGAACCTCTTCGTTAGGCTTTGCCCAGTCCGGAGATAAGCTAACGGTTATAAGGCAAGTGATCCCGTCGGGCTCGCCATTTGTCGTTGGCTCTGGGTTCTCGGATTCATCTGCGTACGCCGTCGATGCCATAGTAAAGAGCAGTATCACTGCCATCGCGACAGCACGTACCACAGCCAATTTTTTGTCCCGCATATTTTTTACCCAGACTTGGGTACGAAGGCTTAATATAAAAAACGTTCCAAAATGTCAGTTGGAAGGCTAACAATACCGTTAACTAAAGGGTTAACGGAAAAAATGGTTTATTATAAGTTAACGGTGAAAGGAAAAATATACTCCATCCCGAAAGAGTAGAAATTACCGTGCTTTTATGTATGGCTTTTTCTTTCATTGATTGGAAGAAGTATTGGCATGATGCTCGATTCTACCATGCTCTGCATCGGCATAGCTTTGATCGTCGTTTTCACCATCTTTATATTTGCAACTCGGCGGATATGGAAAAACAGGAAATCTCTATTTGAGAGATATCTACGGTTGTTAGCAACAGAATCAAGCACTTTCTGTAACCCCGGAGGTTTCTCAACAAATCAAAATTTAAATGCCCCTTACCTTCTTTACCAGATATATGAAGAAGATTGCTCTCGTACTGATGACAATATTATCTATTCTTCTCACTGGTTGTATCAATGGAAAAATCGAGCTAAATGGAAAATGGGAGCAACTTCGAGGGATGGATGGAGGAGACATGCATTTTATATGTTCGACTAGCAAAGGCATATTATTCCTATCACATGGATTTGGTGGCGTCTGGAGAAGCGATGATTGTGGCAACAGCTGGAAGATGATAGATCAGGATGAATTTGTCGATGTGATGTTCTATGATGTGAAGGAGTTTGATGATAAACTTTTCGCTGGATCGAACAAGGGCTTGTGGTACAGCACAGATGGAGAGAGATGGATAAGGTTGCCAACAGGTATCGATGACATAGACAGTGGAAAATATCATATCGTCTCCCTTGCACCATATGGCAAAAAACTCTTCTTCACCGCGGTGCTTGACAAGAAGTACAGGGAAAAGGAGGCTGGAAAAGGCATTCTCCTTTATCTGGAAGACGGAAAAGTTCACAAAATGAATTGTCCAGAGAACAGGGAAATCACGGTTCATGCTAAATACCCTTACCTTTTACTCTCAAGCCCGTACACTGGTCTCTATCTCTATGAGGGTGAGAAATGGAGGCATATCCTGAGCAACAGAACAACGAGGGTTTTTATAGACGATGATGGAAACCTCTATGCTGGAACCATAGGGGAATGGTGGTTCATTGGTTTAAAGAAGCGAGATGGATGGGAATGGAAGCAGGTAAAGCTCAAAGGGGATTCAAACAAGATTTTTTATTTTGTCGTTCCGGATCCTTCCAATAAAAATAGATTATGGTTGGGATACGGAGGTGTTTCTCTCTTTTACTCATTTTCTTCAAGAGGGAGTGGGGGCGCCTTGCTCACAGGATGCTGGGATGGAGAGAAGCTTACGCACGTGAAAAAATTTCCAAACTATGCATCATCCATAGCATTTTGTGGAAGCGAAACGGTAGATACCATATGCGGAAAGGCAACAAAGTGCGCATTGATAACCGTTGGTGGCCAGGCTGTCCAGAAGACAGAAGATGGTGGGAATAGCTGGAAAAATTCATATGAAGGAGTATATGGAGACACAATTAATGCGATAAATCCAATAAGATCTGGCATTCTAAAAGGATGCATCGGCATTACCGCGGTATCTGGTACGGAGATAGCGATGGATCATGGAGATAAGTGGATGGAAGGCGTCGATTTTAGGATAGGTAGGATTGATGGAAAGCTTCCCGGCTATGTGTGGTGTGCCGTATCTCCAGATAAGCCGGTGAAAGGGAGGTATGACCTCATAGTATCTACCGGTTATCCGAGTCCAGAGAAGGGAGATGGCGTGTTTGGAATCGATCTTTCGAATCTGAAAAGTGGGAATGGTAACTGGATAGAGAAATTGATAGAAGGTCCTCACTATGAGATGGTTATAATGGGGGACAAGCTTTTCGCTGGCAGTATGGAAAGGGGAATAGATGTACTCGATCTCAAAACCTTTGAGCGAAGCAAAATAGAAGTGGGAAGCTCTAGCATACCTTTGGTAAGGATATTCGATGGTAAACTCTACTTTGAAACCTATGATGATACTTACTTCTCTGATGGTTGGCGATGGATTGGCAAGAGGGGAAAGGTATATGTGTATGAAAATGGCTCGAAGATAGTTTACAATGGATATGTTATAAATTTCTTTGTCAAGAATGGAGAGTTTGTTGCCCTTGATCAAGAATCTCTGATCTACAAACCGGATGTTTATTCAAGCAATGTGATAAAAGTCAAACTTCCCAGCAAAAAATACACCGACATGTGCATCGATTGGGAAAACGGTTTGATCTTCATCTCAACCGATGGAGAGGGAGTATTTTTCACAACCTTAAACGAGCTAAAATCCAGGAAAGTGGAACTTAGGGAGATCAATCAAGGATTGCTCACCATGAGAATAAGAAATTTGGCTTATTACGATAACTACCTTTTTGCTGGAACAAGGGGTTACTCGGTATGGAGATTCGGTATAACCAACTGAAGCCGGCGGAGGGATTCGAACCCCCGACCTGGTGATTACAAGTCACCCGCTCTACCAGCTGAGCTACGCCGGCTTTCTTGTTACAATGATATCAAAACAAGTATAAAACTCTCTCGGTGCGTAGGTTTTTATCTTGTTTATTTTCTCGACTTCTATGGAGTTTCCAGTTAACCCCTTGATTTTTTCTATGAAATCTTGCATTTCCTCCTCTTTGAGAATGGAATAGTAGTGGATGAAGGTTCCCTTTTTAGATAAGAGAAGTGCACTTTTGATAAATTCTCTCTCGCCAAAAGGATGATTCATTATTATCCTATCAGCTTTTACACCGAGCTTGTAAAGATCCTTTGCAATCTCTGCGGAGTCTCCCTCTATAACCTCGATCTTATGAAGTAGTTTGTTTTTCTTTACATTTATTTTCGCTAGTTCGATTGCATGGGTGTTGATGTCCATGGCATAAATGATTTTTGGATTGGAATGCTTCGCTATCACTATGGAAAATGGAGCACATCCAGCAAACATATCTATAACCACCTCGTTATCCCTCACAAGCTTCGCAATTCTGTATCTTTCATTTGATAGCCTTGGAGAAAAAAAGACCTTGGCCACATCCACTTCCAATTCAACACCATACTCCTTGTATTTTGTTCTCGTTTTTGGCTCTCCAGCTAATAACTTTAAATTTCTCAACCTGTACTCCCCTTTTACAGGTTCCGCATGATAAACAGAAACTACATTTTTATGAATTTTAAGCAAAGCCTCTCCTATTTCCTTTCCGTAGGATCTGACTTCTCTTGGAATTTTAATCAGAATGATATCTCCGATTATATCGTAAGATGTCGGAAGATATCTCTTTAAGTGAGGGGGTATATCCACCACGTCCTTGTAAGATGATGGATTCTCCCTTCTTTGCGAGAAATCTTCTGTTACCATTTCAAAACCATCTACATTTTTCTTAACTGGAAATAAGATGTGGTCGTTTTCTCTTCTTGGTTTTAGCTCCGTTCTAAGCAGGCCTTTTCTTTTCAATTCCTTCTTTACTTTCTCTCCCTCCGATAGAGGAACCTTTACTGCAATGGATTCCATCGAGCTAGAATATGTATCAGCTTAAAAATATACTTGAATTGCTAATAGGTTAACCATCTCTACCTGTGCCACAGTATGGTCCTGAGAAGCCCGGAATTGCTCCTGATATCAACCTTGCTGTATACATCATTTATGATTTCGATGCCATTGCTTATACCATCTATCCATCCTTCCATAGCATCTATAGCCTTAAATGCCAAGCGAAGCATTATCTTTGATATTAATGGATTGCCACCCTTCATCAGTTTACTCACCAATCTTCTGGAATTGTAAACGCTCAATTTCCATCCAGCTACCATGCAATCAATTGCCTCTTCAGGTAAATTTGAGAGGTATGCAAATCCCGCTTCCTTCTTTTTCTCTATTAGTGAACCTCCCATTGGTATGAGGAGCAAGGGAAACGTCCAGCCTATGAAGCTCTCGCTCTTCAAATTATCTATTAGCTCTGTGGTCGCTATGTAATCATCTGCGTTCGCATCTGGAAATCCTATGATGTAGGTATAGCATGGATACCAGTATGAATCGTTGAATAGCTTTGAAGCTTCAATCAAAACATCTGGCCACTCCTCGGGCTTGTATGGATATGCCTTCCCCCTGAAATATTTACTTACAATTCTTGCACTTGCAGATTCCAAACCTATCTGAGGAAATGCGGGGTTATTTTCGCTCAATCCTTCAATTTCAGAAATATACCTCACAACATCCTTTTCTACTAATGCAGAGGCGCACGACACATGAGAAAATCCAACACTTTTTGATATTCCATATTTCTCTGTGAGAGATGCCGTGGACTCGAACAATTTTTTAACTGCATCAGATTTCAACTGCAAACCGTTTGCTCCATACAACAGCACATCTTCGGTAACAAAACTTATGTTCTTTATGCCATTCTTTAAATTGAACTCAATCTCCTTCAGAATGTTATCAAGTGGTATAGACCTGAATTTCCACATAGTCGGGTTGCAGAAGCGACATCTTCTTGGGCATCCTATTGTGATTTGAACCAATCCGTTTCTGCTTGGAGTTGTTATTAATGGAATTTTATCTACAGGTGCAAACTCTCCATGCACATATCTCGGCACTTCTTCGCCATCAAGTATCTTCTTAACTATCAAAGGAAATGTTATCTCGCATTCGCCATCATACAAAACATCTATTCCATATTTATCTTCGTAGCCCCTTAACTGCCAGTTACCGGGACCTCCCACAATCACCTTGAACTTGTATTTCTCCTTCAAATCCTTTATTTCATGTATTAACTTCTCAAACTCAAGCTCCGTGCATGTTGTTCCTCCACCGCTCAATGCTTTTAGAGTCCATGGAACAGGTGCCAAACCCTTTGGATCGAGCACATGCACCCCAACTATTTCGGTATCTTCATCAATAGCCTTTCCTATCATGTGAGGTGGAGTGATTATTACATCTTCTCTGCTGAAGCCAGAGGCGAGCAAAGAAGCTTCTACTCTACCCAAAGCATAGGGAGCATACTTTGCCCTTAAGCCGTTAGTTGGTGTTTTAGGCGCAAGCAGACGATACTCCAAAATCTTGGGTATGAGCCTGTATGGCATGCACAGTCCAAACCCAAAGAAATCGTTGCCATGATAATCTGTGAATAGAGCCCTATCTGCCGTTAAGACTATTTTTGCCATTATGATCACCTTCCAATCACAGATCTTGCCATCTTTATGACTCTTGGAATTGCCCTTCTGAAAATGAAGCCTTTTCTTGAAATCAAATCCTTAATCAGATACAGTGGGCGCAGGTAGAAGGATATATATGCCTTATGAAACAGCTTTGTTATCTGCTGAGTTGTAAAGTT
>Ga0180302_10000706_pt1 | contig 15190 bp, 13 predicted proteins | sample GuaBasSediGuay17_FD_121794 | JGI IMG/M metagenome (GOLD analysis project Ga0180302, IMG submission 121794) | Subseafloor sediment microbial communities from Guaymas Basin, Gulf of California, Mexico - Guay17, Core 4571-4, 12-15 cm | ecosystem: Environmental > Aquatic > Marine > Hydrothermal... | reverse complement strand
CTATAGTTTTTCTCCTTCATACTTATAGGGAGTTAGACTAAATTAGTAATTATATGAGTATTAAAAAGGGATATAAAGCAATTTTGATGTTTGGAGTAGTTAGTTTATTTGGTGATATTATTTATGAGGGTGCTAGAAGTTTAACTCCTTCATATTTACAGTTTTTAGGCGCAGATATAGTAATTGTTGGTTTTGCATTTGGATTGAGTGAATTTTTGGGTTATGCGTTAAGGCTTGTTAGTGGAATACTAACAGATGTTACTAGGGCTTACTGGATATTTTATATTACCGGCTATGTGCTTATAGCCGCTATTCCCATAATTGGATTTACGAACTCATGGATAATAATTGTTATACTTATTATTATTGAGAGAATTGCTAAAGCATTTAGGTCTCCAGCTAGAGATACATTGATATCAGTTGCTAGTAAAAGTATTGGAGCAGGAAAAGCATTTGGTTTACATGAATTGTTAGATCAGGTTGGTGCTATCGTAGGTCCTGCTTTAGTCGTATCAATCCTTTATTTCACATTTAACAACTACTCTCTAGCATATATCGCACTAATTATTCCATATCTCGCCTTAATCTCCATAGTCTTAACTACATACTTAAAGCTAAGGGATATCGTTATTATGCCATCTAAAGAGAAAAAGGGTATATCACTTAATTTACCCAGCAGTTTCTGGGCATATATCGCTTCAGTAGGTCTAAATACTATGGGCTTAATTCACATTTCCTTAATACTATATGTTGCAACAAAAGTTTATGCAGCATACTTAGTAGCTATGTTATATCTACTTGTACAAGCGGTAGATGCTGTATCAGCGCCATTATCTGGATACCTTTATGATAAGTATGGTAGAATTATTCTTATAATTCCATTTATCATGTCTATACTTCCATCCATACTAACAGCAATAGGTAGTAAAATTTTACTTATAACTTCAGCTATACTGTTCGGAGTTATATATGGAATGCAAGAATCAATTTATAGAGCTGCAGTATCAGATTTTATACCGTCATATGCTAGAGGTACAGCATATGGAGTATTCAATTCAGTATATGGACTGGGTTTTTTAATTAGTGGAGTGATTTACGGTTTTCTTATCAAGTTAGCAGAAGTTTATGTGGTAGCTATATATGCGGTATGTATACAGATTATTGCATTAACTATTCTAGTATACTCTACCAAGTTAGGAATAAAAGATCTTTCAGGTAAACGTAATATTATCTAAAAATTAGGAGGAAAATAAAAAATTTGATGGGTAAAGAGAGATACTCTAATTATTTTATTTTTAGTTAATTATGTAGGTAATAGTCCTTCCTCATCTAGACGCTCTGCAAGCCACTTTAATCCTAATTCCTCTAGCTTTTCTCTTGTTGGTCTTCCATCTACCCATCCACGTAGCTTATAGTACTCATCTAGCATTTCACCAAGCCTTGTTACATGTCCTTTAGACGCTCCTTCTGGCATAGATTCTTCAAGTAGTCTCTTTGGTAGCGTATCATATTGTCTGCCATCTCCGAAGCTTAGTATATTAAATACCCTCTCTGCATTGTAAATTCTTTCACCAATAACCTCTACATCCTTAGCAGTGTACTCCCAACCCGTCACTGCGGATAATAACTCTGCATATTCCTCTGCCCATATTGCGAATGAAGAAAACTTACACAAGATTAATGAGTCAAGTACACAGAATACATCCTGGAAGTGCTTTACAAGCTCAGGCTTACCTTTTGTTTCGAACCTATCAACTGGAGATGGTACACTTAAAACCTCAGGTGCGATCATGTATGCTCTTAAGTGACATCCACCACGGTTACTTGTTGCATATGCTAAGCCATGGCCCTGAGCTCCTCTTGGATCATATGCTGGTAACTCTTGTCCTCTTATAGTCATTGCAACATCGAGAGCATCATACTTCAATGCTAATCTCCATGTACCTTCTGCAAGTTCATCTCCAATTCCAGATCTATATGCAATTCTCCACACAAGCTCAACAATAGCCTCTGGAGTTCCCCATTTAGACTTTAATCCTCTAAGCTTTTCCTCTGGAATCTTACCCATCTCAACAAGCTCCATAAATGCTCCAATTGTATGGCCTGTGCTAATTGTATCTAGTCCAAGTTCATTACATAAATAGTTAGCTTTACATATCGCTTCTAAGTTTCCAACTCCAGTCTGTGCTCCAAATGCCCATATAGTTTCATACTCAGGTCCTCCACCTTCACCACTAAATGGTGAATTCTCAACCTTAGTGTATCTTGCACATGTAATCATGCAACCCCAACATGATTCTTCAATAGACTTTTTCTTATCCAAGTATTTCTCGGCTAATACCTCACCACTTATTGCATCTGCATGCTCAAAAACTCCAGTCTTAAAGTTTCTAGTTGGTAGAATTCCAGCATTATTAATAATTTTAACTAGAACCGCTGTTCCAAGCTTTGGAAGGGCTTCTGATGTAACTGGACTCTCTCTATGTTTCTTGGTAGCTTTTGCAACAGCGTCTCTAAGCTTATCTGGATTTGCAACTTTAGGCTTCAAATGTCCAAGAACCGCTATTGCTTTAAGTAGCTTTGAACCCCAAACAGCTCCATGACCACCACGACCAGCAGCTCTGTTCTTATCGTTCATTAAAGCTGCGAATCTAACTAGATTTTCACCAGCTGGACCAATTGTTAATACCTTAATTCTCTTAGCAGTATCCTTGCCAACCTCAGCTGCTAATTCTTCTTGAATAGTCTCCGTCGTAGAATGTACATCTTTACCCCAGAGGTGGGTAGCATCCCTCAATTCAGCTTTACCATCATGAATCCATAAGTAAACAGGCCGCTCACTTATATCCTCAATAATCACAGCATCATAACCGGCAAATTTAAGCTCAGGACCAAATTTACCTCCAGAATGGCTATCATGGATTGTATGTGTTAATGGAGATTTTGTTACTGAACACCATCTGCCAGATTCAGGAATTCCAGCAATACCAGTTAAGGGGCCAGTTAATATAATAGCTTTATTAGCTGGACTAAATGGATCAACTTTAGGATCTAACTCCTTAAGCGCTAGGTATACTCCTAGCCCCCTCCCACCAATCCAAGTCTTAAGAACCTTATCAGGTAGTTCTTCATCAACAACAGCTTCACTCCATAGATTCACTCTTAGAATTTTACCCATATATCCTCCTTGCGGACACATAATTCCACATAAATGTAAATATCATTCACATCTTATATTCTTTCTATCACTTTACTATATAGATTGTAAATATTTCTCTATATATTTAAAAACTAATTTCTAATTACAGCATGTTTATTTCTAAATTAAGCATGTATTATTTTAGAGAATCTGTTACTTTAAAGATGGTTCCTATGATACGATATAGAGATTGGATAATTAATATAGAGGAAAATTCTACACCTAAGAAATTATTAATTGAAGTTACTACATACTGTAACTTTAACTGTATATACTGCTTTAGGAGAAATATGCATAATGATAAAGACTCCTATATGGATTTTTCGTTATATAAGAAAATTATTGATGAAGCTTCAAGATTAGGTGTAGAGAAAATAATTTTTTCTGGTTGGGGTGAACCACTTACACATCCTGAAATTATTAATTTCCTTAAATATGCTAAGCAGAAGAAACTATATATCCTACTTAATACGAATGGGTCTCTACTTAAGGAGCATTTGAGGGATCTTAGTAACTCTATTGTTGATGAAATTACTATTAGTGTAGATTCTCTTGAGAAATCTAAGTTTAGATACACTAGACGATGTGGTGATATAAATGAGATATTAACTTCAGTACAAGAAATTAATGAGTTAAGAAAGAAGGGTCTTCAAAGTAAGCCTCTCATAAGTTTCCAGTTCACTATAAATAGAATGAATTTTAGGGAGCTACTAGATTTCATCGAATTATGTCCAAAGCTTGGATGCTATAAAATTATTGTTTCGAATGTTATTCCATTAACTTTTGAGCACGAAAAAACTTTATCATGCTATTCATGTGAAGAATGTATAGATTTTATAAAGAAAGTTAAAGTGGATGTTGCTAGGAAAATGCTTGAACATAATATTAATATTATTCTTCCAAATACTTCCCTTAAAACTGAGAGGTTATGTCCATTTATATATGACTATGCAGTGTACATTAGGTATGATGGGAAAGTATCTCCATGTATCTACTACTCTCATGATTGGAATAATGTTTTTTACGGAATTGATAGAGATATTCAAGCAGTTATTTTTGGCGATTTAAATAAATCAAGTCTAAAGGAGGTATGGCTAGATAAAAGGTATGTTAGGTTTAGGTTTACTACCTCATTTATGCATATGCCCTCATGCTTAGATTGCCCACTTATGGAGTACTGTCTCTTAACAAAAAGTAATGAATTTGATTGCTGGGGAAATACTCCTACGTGTGCGCATTGTCCATATTCAAGAGGCTTTACATACTGCCCGACTTAACCACCATTTCCTCACTAACAGCTTCTTCCTTCTCCTCTTCATCTCCACCTTCTTCTGGCTTCTCTTCAACCTCCTCAGGGGCTTCCTCTTTAACAATTCTAGGACCTAATCCACCTACTATTAATAGAATTCCCCCGATAAACCCTATCCAATACTGTAGTGTAAAACTAGCTTTAAGTGGCAGTAGCACACGCACATCATACCCAAATTGTTTTAATGAAATTTCAGCTATTGTCTCCCCAATTACTGGAACCTTTATATTTATAAAGGATTCTACGCCAAATGTAGCTAAGTAGAGTAGTATTGGAAAGACGATGATAAATATCCCTGGACTCATTGTTATTAAAGCTTTACCCCAATTTTTATCACTAAATATGTTGCCAATAATATTTAGAATTAGTGGCAAAACCATTATTAATAAAAATGTTAATGAGCCATAAGACATAGCAGGAATATCTAGAGTTTCTCCAAGTAACTTTATAGTCATATTTGATGGAGCAACAAATGCTGAGAATAACGCGCCATTTTCTCCACCTTCTAGATGCCACCACGGTTCTGGAATAATACTAACATAGATGATTATTATCGATGCAATAATACTAAGTATATTAAATATCCTCTTCTTATTCATATCTCTTCCCTCCAGAAACTACAAATTCAGTATATATTTCAGTGTTGTAAACTGCATTATAAACCTTGACTTCGATATATCCACTCATGATAAATGGTTTACCAGTACCAATATACTTTATAAGCTTACTATACAGCTCTGGTGTTAAGTCGATACTTAGCGTTAATGTACCATTACTATAAGCCTTAATAGTAATTGGAGTACCTGCTTTAAACTGTGCTATTGGTGTACCATTTTCATAGTAAAGCGTAATATTTGCATCAGTAATTGTTATATCCCAAGGTAACGGATTATGTATCGATATATTAACTACGAATTCAAATTGTGTTAATTCATATGAGGCAACTTGTACCGGTATATTTGTAGGGTCAATACCTAGATCCTCTTTACTTAGTTCTCTACTAATATTAATTGGGTAAGAAACTTTACCCTCGTAAATACCTATTATCGAAGTACCGGTAATAGAAATATTATACTTATCTGTACTTACTAACTGTTTAATTAAAGAACTAATAAAGTCTTCATCTAGGTATGCAATTAAAGTTACGTATTCAGTAGCATTTACATCAATAGATACCTCATTATCCAATACTATTTCCGTAGAGGCATTTCCAAGCGTTAAAATGCCAGAAACATTAATTAACCTTATACTTAATGGTAGATTATTACTAATAGAACATGTTACTAATATCTTATCAGCATCTATGTCGATAGAGTGATATTCGACACTAACATATTCTGTAGTAAATCCGAATGCATTGATCACCAAACACTTTTCATAAGCTACAGTTACATTTGTAATTGTATCTAGAACTTTTACTTCAGCTTCTATATCTAAATATATGTCAACACAACCTTCTTCCAGTAAACTGCTAAATAAGGTTTCAATAAATTCCTTATTTGGAGTTACTACCAGTGGTAAGGTAGCGTTGCTACCAACTATATCTACGGGATTAAGTAGATATACTTCAGTACTTACGTTATTTGCAGCTAATACGCCAGTTATATTTAGGACAGATACATTTAGGTTTAGTCCTCCAACAATATTGTTATAAATCCTAAAGTATATTATAATGTATTCTGACGTAAACTCTAGATCTAAGTACTCAACTGAAATCAAGTCTGGCGGTAAAATTTCATTTTTAGATATAATTACACTCTTAGTTATAGGTACCTCTATTGATGCACCTAGAACTTCAATATCAGTAATCGCATTAATTTGTAGTGTTGTTTCGTTATATTGGAGAAGTTTATTTATAAGTGCAGACAAGAAGTCTTGATTTAAGTCCATAGCAATTATAACTTCCCTTTTTTCACCAGCACTAATAGTTACTTCATCAATTAAACTAATTGTAGTCGTCTCACCAGTATCGAGAGATACTGTTCCAGAGAGTTCCTTTACCGTTATCGTAAGATTTTGAGAAACAAAATTATTATGGATACTAATATGTATGTAAATCTGGTTTTCATAAGTACTAAATCCTGTAAATTCAATATCAACTGGTTTAGCAGGTAAATTAAGATCCTCTCTAGTTACACTTAGTGTTTCATGTAGGGGAACGATAAATCTATTACCCAAAACATCAAGATATACATCTACATCTAGCTTTAAGTCAACCTTACCTTGACTTATTAAGTCACTAATAAGGCGGCCAAAGAACGCTCCCTCTAATGAAATTACAACGCCAAGTTCCTTCTTAACTCCAGCTTCTAAAGAAACTGGTGATAATAAAGATACACTTGTTTCTTCTCCCGAAGGTAAAGTGATTTTGCCAGCTATATCTATTATATCTACATCTACATTGAGGTTACCTAAATTATTAGTAACGTAGTAATACATAATAACATAGTTTTCTTTAACTTCATACCTAGAGAATTCGATTGATACAATTTCTTCTGGAAAGCCGAGTTCCTCTCTCGTAATCTCCCTTGTTTCTTCAAATGGAATACTAAATGTTTTTCCAAAAATACTAAGTGTTATATCTCCACTTATCGTTATAGCTACTTTCCCCTCAGTTGTTAATGACTGTAGGAGTGCTCCAACAAAATTCTCTCTAAGAACAACACCAATATCCAATTTAGATTCTACGTCTGGAGCAATTTCCACGGGCTTCATCAATTTTATCTCTGAGCTTTCACCAGTACTTAAAGTGATACTACCAGCTATCTCTAATATTTTAAGTGTAATTGGAAATCCTACCTCTTGAAGCGTATTCCTAACTTTAAAACTTGCAACTAACACATTATCTGAAATATTTATATTAGAGAGTTCAAACGTTACGACTTTTAATGCTTCTTCAGAAATCCCTAACTCACTTAAACCGATATTTCTACTCATAGTAAGTGGAATTGTTACATTAGCACCGTAGACATATACATCAATTTTAGTATCCAAATTTAATGTAAACTGCTTTTTATTAATTATCTGGGTAATTAAGCTGTAAATAAATTCATCTGTAGGCTTAACAAATATATCTACAGTACTACTTTCATGAGGATTAACGGTAACTTGCTTTAGTAGCCTTACAGGAACAGAGTATGAATCTGTTGATACATATCCAGTAATGTTAAGTAGGGTAAACCCAATATCACTTTTATCAATTATCTCCATCTTTATAATTAATCCATCTTTATAAAATTCATAACCAACAACTTTATAGTCGATGTTTATCTCAGGAGCTTTATATTCCTTAGGCATTACAAACTTATTGATATCCCAATCATAAATGTATAGTCCATAGAGTAGAGGAGTTATAGCTATTAATATAACAACAAGCGATAAAACTACCTTAATATATTTCATGAATAAAATATATTCTATAAATGATATTTGAGTTTTTGGAAAATTGATATAGCAAAGTTTACTTTTCATTTAAGACTAGCTAGTATAATTAAATATCTATATAACTAATTGTCAAATCTTTCATATCTTTAGTTAAACTGAGAGGTTATACTTTTAAATTCTATGTATATGTGAATCAGATATATGTATGTGATCTTGTATCGCTACTGCAGCTTCACCATACACCATCTTCAATACACTTAACCTTAGCACTTCCTCTGGTTTACCAATAACGTAATATTCTCTATTTAAGAGTACGATTTTAGATGTATATGGTAGGAGGAGAGTTGGGTCATGGCTAGAAACTATAACGAGTTTTGACATACCCAATTCCCCAATATACCTAGCAAGTTCAACTTTACCAGCAGGATCTACGGCTGATAAAGGTTCATCCATAATTAAAATCTCTGGTTCATGAACTAATGCTCTAGCTATCAATACTCTTTGTCTTTCACCACCACTTAATTTCCAGAAACTTGTAAACCATCTTTCTTTAGGTAACCCAACAATTGATAATACCTTCTCAATTATAGGATTGATATTCGGCTTAGCTTTAAGGCGTGTAATAAATTTCCTATGAAGAATATAATAGTAATAGACCATTTCCCAAGGCGTAATTGGATAATCATGCTTAGATATAGATAGTGATTGTGGAACATATCCAATTAGTGGACCTGCTTTATGCGGCTTACCAGTAACATCAACATCATTAATAAATATCTTTCCCGATGTTGGCTTTACTAACCCTAAAATTGCTCTAAATAATGTTGTTTTTCCAGCCCCATTAGGTCCAATAACTTGAATTAAACCAGGACCACAAAATTCAGCTGAGAAATTCTTTAAGATAGTTTCTACGTAGGTGATAGTTAAATTTTCTATGGTTATCGTAGGTTTCTTCTTATCTGTGCACATTTCAAATAAATATTTATAAGATGTGTGCATAAATAATTTTAGATGTTAAAAGTTAGATTTTTAGTAATTCCAATTTTGATTATGATATTTATTACGATACTTTCTATACAATCTAGTATTGGCATAAGTAATAATAGACTAAATGTTATAGTTACATTTCCAAACTTAGCTGAGGATATTAAGCCTATACTTTGCAGTGGTGATAAATTATTAAGTATAGCTCCACCAGGAGTAGATCCACATAATTATCAATTAACTGTAGATGATATTAAGAAACTAAAGCTTGCTGATGTTATAGTATCAACTGGCCATACACCATTTGAGGTTGAAATTAGAAATCTAGTTAATAGTGGTGAGGTAAATGCTGTATTAATTGAGATTCCGAAAATCCCTGGAATCCGAATACTCACTAACCCAGCTACTGGACAGAAGAATCTACATATGCCAATTTATGATCCAGAAAACTATAAGATCTTCATAACTCATGTAGCAGATATATTTTCTAAGCTCAGACCAGAATTTTCAAAGGAATATAAAGTTAAGGCGCAGGCAGTAGCAAATGAGGTGACTTCCCTTGTCAGTAGTGTTAAGAAGATGAATGTTGTTGCAGCTGCTGATGTACCATTTACACAGTATGCTGTTACATGGCTAGGTATAGATATTAAATATTTCGTTATTAGAGAACCTGAATTACCTGCTTCTCCAAAAGATATTGAAAATATTAAAAGTGGTATAGAAAATGGAACTATCTCTTTAGTGGTTGTTACTAAGCCTGTCAGAATGAAGGCTTCTGAATCTCTTATATCAATTGCTAACAAATATGATGTTCCTATACTATATGTTTACTCACCGTTATGTGTAAATTCAACGCTGATAAAACTGAAAGATATTGTTCAGCAAATAAGTAAAATAAGCAAACCTACGTATGAACATGAGTATATCTCCTCAGTACCATACTATGTGCAGTGGGTTCTTATTATGGCTTCTGCAGCAATTACATATGGACTGCTGAGCTCTCTAATTTCTGCTAGACGTCTGTATTTTCTATCTGCAGCATCGGCGCATGGTGCTTTATTAGCGGTGGTACTAGCGATACCTATTAGTAGGATAGTAGGAATTTTAAATGAATATATTTGGTCTATATTACTCGGGTTGGTGCTGATATATTATGTTGGTTATTTAATTAGCCGCGGTGTAGACCCTGATGTAGCTACAGGGGTATTCACATCCATGACAGCATCACTAAGTATAATTGCAATGTACTTTGTATTGACTCAGTACTCGATAAATACTGACTTATGGGCAATTATCCTTGGTGATCCACTATTAGCTAGCTGGCACGATACTCTATTTGCTACTATAGTAATGATTATTACAATAATCTCGATATTCCTTACTTATAGAGAACAAGTTTGTATCGGTGTAGAGAGAGATTGTACGATTTTATCTGGTGTTAATGTAGCACTTTATGATTGGCTCACTTATACACTACTTGGGTTAGCTACAATCGCGTTGATTAAAGTTGTAGGCTTCGTATTAGAACATGTACTTATACTTCTCCCAGCAGCAATTGCTATCCAAATTTCTCGTAGCTCAAGAGAAGTATTAATTGTAAGTGTTCTAGTAAGTTTATTTTCTAGTATATTAGGATTATTTATTGCAATAGCCTTTAATTTATCTCCATCTGGTATAGCTGGAGTAATACTATTCTTAATATATGTATTTATATTTGCTGTTAGGAGGAGAGCTTAAAATGCGTAAAAGAACTGTTAAGAGAAGATTCGGCATATCTATTCCAGAAGAGCTCGCTAAATATCTAGATATTTTAGCTGATATATTGAGAACAGATAGATCGAGACTTGTCTGTGAAGCACTTGAAAAGTATATTCATGACCATATGGATTATATAGCTCCACACGAGTGCTATGGAGTGATGACCATAGCAGGATTGACTAATAGTGCACAGCTTATGGAAATAATTGAGGAGAATAGAGATGTTATCTGTGGGTATACACATACACATACTAAGGGCGAGTGTATAGAGCTAATTATAGTTTCGGGCCCATCATCCAGAATCGCAGAATTGCATAGGAGATTCTTAGAGATACCAAAGTGTAGAGTTAGATATATGCCTGTTAAAATGAAGATAATGGAGAACCTATAGCTCAACTAATGGGGGGCTAGGTTGAACTTTCAGGATGGAAACTTTAAGTTTCCAGATGAAAATGAGAATATCCTAAAGTTGGCAATTGGAATTGAGAACTTAGCGTTAGGTAAGGATCCAGAGATAGAGGTATTAAAGGACTATATGGGGATCGATAAAATTCTAGTTATACTACTTGATGGTGTTGGATATAGTCTTCTAAAAGAGTATGCATGTAAGTATGGCTATCCAGAGCCAAGGAAAATAACTACGATATATCCCTCTACTACAGCAGCTGTACTTACTTCATTAGCTACAACTTCAAAGCCTGGTTGGCATGGAATGCTAGATTGGAATCTATATATTCCAGAAATTGATATGCTGATTGAATCTATTCCATTTAGACCTATAGGTTCGCGTGGCATGGATACGCTAAAAGATATGGGGTACAATATCAGGGTCTTATTCAAAGGTAGAAGAATGTTTGTTTCATTAAAGAAAGGTGGATTTAATGTAAAAGCATACCTAAGAGGACATATCGTTAATACATGCTATTCTAAATATTTGCTTATGGGCGCTGAGAGAGTACCATATATAAATGTAACAGATTTATCTGTAAAGTTAAGAAAGCATTTGGGGTCTAATGATAATACGAAGGTTTACTATGTCTATATAGAGGCGGTGGATGCAATTGCACACAAATATGGATATTATACTGAGGAGCAAATAACCGACCTAAAGTACACATTATATATTATCAAAAACGAGTTGATTGATAAATTATCCGCAGAGACGGCTAAGAATATACTACTAATTTTGACATCTGATCATGGGTTAGTAACAATTAACCCAAAGGAAATTATTTATCTCGATAAAGTTGAAGGGTTTAAAAAGTACTTGAGGCGAGATAGTCGTGGTGTACCGTTAGTATCTGGTAGTCCAAGAAATATATATTTGCATGTTAAGGATGAGTATCTTGATAATGCAAGACGAGTTTTAGAGGAGAAGCTTAGTGATAAAGCTGTTATAATGGATAAAGCTGAGTTTATAAAAACTGGTTTGTTGGGTAGAATTAGAAAGAAGTTTCTAGATAGAATAGGAGACTTAGTACTTTTACCAGATGCTAAGTTTGGTATATGGATTCATCATGTAAAGGGAAAAACTGTTGATATATATGGATTTCACGGTGGATTATCAAATACTGAAATAGAAACTGGTCTCATAATATCGCGTTTATCAGAGTTAAAGTAAGTTCAACAGCTGACTATTTCAACCTTATCAGAAACACTTATCTTCACTAAGCTTTTAACATCATATCCAGTTTCATTTTTAACCTTCTTAACCCCCTCTCTGTCGAGTCTCTCGATAACAACTATTATATCCTTGATAGTAACATTATTCTCCTCTAAGACTTTTATTGCTCTAGAAATTGTAGTTCCATTTGAAATTATAGAGTCTACAATTATAACTTTGCTTCCCCTAATTTCTGGATGTAAATATAAGGTTTCGGCCCCTTCACCACGGTAAATGGGAATCATATTACCAGTATAATCCCTCTTTTTTGCAATTACTACTGGGATGTTTATTTCCAAGGATAATGCTGTTGCTATGTGGATTCCCATCGCTTCAAATGTTAAGATATAGTCTACATCTCTAATGTCTACCCTATCTAAAATCGCTTTTACGATAGCCCTTAATACCTTTGGCTCAATAACGGTTAATCCCGTAGATATCGGATTAACAATATAACGGTAGAGCCTACCTCTATATCTAATAGTAACAACCTGTGAAGCAGCCACAACATCAGCTATTAGCTTCAACTCAGGGCTACTACACTCAACCATCATATATAATAATATAAAATTGATATCAAATATTTCAAAATTATTGAATTAAATATTTAAAATCTAATTAAAAAATAGATTTACAATTAGAATTTAATATGATAAAAAAGGGGTAGGTATACCCAGCTTAGGTTGATTTCCACAGTTCGTGAATATTACAGTAAGCTCTTACAACAATGTTTTCCGATTTAACTTTAAATGTTGCCTCGGGTTTTTCTTTAGGAGCTAATATCTTTCTGCATAATATTTTGTTATCAGCAAGAATTTCAATCCACTCAATATAATGATTCTCCTCCATAGGATGTTCAACTGAACCAACTTTTACCTCAACACCATCTGAAGTGACTTCTAGAATAGGAACATGTTTTTCTAAACCCTTATCCCTCGTCTTCTCCTTAAGTAGTCTCATAGGCTGATTACAACAAACAAGCTGTCCTTTTCCAGGATGTAAAACCTCAATTATATTGCCACATATATCACATTTATATACCTCAAATCTATTTGTCAATTTTCATCCCCTAGAACTCTTCACGTAACACTTGAAAATAGTTTTTAGAATGACCACATGAAGGGCATTCTTCAGGGGGCTCCTTACCAAAGTGAATGTATCCACATTTCCTACATACCCACCAAACCTCAACATCCTTCTTAAAGATAGTTCCAGCCTCAAGTTCCTTTAGTAATCTCTTGAATCTCTCTTCATGATGTCTCTCTGCCTCAGCTATTGCTCTAAGTCTAGCAGCAACATCACTAAATCCTTCTTCATCAGCTATTCTAGCAAATTCTGGATACATCTTGGTATGTTCATAATTCTCTCCAGATATAGCTGATTTTAAATTCTCAATTGTATTCCCAAGAATAATAGGTGCTGATGTCTCAACAGTAATTTCAGAAACTTCTTCATGAAACTTCTTCTTTAATTCATTAATTAATCCATATAATGTTTCTGCATGCTCCTTTTCATTTTCAGCAGTCATAAGAAATATTTCAGCAATCTGTTCATAACCCTCCTTCTTAGCAATAGAAGCATAGAATGTATATCGGTTTCTTGCTTGACTCTCACCAATAAAAGCCTTAACTAGATTTTCAATTGTTTTTAACACGTTTAATCACGCAATTAAAATACCTATACATAAAATTAAGATATAATATGAATTTTTGTTTATGAAGTAAAATGAATTCGTTTAACATAATATAGCTGTCATCTATCTATATATTGTATATTGTTTAGTTGGTGATCTTAATGAGAAGGTTTAAGGGTAAGAGAGTATTAGTAACAGGTAGTGGTAGAGGAATCGGACGTGAAATTATATTAGCGTTTGCTAGAGAGGGTGCAAACGTAGTAATTAACTTTAAAAAGAGGTTTAATTTTGCAGAAGAAGTTTATAGGGAGGCCAAGGAATATGGTGCTGAAGCATTAGTTGTTAAAGGAAACGTTGCCGTCAAGGAAGATGTAGAAACTATGTTTAAAGTTATTGAAGAGGTTTTTGGTGGTATCGATATTTTAGTTAATAATGCTGGATTTGGTATAGCAAAACCTCTAATTAACGTTGAGGAGGAATTATGGGATAAAATAATTGACTATAACTTAAAGGGTACATACTTATGTTCAAAGTATGCATTAAAATATATGATTGAGAATAGATGGGGTAGAATAATAAACATATCTTCTATAGCTGGTTTATATGGAAGGGAAAACTTAACGCCATATAGTGCTGCAAAAGCTGGAATAATAGGTTTTACGAGATCGTTAGCTTTAGAAGTTTATAAGTATAATATTACCGTTAATGCAGTTGCACCTGGATTAACTAGAACAGACTTAGGTATTAGTCAGCTAAAGTTAATACGGGATATGGCAGGATTAAATATTGATTTAGAGGAGACAGCAAAGCGTTGGGCAGAGAAACATACATTAATTAAAAGGATTGTTGAGCCATCAGAAGTAGCTAAGGTGGTATTATTTCTAGCAGATCCGGCTTCTTCAGCTATTACAGGACAAGTGATAGTTATAGATGGTGGTCAGTCGCTTGTAGAGTTCACAAGGCATTATGAAATATAGCCACATGATTACTAGAAGTCAACTTTTATATTCTGCAGTTTTATGTAGTTTATGTATAGCACATATTACACTTAGTATACCAAAAGAATTATTAAACTTAATGAGAAAGTATAAAGAGGTTAAATTAGTCAGAAGTTGCTAGAAGCAATTATAAGAAAGCTTTTAGTCCTAAAGCGACAAAGGAAGAGTTTTAGAGAGGAAATAATTTTAAAATACTTCAGAGGTTATAGAGAGTTAAAAATAATGCTGAAATTAAAGAGAATATTACGATAGTAACTTTAAT
>Ga0180302_10000705_pt1 | contig 15193 bp, 19 predicted proteins | sample GuaBasSediGuay17_FD_121794 | JGI IMG/M metagenome (GOLD analysis project Ga0180302, IMG submission 121794) | Subseafloor sediment microbial communities from Guaymas Basin, Gulf of California, Mexico - Guay17, Core 4571-4, 12-15 cm | ecosystem: Environmental > Aquatic > Marine > Hydrothermal... | reverse complement strand
GTCTCGCACGTCTAGGCTTTTCTTCCATTTAAAATAGAGCTCTTCCAGCTCTAGTCCCGCTCTAGCGACTTCCGGGTTAGAGTTGTTTTTCATAAGTTGGATATAGTTTATCGCTTTAGTCCTCCTCAAATTTTATACCTCTAACTCTAAAAGCCCGTCTTTCACAGCGTCAAAGACTTTTATCGACCATACGAGCTTCCTCTCTTTAATAATGGGCTTAACCTCGACGAGCGAAGCTCTAGACTTAAGCTTCACCAGTTCTCTTTCAGCTCTAGCCCAGGGAGATGTTTCCTCAAATTTATGTATAGCTGCTAGAGCCTCGACGGTCTTCTCTATAAGCTCTCTACATTTAAAACTGTCCAACCCACTCCTTCTAGCCTCGACTAGCTCGGCGAACGTTTGGCCGACCTTATCGCCGAGCTCTAATTCTCTAATAGAATTGTAAACCTCCACATTGCTCACGGGTATCCTACCCTTACTTTCAGCCGTTCTCCACCTAACCGCGTGCCTCACGGCGTGGTAAAGATGGGACACCGAGTCGTTGTACATGCCCAGCAGGTAGGATTCGATTCCTAAGCCTAGAGCCGCTATACTGGATTTCTTTAAGACATCAAGCGTCTTCTCGGTTACTTTAAAATTGAGCTCCTCAATTATGCTTCTGTTTCCATAGATTACGCGCCCGTCTTCGATTATGTAGTAGGCTAGTGGGTAGCCCTCTTCTGAAAGCTCGATTAACTGTTCTCTAGTTAAGAAAACCGCATCGACGTGAAACTCGAGATCGGAGAACAAGTCGAGCCTCTCTCGAGCCGGCACTCTCTCCTTGGTAATTACGGCTATATCTACGTCACTTACGTTACCAGCGAAATCGTCCGGTCTAGTCACTGAGCCATAGGCTATTATAGCTACTATGTTTTCGCCGAAACGTGCTAGGAGCCTGTTGCGCACTATGTCGTAGATCATCTGCAACGGCGTTCCCCATAAATATTGGTTGGCGAATCCTATAAATCGTTGACCATGGAGAGCCTATTATTGACAAACCTTGAAATATTATCTAATAAGGAGGGAGATTCAATACTTGTAGAAAACAGCGTAATAGCCTCCATAGGGCGAGAAGAGGCATTAAAACGCCGCGCTAAAGCTTCAGTCAAGATAATCGATTGTAAAGGTTTCTACGCCATTCCAGGCCTAGGAGATGCTCACGTACATTTACTGTCCTATGGGCTTTACAAAAACAGGCTAGATTTATCCAAAACTGCCAGTATAGAGGATATTAAGAAACTCGTGGCGGAAAAAGCTGAAGAGATCGGTCCCGGGAAATGGATCGTCGGACGGGGATGGGATCAAGAAAAGTTGGTTGAGAAAAGAGCGCCAAATCGCTGGGATCTAGACGAGGCCGCTCCTCGAAATCCGGTTCTGCTCTACCGAGTTTGTGGACACGTCGCGGTCGCTAATGGTTATGCTCTTAGAATAGCTGGAATAGACGAGAATACAGAGGACCCTCGAGGAGGCCGTTTTGGAAGAGAAGATGGCAGGATTAGCGGCGTACTATACGGGAAAGCTGTTGAGATCGTAGAGGAGAAAATTGAAAAACCTTCCATTAGAGAAGCCGCCGAACTCATTGCAGATGTCCTCAGCGAAGCCGCTAGCTATGGCTTGGTGGAACTGCACGCTATGTCCGTGGACGAGTATGAGTTTAAGGTTTTAGACTTTATGGACAAAACTGGCATGTTAAAACTTAGAATAAAAGCTTACTTAGAGACGGACTTCGGAAACGTGCGTTACGGGAAAAGAGGCAGAAACCTGGAAATTTGCGGCATTAAAGTGATCGCCGATGGGAGTTTTGGAGCGCGGACAGCCTATCTCAGAGCGCCGTACAGCGACGCGCCGAATACGAAGGGAGAATTGTTGATCGATGCCGCTCGACTAGCTGTAATTTTCAAATCTGCTGAGGAGAGAGGGCTAGAAGTTGCCGTGCACGCTATAGGAGATGGAGCTATAGAGGAAGTTTTAAAAGCTGTAAGGAAAAGCGGCTTTAAGAAGGCTAGAATAGAACACGCCTCGCTAACTCCGCCAGACATTATAGAGAGAATCGCTGAGTTGGAGATACCGGTGTCAGTTCAGCCGCACTTCATTTTGAGCGATTGGTGGATTGCAGAGCGGCTTGGAGCTAGAAGGACGAGATGGGTTTACGCATATAAGAGCTTACTAGCTCGAGGAGTTAAAGTTATGGGGTCTTCCGACGCTCCTGTAGAACCGTTAAACCCGTGGTTGGGCATATACGCAGCTGTGGATAGAGGGAGAAGAGAAAAATTGAATATATGGAGATTTTCAAATCAAGAAGCTTTAGGAACGAGAGAGGCCCTTCAGTTATACTTAAACACGGAAAATCGTTGTTTAAAAGAAGGAGAGATAGCTGATATAGCTGTAATTAAGTTTTCTCCATTCGCTCAGAGTGATGTTAGAGAGAATAGAGTTATATTGGTTACCGTCGATGGAAGAATAGTCTATTGTAGAATTTAAATACTGAAATACGCTTGGTCGAATTCTTCTTCTATGTCAAACCATTTATAAACTATTTCCTTGTCGAGACTCATTTTACGGCAAATGTTGAGCATGGCGCCTATGAAAATACTCCATCCTTGAAGACCGAAAACCTGAATGAAAAGCTTCTTAAATTCCTTAGGTTTAAGAAGAACTAAAGTATCTAGTGGCATTCCGGCCGTTCTGGCTATATGATGTTCTAATACTCCGATAAAATCATTACCTATAGACTTTTTAAACTCCTTCCACAACTTATTCCTTGCAACATCCCTTATAGTTTGAGACCTCATATTCCCCTCCTCATGAATTATATTGAGTTTTAACATTCATTCTATCACCTTTTCAAAACGTACAAAGGTTCATCTATCCACATCCACTTCCCCTTTTCAACTAATCTCCATAGGTGAGGCTGGAAGCGTTGCATACTTCTGCTCGAAAGTACTAGTTCTCCAAGAGGCATTTCAACATCTTCGAAAATTGAAAATACGCGTTTATACAAGTCTTCGATCATATTACAGGGTGGTTGTCCGACAACGACCGCTTTTTCTACATCAATCGTTGCGGAGAAGAATGTAGGTATATTTGCTAGTATCCTTGATATAATCGGAGCATCACGACCTTCAAAATACCATATCCTTATTGGGACGGAGGACATAGGAGCGAAAAAGTTTATAGTATTTCCTCGCCAGAAGAGTTCTTTTACATGTTTTCTAGCGTGATAACTTATTAATTGTTTTGAAACTCTAGGAAATAAAGGATCTATACGTCTGACAAAGTTCACGGCTTCGCCGGACGTCATAAACACATTTATAGATTTTCCATGTATGATAGCAAGGTCGATTATATCTGGAGCATCGAGAGTATAATTGGTTTCTACTGGATAATCGTATTTAAAAGCTAATTTCTCGATATTCCCGTACACAGGAACTATTATCCTTAGATTCGGCACATATATTGAGAATTTATCATTATATGACCATCTTATATACTCGTATCCTTTCACATGAGTTTCGATCTCTAAACCTAGTAGATCTAAATATTTCCTTACAAAATCAGGAGGTAAAATTGCTGTAATCAATAACCTTTGTCTTTTTAATCCATAAATCTCTCTTATCGACATCGTGTATGGAGGCATCTCGTATATTTTCTCTTTTTTCCTAGTTATCAGTATCACTGGCGCTAGATTTAATCGTCGATAGTTAACCATGAAATAGATTTTACCCTTACCTTTTAAATCTTGTAGAAATCTCCATACTTTAGAGTAGGATAAACTGGACCTTCTCGCTAACTCACGTATGGTCCATGAGTATTTAATATTTTTCACTATTTGGAATTCCGACTCTTTTAACTGCGTATATACCATTTTGTTATCCCATGTTCTCTGATTTATTAGCAAACTTAGTTGGTTATTAGCAAACTTAGTTGGGAGTAGGATCGGGCGAAGGATCGGGAGTACCCGGGTCAGTAGGCAGGATTGCGTTAGCAAATAGTAATACAGCTATTAGAGCTAGGATAGCTATCTTGTTTTTGGGTATTTGACCTGCGTATATGTTTACTAAGTCTTTCCACTTCATATTCATCAGAATATTTTATATTGTACATTATATTTAAGTTTTGACCTTGATTCATCATTTTTTGAATATCAAATCAAGGTCAAATGATAAGATTTAGTCAGCTACAAACTACCTGTTTTTATTAAATCCTGTTTTTTAATATTGATTAAAGATAAAGCTACCTCTCTGGGTTCTACGGTTAAAGTTTTTGAGGTTTTAATGTTGCCTGTTGAGGTGTTGTAGATTATGTATTCTCCTTCGAGTTTTTGTTTTGTTTTTATATATGGTACTATAACGGTGGAGCCGAGCCCGTAGATTAGCAGGTAGACATTATCTTCGCCTATTTTTATTCTGTATAGGACGTGGAAGCCTACGCTACACGCCAATTTTACTAAATCTTTGAGGGTTTCTAGTTCTATGGTTATGACATCTACCATATTTACACCGAGGGATATTAGCGGGGTAGAAATATTAACTATATCGGCAGTATTCACCTGATGGCTAAAATAAAGTATATAGGCTATCTGGCTGAGCTCGCGGAGAGGAGGGAGGAGGAAGTTAAAGTAGATGGCAGAATCAAGGTAAAAGATCTTTTGGAGCGGCGAATCAAGAAAGGCTTGGAGGAGTTGGTGATACTGGTTAATGGACTTCCGGGGAGCCTGGATACGTTGGTGGATGATGATGACGTGATTTCGGTTCTGCCGGTTATCAGTGGTGGGTAGTGTTATTCGCCGCGTAGCCACGATAGTAAGATGTTTATCTTCTGTCTGTTTAATGCACTGAGCGCGAAGCTCACGTTTTTCCCGTTTATTCTCCTGTTTGCTAATCTTTCTCGAGCGGCTTTTTGAAGAGCAAGATATAGCAGCGATTCTAGGTTTACTCTTTTAGCGTATTCTAGTACGGCCGTATCTATTAGGTCTAGGAAGCTCGGGTAGGATTTAAAGCTTCTTGATGCACAGTAGGCTATGAAATCTTCTGGGTCTAGGTTGAAGGACAAGACTTTGACTATAGGTGCCGCTGGGTTGTGGGCTCTGTAGTAGGCTACTTCTACGCGTGAGAATATCGGGTATTCGTCTAGGACTTTTAGTTTTCTCTTTTTGCCTAGGACCACGGAGAAGTAAGAGGATATAAACCTCTCCCCATTAACCTCATCTCCATATCTGCCTATGTATATGTACTCTCCGGGCTTAAGGAGGAGCCTTGCTATAAAGGCGTCTGTGAAAAATCCTCTAAAAAATTTGCTCGACGCTTTCTCTAAGCTTTCCAGCTCTCTAGCTTTAGAGAAAACTTCGTCGCCCATATACTTGAAGGTTATGAGGCTACTGCTTATACGCTTTATAAGCCCGGCCACTCCGACGTTTTTCTCCGATGCCTTCTCTAGGATTTTATTAGATAAATCTCTCACGTCGCGTATGTATCTGGATTTAGGATGTCCAAATATTGCCTCTGTGGGAGGGAAATCACCATCCCTCACCAGCGTGTTGAAATTTACTTCTCCCTTTCCTAATTTCATAAGTAAAGCCAGTATAGTTCTGACTTCTATCATTGTCGCAGCTTTAGAGATGCTCTCGTCTACATCTTTTCCCTCGCTGTAGCCTTTTAAATCGATGATTTGCGCGGAAATTTCCGGCATCTGTGAAGACGGGTAGATAAGGTATCCGTAGACGACCGCGGATATCCTAGCGACGTAGGTATCTATGCACATGGGAGTGAAGGTAGAGTCTACTACCGCTATTTTATAATCTCTATCCGTCCCAGTCTTTATCTTTTCAACGTCTTTTCTAGCCTGCTTTAATATCTCCTCTAAATACCACTCGGCCTCGTCTATCGCCTCGCCCAACTGATGGACGAATTTTTCAGCTTTTTTGTGTATTTGAATCCAAACAGCGTGAGCAAACGGGTCTTCCTCTACTCTCTCTTCACTTTCCTGCATTTGTCTTGACCACCTCTTCAACGGTGGGGAATGTGCGGAGCAATAGGGGCTTTCTCATAGGATTTAACAATCCGGAGACGTAGAAATAGCCCTTGTCCAGCGAAGATAAATCAACGTTTTCTGTGGCTACAACTTTTGATATTTCAGCTATATCGCTCTCTACAGCTAGCTGGCTGAAGAAAACCGTGTTTATATTATTTCTAATGCCTGTCGAGAGATCCGTAACCCATCTCTGACTGGCTAGGATTAATCCTACTCCGAATTTCCTACCCCTCCTAGCGATCTCCTCTAGAATGGATGCGGTCGGCGTTCCTGCACTCGCGTAGTTTTGAGCCTCATCTACGATAATCGCTATCCTATCCCCTCCCTTCTCCTGTACTCTCTCCCAGAGGAATTTAATAGTGTCTTTTAGTAGGCTCCACTTTATGGCCATAGGTTCATTTGAAAGATCTAGGACTAGGCTTCTATCTCCGTTAACGAGTAGTTCTGCGACCTCCTTAGGGGTATACCTCCGCCCGTTAAATTTAGCCAGATTCAAGCCCGAAACCAGATAGCGCATGATAACCTTAGCTATCGTGGTATTCCTCCTAGCCAGTAGAGCCATGGTATAGCGCAGTATTTCCAAATATTCTTCATTCTTCCACTCCACGTTTTTAAATTCCTCTGGTTCAGCTATCTCTATCTTCTTCGGCTTCCCGCTCTGGACTAACGAGTATCTCCTCGACTTCCTATAGTCCTCCATTAGCCCGAGGGCTTCGAAAAACTCAGTAGCCTCTTCAGGATTTCCTCCAGACGCTAGGTACGCGTATATGGAAATTTCTATATCCTCAGCGTACTCGTTTCCGACTTCATTAGCTATTACTGACGCTATGCCAGCGGGGCTTGGAAGGACTTCTCTATCCTCTATCACTCCGAAAGCCGGGTCTTTTTTGAAAAATGGCGCGTAGTCCTGTCCTGTGTGGTCGAAGATTATCGATTTAATGCCTTTTAAACTGAAAGCTTTGGCTAAAAGTCTAACTAGGTGGGATTTACCCGTGCCCGTAGTTCCTACGACGGCTATATGATAGTTTACATAGCTAGCGTCTAGTTGGAATAGCCTAGAGGAGGAGGAATATACCCCTATATATACGGGCTCCGAGACGTTTACCAGAATTTCGTCGCCCTCTTCGAGCAAATATATGTCGGATTTGCTGCCTACGAGCGGGGGTATGGTTATGCGCGGGATTAGCCTTCCTTCATCGTCAAGTACTCCTAAGAGTTCTGCGCTGGCGTTCATGTAGCCTAAAGCGTCTATGGTCTCCTCGTCTCCCTGGACTATAAAAGGCGAGTATTGGTTTTTCGCTATGTTTACGTGGCTTATCCATCTTACTACTCCGAGAAATCTTCTCTTAGAGTTCTCTATTAATACTAAATCGTTGACATTTACTTCTTCAAATACTCTAAATGTGACGTACCTTGTCCCCGATTTGCCTACTAGCGTTCCTACTAGCTTCATTCTAAATGCTAAAGAGCAGGGTAGGTTATATATTTAAATGGAAAGAGTAGAGCGGAAGTAAATAAAATGGTTTTTAGGGAGGCGGAGGCGGAACAGTCTCTTTTTTGGGTCTTATGAAGAAGAAGTATATGATTAGGCCTATAATGCCTGTGAAGAATACGACGACTGCCCAAAGCAATGGGTTTTCTATTCCGCGTTTTTTAGCGTCTCTGAACACCCAAAAGCTTATAGCTAATGCTATAATGAAACCAATAGCTACTCCGACTAATACTACGATAATAGGTAGGAATTGTATGAACATTGCATACATGTTTTCGCGCCTCTTTGTAAACTATTCAAAACATCTTATTTAACTTTACTACTCTTCAGTGGTAAGTTTTACATTTTTCACGAATATAAAGGTAAAGCTTATATTCACCCGGCTATAGAGTTACGGTGATTCAAATGTCGGAAAAAGAGAGAAATCCATATTTAGGGGCTCTGGTACTGCTACTCTCCCTTGTAGCGGTATACGATGTCTATAACATAGTGCTTTACATAGGAAATATGGGCGGCGTAAAGGCAACCGACTTCTTCCTCCACATGAAGATGCTGATATTCATAACGTTCTTCATGGTCTTGATATTTATATTTAAGAATTTGATTTATAAGCTAAAAAGTGAAAAATAGCCTACTCGGGTTTTACCTCTAGCGTTTTTACAGGCTTTATCTCGTATACTTCTATTTCCGCTCTTATCGGGTTGAAAGTCCCTCCTTCATCCGTGTAGTAGATGGTGATCCTAGCGGCTTTATCAGAGACTCCCTCCTTGTTGGATACTTCGACCATTGCTCTGGCTAGTCTAGCCCAGTTTTCTTTAGATTTCTCTTTGTCTCCCGTGCTGGTTTTAGCATAGAATGTAGCGTAGAACCATCTTTTGGCTCTGAATATTGCCCCTCTACAGGTTGGTGAAATTTTGCTTCTCCAAATTTTTATTTTTTCGCTCATATCTATCCCCAATAATATATCTTATTCAGCCTAACCATTAATATATATCGCTTATCACAGCATGATTAACTCTTTTACTCTCTTGAAATCGAAGAAGCCGGGTCTTCCGTGTCCTGGAGCTATAATCCTCTTCCCTAGATTCGATATTTTATCGAGGGAGAGGTAAAGGGCATAATCGCTCCCTGTGGGCAGATCGGTTCTACCGATATTGCCGTCGGAGAATACTAGATCTCCAGTGAATACCACGTCTCCGAATATTATGCATATGCTGTCTTCGGTGTGTCCTGGAGTATGCAGTATATTTAGTTTTAAACTCTCTAGTTCCAGAACTCCTTCGTCTATGGGTAGGTCGACTTTTATAGGCTGTATTATATCTCCGAACAAGGTTGATAATGTAAGCTCCGCATCCGCGTTTTTTAAAGCCTCAACGCCTTTTACATGGTGGAGAATCTTAACTCCTTCTAGCGTATTTTTGAAAACTGGAGTTGCAGCTATGTGGTCGTAGTGGAAGTGTGTGTGTATAATGTATACCTTGTAGCCGCGGAGAAAAGAGAGGATGTCCGGGAATATATCTGGTAGACCTGGATCTACTATTAAAATCTCCTTTTCACTTCCCTTTACTAGGTAAGTATTAGAGGAATAACGCGTGGGATGGACTGCTAGGTAGACTTTCTCTTTTAAGCGTTGTAGTCTAACCGACATGCTTTTTTCCCACGAGCCTGTACAGTCTTTTCCTCCTCCAAACGCTATACTCGTATAAAAGCACATAGATAAAAACTATCAGCACTAGTATCGTCAGTATGGTTATAAGGAATTCTTCAAAGGACAGCACGATCTTCATATTCACCACATTTATTTCTATAATCCGAGTAATATGTATCTACTTCTTAACTACGCTGTTTTATACGCTATCACCGCGAAATCTTTTATCGTTTTGATTCGTGAAAAGCCAGCATATTTGAGGCGCGCCGCTACGCCAGCTTGAAACTTCAAGCCTTTTTTAACGCCCGGAGCCCCCGTATAATGGAATAAAACTCCCTTCTTTTTTAAAACCCTATATAGCTCCCTATAGAATACCAAGCTGTACAATTCTCCAGCAAGGGCAAATCTCGGAGGATCGTGAATAACTCTGTCAAAAAATTCGTCGCGTAGCTCCCGTATGTACTCGCTTGCATCGGCCAATACTATTTCTATCCTCTCATTTGCTAATTCTCTAGACCAAGGATTGTATCGAGCAATTTCTAGGACATATGGGTCCTTTTCTACGGTCACGATGCTCGAAGCGCCCCGCTTCATAGAGTAGATAGCAGTGTAACCCAGCCCTGTGCATATATCTAAGACTCTATGTCCTCTCCTAATATCGGCTAGCTTTACCTTCTCCAGCGTATCTTCTAGAGGAGTAACGTCTTTTATACGGTGCATGTGTATGCCGCTGATTTCCAGCGTCGGCGCGGTATCAGGGGCTACAACCATCAGCTTATAATATCGCTGAGAGGTAGAGAGAGACACCTCGAATATATCCTCTCCACCTTCCTCTAGGAAATACGCTCTATCTCTTCGCTTCACGACCTCTCGCAGACGAGATAAGCCTATCTTCGAGCCATCCGGCAATATTACGTTTTCATTCTTTACCTCTACTCTGGTGGTCGACCTGCCCAAGTCTAGGCTTATCTCAGTTTCTCCTCTCTCCAGTTTCCCCACAGTATGTTTGGTGAAGACGTAGCCTCTGGCCGGCTTAAATATATATCTCATCCCACGGTTAATTGGTAGAAGAGGTATATATTCATCGACTAGCGGGGATGTTAATGAAGATTGGAGTTATACACGAAAGTAACCTCCCAACTCCCTCCTCAAGGCTACTTATAGAAGCAATAAAAAAGCTCGGACACGAGTCCTACTATATGCCCTTCTCCTATATCTCGGTTAGGATAGATAGAAAAGGGCTCGTCCTGAAAATCGGCTCAAAATCCTTCGATATAGACGCTGGCTTGTTAAGGAGTATAGGCTTCGCTCCTAGCTTCGAGCAGTTCATGGGCAGATTAGCCCTCTTCATGGGAATTGAGGAAGAGGGAATATATTTGATGAATTCCATTCGGGGGTTACTAAACGCCCGTAACAAGTTTATAACTCTTCTAAAATTGTATAGAACCGGTATACCTGTTCCCCGCTCCCTCTTGACCGAAAATTTAGCCGAAGCCTATAGACTCACTACGCAATGGAATAAGGTTGTGGTTAAGCCTCTCGTAGGGTCGCGAGGATATGGTCAAGTGCTGGTAGATAACGCCGATCTAGGCTATAGAATTTTTAGAACTTGTCTCCAATTTAAACAGTTTATATTCTTGGAGGAGTATATGGATAAGCCGTCTCGAGACATAAGACTTTTCGTCGTGGGAGAGCGGGTGGTGGCGGCTATGTATAGGTATTCTCCTCCAGATAGTTGGAAGACTAATATTGCCCAGGGAGGGAGGGCCGAGCCTATGAAACCCCCTCCTGAGCTTGAAGAATTGGCTGTGAAAGCAGTTAAAATTTTAGAGTTGGATTATGCGGGCGTAGATGTTTTAGAGAGTAATGGAGGTTATTATGTTTTAGAAGCTAATGGTTCGCCAGGTTTTGAAGGATTAATGAAAGTTACAGGTATAAATATACCCCATGAAATAGTTTCTTACTTAGTGGAAAAAGTGAAAAGGTAGCGTTTATGACCGTGTGGATTTTAAAGTGTAAGGATTGCGGCTCGGAAAGAGAAATTGACTTAGGATTTAACCTCTATAAGATAGGGAGAATTTACATATACTGCAGGAAATGTGGAAAAAATACATTCCACAAAGTGGTAAAGCATTTAGATTAAGTTAAAAGCCATAACTAATCCTACGATAAGGCACGGCATTGCTAAGAGCAAGAGGTATGTAAACATTTTCTTAAGCAATACGGGCTTCGCTCCTCCCATTTTAGTGAAAACCATCTTGTTTAATATAGCGGAGAATGTCGCCAGTAACACGCTTGCACCTATTATATTTGCAGTCTCGCTGCTAACCGGAGTGATAGTGTAGATAGAGAGTATCGTAGCTCCAGCATTTATAAAACCGCCTAAAGCCGCCGATAACACTACGCCCGCGCCTCCCACGATATCGGAGAAGAGTTTTGTGAGTACAAATATGCTCGCGTAAGTCATGGCAGCTTTAAGAGCTACTCTAAAGCTTAATGGGCTTTCTATAGTTAGGCTTTCTCCTCTTCCGAATCCCTTGCCGCTGTAGAGTATGGTTACGGCGTAACCTATGAGCATTGACGGGAGCATTCCTACCAGTATTTTTGCTATTACGGCTTCAGCGTGAACTCCTCCCGAAATAGTAGTTAAAGACGCGGTCAGTATTAAATTCCTTAAAATCATTGAAGTATTGGCTAAGAGGACCCCCGCGACTATCCAATCCTGAATTTTATCTCCAGCCTTCAAGCCTAACCTCACGAGGTTTAATACTGTAGACTCACTGTTTACTAAACCTCCGAAAAAGGCGAAGTATGTTAGAGCTTTTGCCCCCATTACTCTCACTGCCACATAGCTTAAAAGAGAGAGAACCAGAGTTAAAGCGAAGAACACGTAGAGTATTCTGAAATTAAAGACCCCGAATATTGGGTCGTAAATATCCATTAGGAGCAGGGGGCTGAATACGAAAACTACTATTCCTACTTCGAGTGCCGAAAGGAGTTCTCTATAAGAAATTCCCGTTACGAATTTCTGTATCTCGGGCTTTATAGCCAGTATAAATGTTATAAAAACAGATATAGCCGCCGCCTCTAAAATAAGGTTAGCGCCCACAAGTATGCCTATGAAAAAGGCGAACGCTAATGCTAGAACTGTTGTTATTCCTGATATCCTGAGGACGAAGAACCGATAGGCTATGTAAAAGCCCAGAATTACTGGAAACATTAACAGTCCTATTAGGGAAATATACAACGCTACGTTGGGTGCTCTCCCCTCTCCTACCAAAGCTAGTAATCTTACCATAGTGGCTCCGTACATGCATGTTAAACCAAAACTCCTGACCCCAGGAAACTCTTTTTCTTCGCCTCGTAGAGGTCTAGAGAGTCTAGCTTTCTCCCTCTCCAAGCCTATTAGAGCACCCAGGAAGAAACTGATCAAAATCTCCTCTATTGTAAGCCAGTCAGCTTTGAAAAATTCCTCGATAGCTTGCTGAGTCATAGGCTTCAGCCTTTAGCTTTTAATAATGCATTATTGTAAGCATTTATAGCCATATCGGCTACTTTAATCCATCGAAAACTTTCTTCAACTCTCTTTATACAATTTCCTCTTATTCTCTCTGAAATCCCGACATATGCCAGATTCTTCAACTCTTCATACAGTATTTTATTCGCCCTCTCCTCTTCCATTAAAGAGATAAGCGAAATTATAGCCTCAGCCAAATTTTCTACGCTATCTTTAAGAACCAGCAAGCCCGTCCCCTCAGCGCCGTACTCCCTTAAATCCAGTATAGTCTCACTCAAACCTCCAACCCTCGAGGCTACCACGGGAGTTCCTACAGCCATCGATTCGAGCGCCATTATTCCAAAAGGCTCCCATCTAGAGGGTGCCGCGTAGAGGGTGGCGGCGACGTGTGCTAAGTTGTAGATTGAAGGAGTAATCCCATAGATAATTCGTACGTTCTCCGGATATTGGCAGGCTTCGTCGAATAACTCCTTCATCAGAGATTCTCCGCCTCTTACCGGAAGTAGGAGGAAGAGGAATTTAGCTTTTGGATAGACTTTCAACACTCGAGGGACTGCTTTCATCAGTACGTCGAGCCCCTTTTGAACACTCGTCCTACCAGTGGTTATAATTAGTGGGCCGTCATTTCTAAAGGGCAGTGGCTTGCCAGCGCTATTTACTATAGAGCCTTTAAGCTCTTTGATAAGCTCAGCTAGGTATTCATCCTTTATTATAGGCTCGTTCTCCGGAAGTTCTCCAAGAGCTTTTTCTAAAAGATACTTGCGTAGTAGCTTCCTATCCGCGCGCTCCACTTTTACTCCTAGATACTCTTCTATCTCCTCTCCATGTCGCTTCGAGATATCATTCATTATTTCCTCAAGTCTCCAATCGCATCCATTATAGATGTAAGTGGACTTTTTCTCAAATTGAAATCCTATATTTTGTAGAATATTGTTCTCATCTTTCCTTAGATAAGATTCGCTAACCGTCGCTACTATATCGCTTATATAAGCGGCTAAACGTTCGAGAATCCCCCCGCTCAGCGCGTACAACCGCTCCAACGTATATTTCTCAGCTTCGCCGTCTAAGCTTATTTCTAGCTTAGTTTCCATATCTAAACCGCAGAAATCGGAGAGGTACTTTTTGTCAACCCACTTCCCACAATATAAGTGTATCTGGAAGAGAAGTGGAATACGCAACCTCTTCTCTACACTATAAAGTTTTAGAGCTATACCCGAAGGCACGGCATGCCAATCATTTATATGAACTACGTCGGGTTTCCATTCCGCTACCTCGTACAAAACATTCATTGTTCTAGCTAAGAGCGCTGCTTTAGGCTCTGTTATCCCGTCGGCGTATACTACTGGGTTCTCTAGAATATTTTCAGCTTCTCCACTAGCTCCGGAAACTATGTAAAGCTCCACTCCGTCCAATAGACCCTTATGAATAGTAATTTCGTAGTTTTTACCTAGAGCTTCGAACTTGAAGACGTGTATCTCGGATAATCCGAGCCTTTTCCTGATAGCCTCATCTTTAGCGACTCCATGGCTCGGCATAATCAAAGCTACTTTCAGATTTTTACTGGCTAGAGCTTTAGTCATGCTTCCGGCTACTTCCCCTAATCCGCCGACTTTATAAACTCCTTTACTCTCAAACGCTATAAACCAGACTTTACCTACTCTATCATCCATACTGTTGAGTCTTGAAAGCCTAGATAAATAAGTTATTCTCATTATTCCATCAGCCGTGAAGGAAATTTTCAAACTCGAAAAGATGCGACAGAAAAAGATATGAAATATTTAGACTTAAACAGGAGTGATACACCGTTTTAAGATTGCTACAGTCACAGTGATTAAACATGAAGACATATACTAGAAAAATTTCGCTAATTTCGAAAGAAAATTTCGAGTTGATAGATGTTACTGATACGGTTAAGAAAATAGTCTCGGAGGGCAATGTTAGAAATGGTTTTCGATAATTTTTCCTTACATACTACGACAAAAAAGTTTTAGAATTTCTGAGAAAATTCGCATAAACTCATTAAACATCGGGAACTAATCAAGGCTATAAACTTATTATCTGAACCTCTTTTTCACCATAGTGGTTTTGTGCACCACATGTATAGGGAAATTAAGGAAACTCCGGAGGCTATCCTCAAAGTTAAGCATAAAATGGAGGGAATTCGAGAAATAGCCGAAAATCTCATCGAGAAAGAAATAGAGAGAATTTTCGCAGTAGGCTGTGGAATTTCTTATCTTCCGTTAAGAGTTTAAAATCGTTGACTATCGCGGTCGCAGCTATCAATCTATCAAAATAATCTTTTAGTCCTATATCTTCCAGTTTATCAGCTATCTTCGATCTCTGGAGAAGCTAATCGAGTTTGTATAAATTTCCTATTTAACCCATTCTGATCCTTCTCACAGGTAAACCCATGACTCTGAGGACTACGGATTCTCTCATTAAGGCTTTTATTTTAGAACCAGGATTT